>Ga0123342_1001106_pt1 | contig 44879 bp, 18 predicted proteins | sample Turbeawhitnodule_FD_89960 | JGI IMG/M metagenome (GOLD analysis project Ga0123342, IMG submission 89960) | Root nodule microbial communities of legume samples collected from Mexico - Turtle bean Mexico white nodule | ecosystem: Host-associated > Plants > Roots > Nodule | place: Mexico: Nepantla...
AAAAACTAATGAGCATCAAAACCACTACGTGAAAAACAAAGTTAATTGGTCTTTGTAGTGTGTAGCGTACCTGAGGAACACTTTTGGTTGCTTCAGAAACGCCTTCTCGGTCTGCAATACAAAATAAAGAACAAAATAAACGGAAGATCCACAGAAGAACTAAGGACAATTAACAAAGCCAAATGGAGAAATGGAGGAGAATCGTACTTGTTCAGCCATGCTAAAGGGATTTGATTAGACGGAGAATGCTGCAGAGGAGAGTGCTGGAGTTGCCGCACCTACAAACCTTAGTCACTTCTCTCACGGCTGTTTCCAGGGAAAACGCTGCCTTTCTTAAGATTTCCAGTTCTGGGCTTTTCGTTGTGGGCTGTAAATTTGCTATAACATTATTTTTCTAAAAAATAGTTTCATTTTAAGTTCTTTTAAAAAAGGCATGTTTCTTCCTGCACCCCAATATTTTTTAAAATATCAAAACTAACATTGTCATTTTTATTTGAAAAGATATGTTATAAGGTTTAGAGATTTCTGGAAATTGAGTTCCACTCACTATATTTATAGATTGATGAATTTATAATACATTTTTTTACTTATGAGTCTATGAATTCATGATGATTTTTTTACTTTTTGATTTATGAATTGGTGAAAAAACGCATTTTTAACTTATGGATTAGTGATTCGAAAATGTATTTTTTAATAATTATATATTCGTTCTTTCTCTTGAGAATTAATTTCTTTATTATAAATGAAAACATTTTTTTATAGTTATGGGCAGTTAGAATGTAAGAAGAATATATAATTATATCTAAATTTAAAATATGAGACTACATATGATAGTATGCAACATCTATTCTACCACCATGGCAAGGTTTGAAAATAAGACGCATGCACTGGCCTAAGCTAATTCCGAAGTTAACACAATAATGTAAGACTGCACTAAGAAACACCCTTCATAAAAATAAACTTATTTTGTTCTAACTTTTATGCAAATATTTCTCATCAAAGTTCACACAGATTGAGATAATACCCATAGATGCAAAATTTATTTCTCATCTTATTTTTTAGATAATTTTCTTATCGCTTTGTTTAATTAAAAATACTTTAATGCTTTTATTTGGTGTTAAGTTGACTTCAATTTTGTTATTTTTTTGGTGTTGAAAATATCTCACATATCAAACGAACCCTAACAAAGGGCATGAAACTATTTAAGTCCCTCCACTGATGACTTAATGCGAAGGACACAAAACTTGAGTGAACACCATTGTCCCACGTCTTAGTCCAACATCTCTATTTTCCCATCAAAGACATAAGAAAGATTCTTATGCATAGCTTAGTGCCATGACAACTTTATAGTGCAAAAGGGTTCCTTCCTTTTGCTACCCTTGACTTAACCATAAAGACTTACATGCACTATGTATCAACATTCATGTCCTTGTTGGAATCTCATAGTGATAGCCACTATATTTGAAAAGCTCCTTCTCATATTAAAAAAAAAGTCATTGCACTTTTATTTCTTTTTATTCATCCATACACATACAAAATTATTTACAAATCAAATACCTATCAGACATACAAATTTAAACATAATTCATGCTTACGAAATCATATTCTAATCGTGAGGTTAATTCAGTAATTATGTGAAATCGAATTTATCTGTATAAAAATTCTCTTTTAATCCTACAAATATACATTCAAGAATAAGACAAATGTACATATTAATCATCGAATATTAAATTTTGACTTGACTGTTGAAGATTTTTTTATAAATATCTTAATTTGTGACCAAATAGATAAAAATAAATAAACATCATTCATCAATAATAAAACAAGGCTTCGAAACTTGTGTTAATTTATCATTAATTCAATTAAGATATTTATGAGAAATTGGCAAAGGTTCCAAGCCTACAAAATCATAGAGCTATATTTAAAGCTTGTGCTGACTTATTTTGCACACTTATCATAGAGAAGTATAATGTGATTTACGTATCATCTTTCCATTCAATAACTTCTTTATTGGTACTAACCAATACAATCTTTAAAACTTTGCTTTTCAATTTTTTTTTTTTTTTTGCTAATTAGTGGTAATTATAAAATAAAACAAACTCCATAGTCAACTTGTCTCTTAACTCAATATGTTGCTGTATTTCCTATTATTTGTCATACACATGTTCTTCAAAATTAGGCACATACTTCTATTTTATCCATATAAGATTTTTTTTTTAAAAGTACCTAAAGTGGGTTCTGACTAATCCTCTCCCCAAAAAAGTATAGTCACACACTTGCAATAGTTTTCTTCAAAATAATCTCACAGGTATGAAACTAATCTTTTTATAGCTACAGAATAATAAAACTTTGAGGATAATTTATTTAAGGTTTTCAATAAATTTTATGTCCCAAATCTATTATTTATTTTTATTTTGAGTACCTAATAATGTTTTTTAAATATATATCTATTAAATTAAATATTTCGATTTAAGTTTTTTTTTTCTAGAAATGTATGTTATACTATCTAGAATAGAAATTATATATTTAATATACTTATGTTGTGGTTGATTGAGTTTCTCTCTCCCCAATCCTATCTCATTTTTAGAAAAATTAATTATACAAAACTTATAATCAATTAATTTTATCGTTATTTTTATCTCATAACCTTATAAGGTGCTCCACCTTTTGAATTTGACACAAATATTCAAGAAATGGTTAAAGAATCTCCTTAAAAGGTTGTCAATTACATTCAAAATAGCAAATGGGTTTGAAATCAATGGAATTCAACTTCAAAGATAAAGGTAAAAGGTAAAAATAAACACAAAACTTTCAATCTATCATCATATATTCTAAATTGCAATTCTTCAAAACACATAAAAATGTTCTAACTTTCACCTCTTAAAAATACATTACTAAAATAATTAAATTCCAATTATTCATGATAAAAAAAATAAATTTAAAAGTATCAGTTCAGTTAAGATAATTCATATAACAACAATGACAAAATACAACTTTTGAATACTTAAACTAAAATTTTATAATTTATTGACTACGTAATTCTAAAAAACATTCATGCTAAAAATGGGTAAAATATTCAGAATTTTAAATTTATGGAAGCTATTTTTTAAAGCTATATTTTGGTGAAGACCTGTTTTGACGTCTGCTTTTTTTGCATGAGAAAAATTAAATTAAATAAATAAATTATCATGTAAAATATTTATATGGTTTTTTCCGTATGAATGAAATCTTCAACTATACTCAAAGTATTTGAAGCAGAAATATTGAAACAAGTATTTGCCAAATTAAAAAATTAAAAATATTAATGAAATTTGTAGACCAAAACCAGATGAAACTCAAAAGAAATATTTCAACCTATATTATTCCAAATTTCAATAGATAAATTCAAGTTGAAATTTATCAAAATCTTAATTCATGTATTTTATTTTAGTAATTTAATTTTAATTTTAAAAGTCTTATATCTTGAAATCTATCCCCTTTAGGAAGATAAATATTCATTATTAGTAGTAAAATTTAATAATTTCGTTAGTATAATTTTGTTTACGAAATTTACTTAAACTAAAAATTATCTGTATAACTCAGATAGAACTTGATAATTGTTTAAAAATGTTGAGATGAATTTTCTTAAAATTTTCTGAAGTATAAATTTATAATAAAAAATAAAAAATCCATTTCCTAAAACATTTTAGACTTTACATAGCATTCATGACTTTAATTATTCCCAGTAAATAGGGTTGCAGGTGATTGTTATCCACAAATTCAACTCATCATAATTAATAATGGCCAAAAGATATAATTTTATTTATTTATTTTTATCTTTTAATATAGTAAACAAATATGTTTTACATTTTATTTTTTTCAGAAACAATTTTTCTCAAGTGAAACATGATGTCACAAAATTGTTCTTTAGGATATTAATATTACATATTAAAGATTTGGTTCAAAGAACTTATAAGTCAAAATAATATTATGCTAGGTGATTCATGCATCCAGTGGTTTTGTTTTTCGCAATTATTTATTCATATTTAAGTTTCAGTTTTATTATTAGACTAACAAATAAATATGAGGCACCATTTTTAATATTGTATATAATTATCTGTTTTAATTATTTTTTATATTTTTCATATAAATCATATTATGTATGTAACCTTTTTAATAACTTTTCTATGATATTTTTTCCTATCACATCATTTATATTTCTTTCTTCTCTTCATATTATAAAAAAATAATACAAATTTTATTATGCAACTATAATTTGTTTTGTTATATGCATGCATCTTAAAACACTTTAAAAATAAAAGTGACAACAAAAATTATTTCCATCTTCATGTAATATTTTCGTATAAGTCAATCTTTCAAAACAAATCAACTTATAAATGGTTAAAATGAATAAAATTGCCTAAATACAACAGGACAATTTATCAATAATTAATGTAATCTTAAATAAGTTTTAAATCTTTAAATATAGAATTAATATTTTTTAGTATCTAATAACTTTTGTTTTTCAATGAGTACCTGATAAATTAACATTTTTTTTGTTTAAATTTATAAATTCAACATTTATTTATATTTAATTTTCTGAAATATTATTTTATGTTATAATAATTAATAAATTTTGAATATGAACTAACCCACCATGTTAATATATGTTATAAAGATACTTAATATTGATTGGGTTTTTTAATGGAATTAGTTTAGTTTTAAAAAAAAATGCTAAAAAATAGTAGTTTTTGAAAATTTTATGAGACTAAGTCAACTATGAAAAAGTTGTGCAAGTATGATATAGTCTAAATTTGTAAAATGTAGCAACTTGACACAACTTTAAGTTAAAAGTTAATGAGAGATAAAGTTATGTTTGACCCACGATTAATATTAGTTAGTTTTTTTCTTATTTTAAATGAAGTTAGGTTAGTATGATACTAGTTTAATTTAAATAAAAATATATTCAAGTCATGTCAAACACAATTTTAATGTAATATAACTTAAATATAATTTAGACTGAAGTTATGTTGAAGTATGTATGAGTGTTACAATTTTAATTATATTTTTATAATAAACTGAATTTATGCATTATTTACATGAAGTTATTTCCATATTTTTAATTTTACAAATATTTTTATTTAAAAGCTTTTATACTAAAATATCAAACATCTTTTTAATAATACACTAAATTTTAAGAAACATTAGTAATATAATCTCATTGTAAAAGATATATAACTTCAATTTAATATAAAAGACAATTAAAGTCATGTTGCACAACTTTAATTTAAATAAAGATACAATTATTGATTAACAGTAATTTCTCCTTTAATTAAAGCTGTGTCAAACTAGTTTTACTTGACTTCCACAAATTCGAACTTAAATTTTGTATGTACAACTTCATACAATAAAATTATAATATATTAAAACATATTATTTATAACAAATTTAATTTTTTTAAAATTTATTAATTCTGGTAATTTCTCTAAAATTGCACCAATTGGATTAAAAAACCAAATTATGGTTTCATACCTGAACTTAAAAAACACATAAATAGTAAATGTGACATCAGTAAAAGAAATAACTAAATAAAAAATGATTGATTTCTTAAGTATCTAATTTGGAAAAAAGAAAGTATTCAAAATAGAAATCCGTCTCTTAGGCTTATTACCTAATATTACTCAATAACAATATTAAAAAAGTTAGATATTTTTAAAAAACATCTATGGTCAATTTTATTTAATGATGTATTCCTACTTCCCAAACCAATTCCCTTATCTCGGTGGAAATTATCTTTACCCAGTTTGAGCCCGAAGAACATTATGCACTACAACTTCTGAGGATTAAATAAAAGCCACAAAATGAATAATAGAATGAGGTTAGAAGAGAAAAACAAGAAAATGGGAGAAGATTTTTGACATGGGATATTATTATGGGAGTGTTGCAATAAAGAAGGAAAAGACAGGGAAATGAATATAAAAAAGAAAACTAGGTGGGATGACAAGATGATAGGTAAGCATAGAAAAGGACATCATGGAACTTATTTTTGTTACAAAACATTATAATATAAAGAATCAACCTAATAAACTCAACCAACAATTTTGGACCACGCTTTCTTAGAAAAATCTGGTGCTTAACTGCTACCCCTTCCCTCCTTTCACACTGCTTTCCACTGACACTAATATATATAAACACAAAACGCCATCATTTTCCCAACATATTCCAAGAATCTTCTTTCTCTCTCTCTCTCTATCTTTCTCTTTCTCTTTCTCTGTGGTTTAAGCAACAAAATTCCATCAAGTGTTCTATTCTAATGTGTGGAGTTGTGTATGTGTGACTGTTACTTAATTTCTGTGCCTGCAAGTGCAAGAGCCAGTTGCTGAGTTGAACAGGCCACTTGACACCATGTGTGTGCAAGAGGGTGAACAAGTTGGTGAGGATATAGAGAAGAGCGTTGATAACAGAAGGGTGTCATGGCCATTACATTTTGATCTCTTGCAAGCCCACATGGACAACAGGGAAAAAGACTCTTCCTTTAGAGCTCCCACTGACCAGATCAGTGTTGCAAATTCATTTCCTGTAAGCATTGACTTCCCTTATTTTCTCTTTCTTCTGTTCCTTTGTGGGATGTCTCATTTTATTTTATTTTCTGTACAATACTGTAGTTTTAATTTGTAGCCACTGTTTCAATTCTGCTGAGGAGACATCAATAGTATTTATTTGTTATTATTCGTGAATCTTGTTCACTGTTTTTTTTTTTTCCTTTTTTGAAGTCATGGATTCTTCTATGTTGTCCTTTTCTGAATTAGATTTTGGTTTGTGTCTGCCCAGATGGCTGTTAATGGTTTATTTGGATTCTTCTTGTGTATCAGAAGATGAAAAAAACCTGCTGGAGAAATATGACCGATAAAGCTTACATGATTTTGAAATTCTCTCAGATGTGATTATCAAAGAGTGATTGTTAGAATTTGCTATGGTAGAAATTAATTACTCTCCTTGGATAGAGATTAACTTCGTGTACTAGTTCACATCAATGTTGAAATTGATTGTGCTGTCAATTGTATTATTGGATTGCCGTGTAAATCCCGATTAGATTTTCCACATGATTCTACTTGTTAGAACAATTTGTTGGTTCATAATTGTCAGTGACTTTCTAGATATGACAGTTAAAAACTACTGAAATTGACAGTGAATATAATTCAAGAATTACATTTGTGCTTATACACCTTTTAGGAATTCTCCTCTGTTTCTTACCTTTTATGTCTTTATTGAGTTTGCATAGTATGTACTATTTGTTAACTTTATTTCACTGTACAGAGCTCTTATCCTCTTAGCCTATTTTCATTTCTCTGCTCTGGTACTTTTTAGCTGGAAAGCATATGTGAGGATACAGAAACTGTGGACAAAAAACAGAACCTGATGAACTTTGTCCCTACTCTTCGGTCTGGAGAGTGGTGTTATATTGGAGAGCGCACTTCCATGGAGGATACCCACATATGCATTGGAGACTTGACCAAAAAATTTGGCAATAACGTACTTTCCGAGGAAGCTATTTCTTTTTATGGTGTAAGCTATCTAACCAATTATGTTTTTTCCCTGTTGTCATAAATTTCAGTATATACCATCCTCAGTCATATTATATTTGTCATAATAAACAGAAAAAAAAATGAACATGCATGGTTCAACCCTAAATAGACCCCAGCATGAAGGAAGAAAGTAGTCCATGATACTGATGGACAACATAAAAGAAAGGTCAAGTATCTTGTTGAGTCCATATTGGCCCATAGGAAAGTATCTTTAGTTAGATATGTTTTTTCTTCTGCAGAAGTGGTCTCATTTCACATTGTTAACTCAAGCCACAAAAGTTTCATCTCCCAAAAATTTAGCAAGCAAATTAACTTATAAATGGATGTTTATAAAACTAGACAATGACCATAAATGTTAAATGATGTCATGAGTCAAAGTTAGGGATTTTCCATTAAATACCTCAATCTGGTTCACAAGATTCAGTGTTGAGAACGTTTCCTTGTTTGAACTTTCTTAGAGTTGAGATCATGGACTCTTTCATCATTGTCACTCTCTTCCTCCCTTTACAAGTTGTAATGATATACCCACTCTGAAGTCTGACTTAAAACTTGTGAGTAGAAGGGAAATTCACCTCAGAGCAAAAGAAAGCTAAACAAATTTTAGTAATTTTCAAATAGTTGAATATGCACCTATTAATCAGGATTTGATTTGACATGTAGAGAAAATTATATCTGTTCAGGTATTTGACGGACATGGAGGGAAGAGTGCTGCACAATTCGTTCGTGATCATCTACCACGGGTGATTGTTGAGGATGCTGACTTTCCTTTGGAACTTGAGAAGGTTGTCACAAGGTCATTTTTGGAGACTGATGCTGAGTTTGCAAGAACATGTTCTATTGAGTCTTCCCTGTCTTCTGGCACAACTGCATTGACTGCCATTATATTTGGAAGGTAAGCAACAATTCGTTTCTGCTACTCTTTAGCTTCACAACCACAGAATAATTTTCACAGCTCACAGTGGCAAAGTTGCACACTGAACTTGAAGGCAAACGTGAGTGCCTAATGCAAGTTGCATAAATATTGAATGATAACAATGGTGATACATGTTGAGTGGATATTTGATGAAGCTATTTGTATGTTCTAAACGAAAGTCATTGTATCTATAGGTCTTTACTTGTAGCCAATGCCGGAGACTGCCGCGCAGTGTTATCTCGTGGTGGACGGGCCATAGAAATGTCCAAAGATCACAGGCCGTTGTGCATGAAAGAAAGGAAGAGGATTGAGTCTGTAGGTGGATACATAGATGATGGTTACCTGAATGGGCAGTTAGGTGTGACTCGTGCTCTAGGCGACTGGCATCTTGAAGGAATGAAGGAAATGAATGGAAAGGATGGACCATTGAGTGCTGAGCCTGAACTTAAATTGCTGACATTGACCAAAGAAGATGAATTTTTTATAATTGGCAGTGATGGAATATGGGATGTTTTTCGCAGCCAGAACGCAGTGGACTTTGCTCGAAGAAGGCTTCAAGAACACAATGACGTGAAGCAGTGTTGCAAAGAGATAATAGAAGAAGCAATAAAGAGAGAAGCAACAGACAACTTGACAGTGGTGATGGTGTGTTTTCACTCAGAACCACCACCTCCTGTGGTAGTAGAAAGGCCTAGAGTCAGAAGAAGCATATCTGCTGAGGGACTTCAAAATCTTAAATGCTTGCTAGAAGGATAGAACGATCTTGTCTGCAAGGCAAATTATTTTTTTGAGCTGGGACTGTGTACATAAATTCATGCAAAACACTGAAAATGCCCTTCTGCTTCCTCTTGCTCTGGGGATTGAGTAAGGAACACACCAAGATGCAAATTCTAATAAAATCCATACCATCTCGTATATTTGTTTTTCTCATTGTTAATTGGAAGTGAGAAATTTGAATCATGTGTATCATGCAAAATGTGATTTATACGCACAATCACCCGTAGTTTTGGCTTTAAACCGTGAACTTTTTTTTATTAGCACAATCGTATGAACGTTTAAACCAAAACTGCTCTATAACTTGGAAGAGAACTAAATTTCAAACACAATCACCCTCTTCTTTTTTATATCAAATGGTTTTATCGACTAGAGTCTCCACTTCAGGTATCATATGAGAAGCATCTGTACAATTTCCCTCAATGGATTTATTTCATCAAAATAGATAAACACATGATATACCTGAAAACTTCTGTGCCCTTTGTAAGAGCGACATTCCTTATAATGCTTGAGTATCATATATTACCAACAAAAAAAACAGCAAAAGGAAAGGCATTAAAATACTACTCAAATTGCTTTACTCTAAGCATGGAAATTTTCCAAAATGCTCTTACGTATCACATGTAGAAACTAGATTTGATCCATGAATTCCATCGTAATCAAATAAACATAAAACAAAACATTCAAGGGCCTCGTCACAAAGCGGACAACAAAAGAAAAACACTTTTCGGCCTAACAAGACGTGAAGATACATACAAAGTAAGTGTCGACATTGAATGACGCAGGTACATGTGTATCATGTGAGAATTCATTTGATGAGTTATTTTCCATCAACATGCTGCAATAGGACGTCGTGAACAGTACAACATTAAAAAGTGTTTGATTGTCTCGCTAGAAACTTATCATAATTTTTTTCGTCCATGTTTTCACCATCCGCTAACAGTGAGAAAATAATATAAACATCAATTGAACGCTTTTCAGCAAATCTCGATCTGTAGTAGTCGTTCAAGACAGCTATCAACCGTATATAAATCGACGACCAGGAAGAATTTATAAATTTTTCTCTGCATTATCTGGTTTTGTGGTTTGACTAACGTCCATAACTACTGCATCTACGTTGCAAATAGGATTTAGTTGAACCTATAGTATGAAGGTGTTAGAACTTAGAAATACAAGCACTCGTACAATTACGATCTATGGAGGAAAGAAAAGAAAAGAAAAGAAAAGATTAAGTACTACCACACGATCAATGATACCATCAATACAGAATTTTGTATAGAAAAAGCTGCCCCGTCCGAAATAAGTAGCTTTTTCACACTGGAGAGAATTTAGTAGACTGCAATTTCAACGGCATCGATGCTTGCACCAGTATGTGAAAATAGCTGAGCCATATCCAGATAACTCGCAATGCCAAGCACTAGAAACTTTGCTTGCATCACATATAACGGAACTGCTTAAGGCCCAAACTTCTGAAGAAAACCCCGGAATGAAGATCAAATCGACAGAATAATTATTTATACAGAATCACATCATTTGTTGATGAAGGTCTGCTGCCTGCTGAGCCAATTCCACCATCATAGCCTCATCAAAGAACTTATTTATGCTTACATCCTCGCTCATCCCCTGCGAGATTTAATGTAAGAGCAAAATGTATTAAATGCTTTGCACTAGCTAGTTATTCCACAAAAAGGATAAAAGCAAATCATGGACTACTGTCTTTAACATAAATGCGTTATGGTATTATCACCAAGAGCCCTAAAGAAAAAAAATAAAATAAAAGGGCTAAAATTCTATAATCTTTAGTGAGTGCCTAGAACGAGGAAAAGGCTTTACCTTTCTCCGCCTTGTCTTCACCATAAACTCACGAGCAAGATGCTGGATAGGTGCTGGTTCAAGTGGGCGCAAAACAATGTTTTTGTCTAGAGGATCTCCAGGAACAATAGCCCAATGATCAAAAACTGACATGCAAAACGCTTGACCTTGTGTATGGTATCTCAAGTCTGTCTCAAATCCAAAAGATTCTATCACGGGCAAAAATGCCTGATATAAATTGGGAATGAAGTCAGAAACCAAATTTTTTATGTACTCAATACTACCATCAAGACCATAGCAGTCTAAAGAAACGACATCCATTATTACAGTTTATAGGTAAAAGTTAACCACCAACCTTAACGATATAGGCTGGGGTGCCGGGCTGAGGAACATCAGCAGTAACATGTCCACGCCTTCTAGATAATACAGTGTAGATTGCAGATACACAATCAATTGGTGTTTGAATCTGATGCAAAGGCCAAAAGAATAACATTATTAGTGCAAATATAAAATTTATTGCCTTCAGTGAAAGTCCGCTATTCCAGACATATTTCATTAGTCAACGTAAAAAACCACAAATAATTACAATCAAATTTGGCACGTAACCATCATTGAAGCATGGTAAGAGTATATACCTCCACATAATATACAGGTTCCATAAGCCTCGGAGTAGCCATGAGGAAGGCTGAATAGGCCACTCGCCGAGCTGTGGGAATGATCTGGCCAGATCCCCGGTGAAGTGGTTCAGGGGCAATCCTTGCATCAACAATCTTGAACTTAACGTTTCTGATGGGCTCATCACACAGAGGTCCTTCTCGTGCACCCCACTGAAATCTGTCAAATGACATAAAATCTCACAAATCATAATTATTTCATAATCGATTAAACAAGTGAAAATAGTTCGATGTCAGGTATGGTTACCCCTGAACAATGGAATCCTTCACAGCATTCAGCAGATTCTTGTCAACTTCAGTTGGAAGAGTATCGTCTAACAGAATATTGGGGCCCTGCATTATATTTGCATATGTTACAGAGTTTAACGGAGAATGACAGACTGGTAAATAGATCCATAAAGAGAATTTACCTGCTTATCAGGGCCAAATGCCCATATTGACCGTGCAGCAAGAAGATCCCAATCATATTTTGTCTGGAAAAATTCACCTAGTTTTTTTCTATTCCAGTCAGTGCTAACAACACCATTCTCTATATCCTCTGCAAGGCCTCTTTCTAATGGTTCAGTAATCTAAAGAAAAATCAAGGTCACTATGAGTGGTGATGACACGAGCAATAGAACAGCCTGATATAAAACGTATTCAATTCAAGAACTAAGCCATATACCTACCATAGTTATTTTATTCTTCTTGTTCGGTGTTTCAGCAAAGCATTTCATTGATGAAGATTCCACGACAGTTTCACAAAATGAGACAACAGGATCTGCAACCTAAAACAGCAAATGAACAGCTTCACAAATTACAAAATAATAGTTTCACATTAAAGTCCATGTCTAAAAAATAGAGAACAAAAAGTTAATGACAGAATTAATTGAGTAGAGAAAATTAATAGATCACCTTGACTTCTACTTCAGAATAGAGCTCTCTCAGGTCCTTCATAATTGAATCCAAGTACAGCTCACCAGTCCCTAATATAGTGTGCTCACCAGATTCCTCTACTTTAGTAACTGCAAGAGGATAACTTTTGCTTATTTTTCGCAGGCCCTCCACCATTTTTGGCAATTCACTTGGATTTAATGGTTCAGTAGCAGTTTTTACCACTGACAGTGTATTGAACTGAAGAGGCCGGAATATATACACATCTTCGTCATAATCCACATTACAAAGAGTGGCAGTTTTCATGATTGAAGCATCCACACCTTCAATTAGGACCCAAGAACCAGGAGGAGCCTCAGCTACTGGCATCCTATCTCGAGCTTGATACACCCACAACTTAGTTACTTCTTTAACTGTCATATCCTCCTCATCATCTGGTGAGTATCCTTCTCCTAGAACACGTACAGTCTGTCCTGTCTGTATCTTGCCACTATAAACTCTACCAAAGGCATCAAACACACTGCAATCAGATTTTGGATACAATTTGGTCACATTAACCATTAGGGGGCCATCAGCATCACACTGTGCCATGGCTTTGTAAATGGACGAGTCTTTCGGACCAGTATATATATGGTCAACTTTCGTAATTGCAGCATCCCTAGGGGAAGGTATATGTTGAACAAGCATATCAGTGAAACCTGAAGCTTGACCAAAAACTGAGCTGCATGCCAACCTTAGCAAGGGTCTGACATTTAATCTGTAGGCTGCATTACTTAGTGTGACTCCTAGTTCAGCAAGTGTTGTCTCTACACTCTTTTTATGTTCCCCGATCACTTGGCTGTATATCTTGTAAAGAGGCTCCAGCACAAACTCTACAAAAGATCGCTCCCCTCCAGTGGCAGGGGGCTTCTTTTTGAAGGCTCTAGTATCTGGATGAAAATAATAGTCTCCCCACAGTCGAGAAGCAAATTTACTAGCTTCCAAAGGAATTCCATGCAGCTTCCCATACAACTTAGCAAATGACTGCAACGTAAAGGACCATCCAGCAGTACCACTAGCAAAACAAACATTTCCAGCAACCGGATCCACAACTTGAACATCACCAGCAATCGAGGAGGCAGCAGATATGTGAGTATTAATAACCTCCAAAGTATGCCTTAGTTTATGATAAGCATCCTTCGGCGGCAACTTAAGTTCAGTTATAAGCCTGTCAACCTAAAGTCAAAACATGAAAACTAAGACCAGAACTTAAACTCAACTTTAACATCAATCAAGAAATAGTTTACCTTATTGATTACAACTACAATCGGCAACCGCTCCTGAATTGCATGACGTATCGCCCTTTCCGTGTTTACCTACGGACCACAACACACTAAAAGCTCAGTGTTTAGCAATTTGCAACTATACCAAAATAACTAACTACAAAGCAACAATATTCCTTTTTGGCTTTTCAAAAATCCCCCTTCAAAGGCAATCTTATTCAAGAAATGGTTAGACACTAAATGAAAACGCCCCTTCTAACAGAGTTTCAAATCGCGGTTCACCCCATAACGGGAGCAGAAATCACAAGAAGCTAACAACTAAATGGCTTTTAGTTTCTCCTTCATAGGGAGTCACAATGAAACACTAAACCTAAGCACCTCTCTCGGGAGATTCCTACCTTAGTTCTTCACAATGTATGTCCTATCCGCTAGACCCAACTCCATAATAGTATCACTCCAATTCCAATGCTTAAAAGTCTAAAAACAAAAAAGTATAATAAGCAATACCATGACTCCTTCAGCAGCATCTACAATCAAGACAGCGCCATCAGCAAGCCTCAAAGCGGCGGTCATTTCATCGGAGAAGTTAACATGGCCAGGCGCGTCCATGATGTTACACAGATACGACTTGGAGTTGCTATCCTCCAGCACAAGTGACATGGGAATAGCCTTGATCGAAATCTTCCTCTCCTGCTCATCAATCCGAGTGTCTGTATATCGCGTGTGCTTCTCGCTCTGGGGATCGAACGTGGACATGTGATGCGTCTGCTCCACGAGCATGTCCATGAACACGGTCTTCCCGTGCTGCAAGTGCCCCACCAGCGCCACGTTGCGCACAAGCGTAGGGTTCGACATGAGACCGAGGAGGAACTGAGAGGAGACATAGGTGGAGGAATCCTTCACTCCAACCTCGAACTTGATGTTCCTCACGGGCTTAATGATAGGTTGCTCCAGGGGCTGCTCGTCCTCGTCCATGACTAGGGTTTCCACGTCGTCGCCGTAGACCTCCTCCGCGGTTGGGTAGTACTTCTTGTCTTCCGCCAGAACCACCTGATTCTCCATGTCCTCCGAGATCGTCGTCATCCATCCGTTGCTCGGATCCTCGCCGTCCGACGCAGCGCCGCCGTCGGACTTCCCGTCGGCGTTGTCGTCGGCTTCGGGGTCGGAGTCGCGGTCAGAGTCCTGGTCGGACTCCATTTCCGGGCCGATGTAGTTGCCAAACTCGTCGTACAAGCTATCGTCCATGGCGGAATGTGAAGCGTGGAGAGTGAAGAATAGAGAATGCGAGGGAAATGCTCACCGTCGTTTCAAACAGACGGAGACAGGGTGTTTGGGTTTTAGGGTAACGTGACCACTCGATGGAACGGTAGGGGAGATGGGATTTCAAGTGGACTGGACCAGGCCCGTAGAAATAAACATCTACGGCCCACTATAATTTTTAAGTTGCCATTTTCAACATGCATTCAACATAAAATTTAATTTAAAACCCAACATTATTTTTATATTTTTTGTTTTGAAAAAAGAAACTGCAAAGAAGTGTTTTTTTACTGTATTGTGCATTTTGACTGAAGTAGGATGTGTGTGTTTGACTGAAGTGGGTTGTTGTGATACTGTAGTGAAGCCATTACTTTTAGGTAGGTGAAAATCTCTTATGAGATAAAGAAAATTATTTATGTTAGCTCATAGTGTTGAGATCTTATTGGATTCCCATATCCAAAATATTCTGCATTTAGATATTCAAAAGATCATTTTCTGTTATATTTAAGTTTATTCAGGAAGTTATGGATTTTCATGTTCAAAATGGTGTGTTGTAAATAGTGTTAGGATCGAGATCCATAACTCATTTATTTTTTTTATGAATCTTGATATCTGGAATGTTATTTATACTAACTAAGTTTTTGGATGATAAAATTCAAAAATTACATATTATTTCAAGATTTTTTTTATATCCATAATTTTATGTTTGACTTATAAATATAAATATTTAAAATATAAAATCTTTTAAATTATTAAAAATAAAACAGATATTTCACCCCTCAACATGTTTGACTGCAAATTTGATTTGATATGATGGAGGGAGGGTCTTCAATATAAGATTCTTCTAATTTATAAAATACTTGTTTTTTCTTTTTAATTTTTACTAGTCTAATTAGCGTGCCAGAAAAAGCATGCATTTTATTAGTGTGTTTTCCACCATGTCATTTAAAATATTTACTCATATTTGGTTTTTATCGGCCTCGCCAAATCTCTGTTTTGCCCTCTAAAGTTCGGCAGTTTCAAAAGCGGCTACATGGTTTTTGATTTTCTTATAAGTGTATAATGTGAAAGGATAAGAAGGACCAACTCAAAAAGTCCAAAAAGAATCATAAAACACAATAAATATATATATATATATAACTTTATTAAAACATACTAATCATATTTTATAATTAAAAAAATAACAAAATAAATTATAAAAAAAGTGTTATAAAACAAAATTTTATATATTATATTACGTGGTTATGTTTTTAATTATGACTTAGGAGAAGATAAAGATATCAATTTTAAAAATCTTGTCTTCATCGAATAGAAATTCATTTCCTATAATATCTTACTATTTTTTATTATTATCTTTTAAAGAGGATTTTGAAGAGAAACGGAAATTCCTAAAATCAAATATTATATTCTGAATTTTTTGAGATGTATTTTTTTAAAATAATATAAAAATAAGTAGGCACTGAATTTGCGATTTTTTTACCGTAATGAGGTTTTTTTTTTTTTTTATCAAAATGGGGTCCGTTTAAAAAATATTACAAATTTAGGCAAGTCGTGTCAATTCGGTACGACTTCATATGTAGAAGTCGTCCCAATTAGGCACGACTCCTGCCATGCCATACTAAAGTCGTGCCAACTTGGCACGACTTCTGCTCTGTCATACTGAAGTCGTGTCAACTTGGCACGACTTATGCCTCGTCATATTGAAGTCGTGCCAAGTTGGCACGACTTCTACCCTGTCATACAGAAGTCGTGCCAACTTGGCACGACTTCTGCCACGTCATAATTGTTTTTTTTTTTATTTTTAATTTTATTGTTTATATATTAGGTAGTAAGTTATGTAATGTTAAAAAATAATTTGATACATAATTTTCTAAAAGTGTTAGTTTTAAGGAACAAAAAATTGGATAATCGTGTATGGATCATGTTTGACGGTAATGTAATACAATGACTTGATTATTTGATTAATTAAAAAATGAAGAAAATTGTTATTGAATTTGGAAATAAATTTATAAATGAAAATTTATTGTATTTGAAAAATAAATAGAGAATTATTGTTGTGAATTTGATACACTCTTTTAGAAAATTATGTATCAAATTAATTTTTAACATTACATAACTTACTACCTAATATATAAACAATAAATTAAAAAATAAAATAAAAATTATGACGTGGCAGAAGTCGTCCCAAGTTGGCACGACTTTAGTATGACATGGCAGAAGTCGTGCCTAATTGGGACGACTTCTGCATATGAAGTCGTACCGAATTGGCACGATTTGTCTAAATTTGTAATTTTTTTAAACGGACTTCATTTTGGTAAAAACTAAAAAAAATAACCCCATCATGGTCAAAAAACCTCAATTTGCTTTGTCCAAGTAATTTAAGTGTTATTTTCTAAAGTATTTGTGCATAAGTTTCATACATAATATAATATAATTCTACATTAAATTTACTTGAGTATCTTAAAGAATCATCAATGTTTACAAAATCTTATCTTTCACTCTAAGAGTTTGCAATATTTACTTTTATTACATGTCATAAAATTATTTTTTACACACTTTTTTTTCTTTGATAAGCTACATATAATGATGTAAGAAAAGTCTTTCTAAATCTCCACTTAGTTATTCATACTCTGAGTTTATTGCGTTGTAAGTTGTATGAATGAAGTTACAATTGAACTAACAAGTATTTCATCTAATACCAATACTAAAACTAAGTTTATAAGTATGTTTTTTTCAGCATGAGAGATGTTTGCTACATTCTTACATATAAAAAAAATTGTTATCATTGTTATTTATATTTTCGTTTGACCCGAAACAATATATTTTCATAATTACAAAATACTATTATTTTGTTTGGACTCCTGTATTTTTTCAATCACCCATTTCTTTTAAATACTACCTTTTATCTTTATAACTAAAAATTTTCAAGCATGCTCATCTGTTTTTTCTCTTTAGGATAACTTCTTTGTATAGATATTAGTGAATTATAGAAATTGACCTTTTTCAAAAGCTTTTATCTCTTGCAAGTGCCTCCTTTCCGCTTAAAAACTATCCACAAAATAACATTTTTGTTTTAATTTTTTTATCTATCTTCCCAATGTAACAAAATAAAATAAAAAATTCAAAATAATTTCAGCATGCTTCTAAATTATAGATACGTATTTCACATTATTTGATACGAAATCAAACATAGACATTGCAGTGTAAATACGATGGAAAATACCAAAAAGAAATCAAAGCACTTTCAATAATACATTATATATATATATATATATATGTAGGATGAGCATATTTTTTTTCATAAGCTCCACATGATATGCATTACATCAGAAGCGTTGGCGGTGGTGTGGAGGCGCCGGAGGGTGGAGACCGTGTGGCCCAGGAGCAGCATGCGGTGGTGGAGCAGATCCGTGATTGGGTGGGCCGGACGGGCCGTGGTGAGGTGATGGGCCTGGGCCGGGAGGGCCGTGGTGAGGTGGTGGGCCTGGGCCGGGAGGACCGTGGTGAGGTGGTGGGCCTGGAGCGCCCGGTGGGGGAGGAATGTGCATGTTTCTTCTCTCTTATGTTGAATCGATGAAGCACACAGTGAGCATCAACGAAACCTTATATAATATTTTTAGTTACTAAAATTTTGGTTGTAGAGTGAAGGAATTCAAAGCACTACTTTCCATAAACTACAATTTTGGACAAAACTGAATAACTAGTTCCTTATCTTTTAACAATCTACTAGTCAATGAGTTTTGTTTTTAGTAGTTGAGTAACTAACATTCATCATAACGCGTCAACAATTTAAGCTGATGGTCATGGACTGCACAATATGCACTTCTAGGTCTTTACCTATAATAACACTTGTTACAAATTTAAAATATAAAACATAAATAATTCTAATGTCCAATATAAAAAAGTTATCAAAACATAAATTAAAAAACCCATTACATGTACAAAAAAAATAGTAGTTGATTTTTTTTTAATTAAAATTAATCAAAATAAATATTACTGACTTACTTTCAAGAAGTGAACATTAAGTTTATTCTAACTATAAAAAAATAATTCATAAGATGAAGTTTGCATTCACTTATATATTGTGAAATATTTTTATCTTTATTCAATATAGGATCTCCAACACACAACACATTCTTATGAGTCGAGACTCTCCAATCTGTGTGTAGGATTATATATTTATGAATAGTCAAATAACGACCTAATAACATGACCTGATAAGCTTAACAAACTCTTATTGTAATAGATTTTATATAACTTTGATATCATATCAAGAAACAGACTTTTAAGTTTAATTAAAATTTAGTTAATTAAGTCTTGATAAATACTTATTTGAAAAATAATTTTGATTTAAATTAATTAAAAATAAAACCTGGATTGATAGAAACTGAAAAAAAGTGATATGTGATGTAAACCAAAACAAAGCACTAAATGAAGTGATTACCTTTGTGCTTTTACATAGCCACATTAATGTTTTGGTAGTATGCTAGCTAGCATTATCAATATGATTTTACAACATTCTCACTGTTTTGCACGTATTAACCATTTTTTTTTGTAATGTGGTAGCTTGTCATCAATATGGCTACACAAATATTGACATGTAGCACAAGAAAAAAGTGCTTTTACATTCCTTTACATAACAATTTGACAAATGGTCAATTAAGGAAATTTATAATGTCTTATGACTTTCATTTAAAATCATGTCAGGATTGCATGTAGAGCGAGAATACAGTAGCTCCACCACTTTCTCACAATTTTTTTATGATGTGTCATTTTCTTTCTAGAATAAATTACCAGATTCAAAGAAAAACTAAGTGAATTTTTAAACTTAGGCAAATAAAGTTCAGGCTGTTTCTTCAACTTTGTCTAGAACCACAACATGTCAGACCAAAAAACAATTTTATGTTTAAAAGAATAAATTTTAAATTAAAAATCCAAAGTGTATTATTAGATCTAAAAACACATTTTGAATTCTACAATAAACAAAAATCTTTTGAATTTTGAGAATGTATTTTTTTAAAAGAAATATATTGTGTATTACAGAATTTATAAGATTTTTTCAAGCAAACTCTAAAATCCGATTTTTTTAAATAATACAGTATAGAAAAATATTAATTAAATAAAAGAATATTTTAAATATTTTAAAAATATGAAGTGACACAAAAAGTTATGAAGAGGTAGGAAAAGACACTCTTAGAAAGCTTATCAAAGAGCAAATGGGTCATATATCTTAAGCCTAGGTGGCCCAAGGGTTGCCTAATTTTCGGGAGATGGCAAAAAAAAAACCTTAAAAAAAACATGAGATTTATTTGAATATTATACTTCTTTTAATTAAAGTACGACAATCTTTTATTACTTTGAAAATTATTTTCAAAGCATGTGTTGGATAGTAAACAGTTGATACAAAAGCAATCGTGTGGATCAATTTCACTTCAACAGTATCACATGGACGGATTTTATCAGTAAAAACAAATAAAAATAAAATTGCAACCTATTTTGGTAATTATGTTTTTCTGCCTCTTCACAAATTTTCCCAAATCCGCTACCAAATAATAATAATTTATTTATTAATCTAACAATTTTATCAATTTTTTCATGCTGTTCTCTCTGACGAGCTTGACCCTTCACGTACAAATTGAGCCATGAAATAATATGTGAAGAAAGAAAATTAAGGATTTGAAAAAGGCAAATAAAAAGAGAGATGATTTAGGTGAGACGTTTGTAGAATGAAAGAAAATGTGACGTTGTACCAATTTAAATTCAAACACAGTAAGCAACGAATGGTTTGTCTATTTATCATTTATGGTAGAAAGAAGAAACGGGCAAGTATGTTTCATAGACAAAGTCAATAGTCTACCGTATACAACATTGTCATAAAGCATTGTTTTTTTTGTTGTTTTTCTCTAATTTACTTAGATTTCGTGGAAGTTAACAATTTTTGTTTTCATCACCCTGCCAATTATTATGCTTTATTATCACACATTTCTTCTCTTTGTTATTGCCACCACATCTATGGCCATTTACACAACAAAACAAAAACTTACCACATTTTTACGTGCTGTGAGCTGTTATGGATTTGGCTTTTTCTTCTCCATTCGGTATCTCTATTAACCTTTGAGACCCTCTAAACGTATGTTTAGTTGAAATTGATCTTCCGCTTACAATTTTATGTATTATTTATTTTAATCATTTTTCTGTACTGTTAATCAAACAAAAATCTTGTTAAAAATTATTTTATAGATCATTATTATAAAAATAGCAATTTCATCTCTCACTTATGTAATTGGATATTTATATAAGTATATTTTATACTATCAGTGTATTTAAATTATTTTTTTTATTGTTTTTTATAAGGGGTTGGTACAATATCTTTTACTTGTTGATCTTGGTTGTGATATTTTTTTTTTTATATTTCTCTCTTAGTACTTAGATTTCGACGTTCAAAGAGTACTCATCCAAGTTTTGATATACATAATAAATAATATAATAATATTTTATTTTGATTATTGTACCTATTTATATTCGATATTGATATATCTTAATTTTTTTATGATTTAATTTATATTAATATACTTTAACTTTAACCTATTTTTCTTATGGAGTTGTTCGGTATTGAAATGTTCCAAAACCGTTCTTCCCTAAATATACACTTATTTTAATCTAATATTGTTATTATTATTTATTTTCAGTTAAAGAAAACTCGCATGCCACCATATCAATTAGCTAATAACCTTATTTAAGTTGTAATTATATAAATACATTAAATACTTAAGATATAATAAAGAATTTTGCCTACCCTCTCAACCAGTAAAGTAAAACATACATTTTTAATCAGACTCGAAGTTCAAGAGTTTGTTTGGGATAACTAAAATCTAATATTTCAATTGCTCTTTCTAAGAAAAAAATGTTTGTAAAATAAGTGGTGTGTTTGAGATAATAACTTAAATTTGTAAAGAAAAATATAAAAATAAAAGTTTTTTGTAATATGAAACTTTGTAGCTTGTGATTATTTTTAAACATTTTTTCCCTTTTCGACTTCACGGATACTCTTTTTCCCATGTACAAACCGACTTCTTTTTTTATATCCAAATGAAATTAGTCATTTTCAGCAAAATAATTGTGATTAGATAAATATAAATTTTGCAGCTATCCAAAAGAACATCAGAATAGATATGAGATTATTTCATTTCTAAATAATTTCATTCTACTCGAAGAGTATTTTGGTTAAGGTTGTTTTTCTGATTGAAAATTTGATAGTAGAAAATCCAATGTATTTTAAAGAAGTAATAAAGAAGATTATTTGGTGGAAGTAGTTTTCTTTAACATGAGTCAAACTGGAGTTTTCACTTAACAACACATGTAATATCTACAGAAATAGAAATGAAAAATATTTATGATATTTTAAAATAGATTTAGAAAAAAAGGTGAGAAAAGAAAGTGATAATATTAAAAAGACAAGAAAGAAAACACTTATGAGTGTTTGAATTGAGAGCCCCCAAAGTAGAGAAATAATTGAAAATGAAGAAAAGCTCCAAGTTGGTATGCTTTCCATTGTGATGAAGCAATAAGCATCCACATCTTACATCTAGCTAGGTAGCAAGCAAGGAAGCTACTTGGTTGTGGTGAGTTCTTTGTGTGCCTCTAATCTTCTCTTCTCTTCTCTTCTCATCTCTCTCTCCAAGACCATGGGTTCCTCTTCTAGTAGACATGCTTCTCGCCCTTCTGCTTCTTCTACTCACAGGGTCAACCGCTTCAGATTGTCGTCTCTTCTATGTGGCACCTCCACCTCTCGCTCCATTCACCAGGTACCCTTCTCCCTCTATCCCCAAAATCCCTTCTTCCACTCTATTTCCTTAATACCCATTTCTTATTTTGCCTTCTCCTACACTTTTAAAATTCAAAAAATTGATTTTTCTCATCTGGGATTCATCCATCTGATCCCCCTCCTTAACCACAGGGATAAACAAAAGTAATTGTATGTGCCTTTTTTTAAAAATCCGTGGCCCCTTTTTTTCTGTGTAGTTGCAAAATGCAAATTTAGTTTTTTCAGAGGGCCATGACAATCGATTGAGTTTGACTCATGGATAGAATTTTTGTCAAAGTATTGGCTTTTTTAGTAGGTTTTTTATTTTCCTTTTTCGGAATTGATTGTGTGAGATCATCTTTTACACATAAACTTGTTCGCAGTTTATGGGGGGTGTTGATTGATTGTCATAGTTGTTGGAGCTTTTATAATCCGATAATTTGTCAATTGAATAATACGGTTTGACGTATTTGAGCTTAATCAATGGAACTATCAGCTGATGATGCCTAATTGGCCGTGGTATCATTCTTTGTCAGAATGATCGGATTTAGCTTCTTGTTATTGTTTTCCCTGGGTGGTTTGAATGATTCAGTAAATGGTGCAAATCTCTAACATCTGGAGAACTTAAAATTTCACAATTTACAATATTTTGAATTCAACTTTTTCTCCTTTACTTTTTATTGAATTGTCTGAATTCTGGAGACGAGTTGGTCAATATTAATTTATGCACGTCTGAATCTATACATGGATGCATTCCAAAGATCATATATGTTAACTTATTGAATACTTTCGTGAGGAAAACATAACTTATTAGTATTGTTTGAAATTCTGTGCACTAGCTATGTTAAATAGATGGTACAATTTGAGGAAGACTGTTTAAATAGCTGAGAGAGGTTGATGAAGGAAGTGATATTCTTATTTTGTGTTTTTAGATGGAAGAACATTCAGCTGAACTTCAGGTTCATTTAGCAAGAAATTTTGAAGGTGAAATTCATAAAGTCACTGAGGAAACATCTTTATTATGTACAGAAGCTAGAATTAGCTGCAGTCCCCCTGCTGAAACTTCAACCTCATCTGATATGAGAACCCAGTTCCATGGGAATACTAGTGCTGGAAGTTCTTATAGAAACGTTGCAACACATGGTCAGAGGAACTGCTTGTCTGAACATGAGGAGCAAGCCCCTCCTTGTCAGGTAAGTGCTGGTCATAGTGGTCGTGAATCATATAGTGATAGTAGCAACACAGCTAGTACTTCATTTGTAGCACAGCAGTCTTCAGATCCAGTCTCTGTAAATGTTTCTGCTAACAAGGATGTAGTTAATGACGTTAATTATCCAGTGGTTAGTGGTGGTGTCTCTCAAGTCTCTCATGAGACAGTGCATCCAAGAAGTTCAACCCCCCAGGAGCATGTGAATTTCAGTTCTGGGGAAATTTCTGTTGAGAATCACAATAGTGCATTCATTTCTATCCAGAATTCTTCCAACCTTGCTCAAGGTTCCAACTTAGCAGCTACTTCTCAAGACCAAGAAGAAGAACCTTGTCGTGAGACAATACCTTCAGGTTTAGGTATTCTTGTATCCAATCGGGAAAGAGGACCAGGAAATGATAGTGTGCTTCAAGTTGACGTGGTCACAATATCTTCCAACATTTTGTCTGGAAGCAATCCTGATGCTAATGATCATGATGCTAGAAGGAGTGGTAGAAGATTATTTTGGGATGCTTTTTCACGACGTAGTTCTAGAAGGCTTGGTGATTCTCCAACCATTGTCTTCTCTACTGCAGTTGCTGATGATCCTGGATCTCAAGATCGATGGCTTGTTGATTTTGGTGGTGATTTGTCAAATGATGGGGTTGGAGGTGCTTCTGGATATATGGGCAGTAGAATTCACAGATTGAATGAACGAAGAAGGCGGCACTCAAGATCTGAGGTGATTTTGAAAATTTGGAGCGTAGAATGCCTCAAATTGCTTATATCATCTACTTGGATTTGTTATCTGGATTCATGAACCCTTTCGTGTTGCTTAAGCTGTTTGATTACTTTTATAGATCTGGGACAGGCTTCGTGGTGGCTTTGATGAGATTGGTCGATGGAATTCATGTCCACTAGGACTCCATGCAGATGGCATGTGCTCATGCGAGTCTTCCCCAATGGCTGATGAATCAAGCACTCGAGCAAGTATTTCAAGAATAGTCATGCTGGCTGAGGCGTTGTTTGAGGTTTTAACCTTCTCTCACATTTACTGTTTGCTGCTAGTTTTAATTCAATTTAGCTTTCCACCCTTTTTTTCCTGCACTATTTTGCTTTACATTAAGCATTTCATTTAAACCCAGTTCTTACCGAGTTTCATTTCAGCCAGTGAAATCTAATTATGATACCGTTGACAGTGTAGTGTGCTCGTTAGATAAGAGCATCCCAAGTGTAGAGTGTCATGCCTCCTGATAATTGAGACTATCTGATGTTGTGATTAAGTTAGGCCATTTTTTATACATATTGGACTTCTTTTACTGTGCCACTTCTCTGTAGGAAAACCAATTTTTATTTCTTATCTAATAGGTCAGTGAATGTTTTGGAGTGTTGAGATGTCATCTAGTGTTTTGGATTGCAGGTTTTAGATGAAATCCATCGGCAACCTGGATCACTGTCTCTATCCATGGTCTCACTCCCTGCCCCTGAATCAATTGTTGATTCCTTTCCCCTGAAATCTCACAAAAAGGTTGAAGTGGCTGATGGAGGCAATGATGTTGAACAGTAAGGGTTCTTATCCTAGTTGTGTTAAGTAAGAATGTGGGTATGAAAAATGTGATTAAATGTTATGGTTTGTTAGCTTTTAATGCTTGAAGTCCATGTCAGTGTGGTAATGATAGTTTGTTTGGCCTTGAATACTTACATGAAACTTTCTGTTTTTTATTATTTTTATTTCTTAAACATTAATTTGGAATATGCTAGATGTTACATATGTCTGGCGGAGTACGAAGAAGGGGACCAAATACGAGTTCTTCCTTGCCTCCATGAGTATCACATGTCATGTGTGGACAAGTGGCTTAAAGAAATACACGGGTACTGTCATTATAGCCAAAACTAGTTTTCTTGTATCATTCTTTTTCATATTTACCTATTTCCATTTCATAGACAACCACTTACCTAGCTTTCCTCTTATACAGTGTATGCCCTCTGTGTCGTGGCAATGTCTGTGGAGGGTTCACAGAGTCTTCTGCCAACTCAGAAGTGCAATCTCATTGACGTTGTACATAAAATGTAAATATTAAAATTTAGACCAAGCTTCCATTTGGGTCCTCTTAAAGATATCCACTTGGCACCAACACTGTTCAGGCCATTGTCAGACACAAACATGACCAAGAAACTGTTTTTGGTGTCACCCAAAATCTTCAAGAGACTAATTTGACATCACAGATCTTCAATAGACTGAATTGATACGAACTGTGTCTTCAAATAGCTAAAAATAATGGTTTAAAACACATTCGGCCACTGCCAATGATATGCATAAAACGTTTTTAGAGTCTGGAGTACAAAGTGAGATTTTGTATCGAATATTATGATGATTCCGTAGTCTTATTTATCTAGCACATATTCATATGACACCCAATTTGTACCTTATTTATCCGATTTTTTTTGTCAATTTAATGTCTAAATTGTTCATACTAAAAGAAAAATATAATTTATACATAATAGATATTCATTTATTTAAAATATCAATTATATATAAAACAATTATCTTACAGAATACATGTATTAGAATGCGTTACAAAACCGTAAAGTTTAAAAGTGTTTATTGCAAATAAAAAAAATATAGTTTTTATATTCGAAGATATTTATTGTAAAAAAATTCAATATAATGCATAAATTTTAATATGTTGCATGTTTTGTAAATATTTTAAAAGTTTGAATGAGACACGTTTCTATGACAACATCCTTGCTGTAAATAGAGACCTTCATTATATTCAAGAACTAGTCAACAACAAATTCATTACAAGTTATTCATGTCAAAGCTGAAAATTGTATGTTCAACAAAACTCTTTTACAAGTTACAACCTCTTTTTCATAAGCTCAAAAACAAATTGACTTCTATTAACATGTTTCTTCCAAATTGAGAAGGTTGTATTAGCTTATAACCCTTATATTAACTTAGATTAGTTTTTCCTTCTTTTTGTTAAAAAAAAAAATTAGTGTCTTAGTGGGTGCAATATATTTCTCTTTTTTCTCTTACATGTTAACAGTCTTAAACTTTGAAGCCAAGATGGTGAAAAAAGTTACCGCCTTCTGCTGCCAATTATTTTCTACTAGATTTCGTTTATCGATTTCCTTTTTGTCCCCACATTATTCGTGAATCGTGATCCGAACACTGTCTACAAATTATAACCATGGTTTTGTTATATCCATTTGTGTTTCTTGGAAATGCTGTTTTGTTAATATGGGAAACATCAAATAATACTTGTATGTTTGAGCGAACACCATAACAAGAATAAAATTTTTGAAGGTAAAATCAATTGACAGAACAATATTTAACTTGTCACTAGAAATGCACGATCATAAACTGTAGAAACATTGAGACGGTAATTACAAATTCTAGGTTTTTTTTTTCTCAAATACAACAGATACTGTACGGATGAGCTTCGTAGAGAGGAAGCTTGATCCAGACCTTAAACTAAGCGAAACCATGAGAAAATGGATTGATGTTACTGCAGCGAATTGAGTTTTCACGATGAGCAAAAAGATTTGGATGAATGTTTTCGTCTTTTCAAATGTTGTTGTTGTCGTTGTCCACCGCCTAGAGTTGCTGTGTTTTTCTCTAGTAACGTTGCGCATGTTCTCCATTTCCGCAACATGATCTTTGAATTCTTTCTTCACTACGTCCAGCACAACATCTCCGTATCGGTCACACCAAGATCTTCGAACACAACAATTATTTCAAAATTACATAAAAACAATGCTGAAATTTTAACGTATATATATATGAAAGAGAGGGGTTTATGTTGACTCACTTGGGAAAGTAGTTTTTCAACTCAGCCTTGTCCACTGGAATTCTGGTAGAAATTGCTTCAATCTGATCATTCCTGTTTGTACAAGTAACTTGTCAAATTTCATATGTAAGATTTGATGTAACAAAAAGCTAAGAAAAATGACATACACATATGAGAAAATACTCACGAAAATTTAAGATGTGGGTTTGTGCTGCTGAGTTCTGTCTGGATTCTGGACAACTCCTTCTTTATCTTGTCTCCCAAAACCTATTTATGGTGTACAAAAGATTTTGCATTACACGCCCAAAATTAACTGAATAAGGAAATGAGATTCATAGATTGAAAGGAAGGGAGGATCATAAAACCTTATCTATGAAAAAATCAGATGGGGAACCATCAGAATGCAACTTCTTCTTCATTAACTTGGTGTCTGGTCCCTCCCCAATTCCCTTTGCAAAGGGACCTGAGTATACCTCATTATCTGACCTCTCACCAAATGACAAAGAAGATGTCTCATCTTCTGACTCATTTCTCTTCCATTTCTTGAACCCTTCAAATCCCCATTGCTTTTTAGCTGATTTCCCTGATCTTTGATCTTGCTCAGCACCACCACCATCTCTCTCTCTTTGCTCCTTATGAAACAAAGCCCTAAATGGTTTCCTCTTCAACTTCTCCAAACCACTACTCTCCTTAACTGCTTCTGGAGGCTCACTTCCCTCCATAAGAATTGAACCTCCTTCACTTTGTGCTCCCTTTGGTTGAGCATCCCAGAAAGGGTTTTCATTTTTGGCAGACAAGTAAGGTGAATCAAATATGCTCTTTTCCGTCCCATTTTTCCCACCTTTGCCAAAGCCAAAAACCGAGGCAGCTCCTTTAATCTGCTTCATAGATGATCCCTGACTAGATCTGCTCTTACAACCCGAATTCTCTTTGTTCACCGAGCCTTTCTCATCCTTCAAGTCAATCACCGACCACTCTTCTTCCGACTTCTCTTTTGATTCCTTGGTCTTTGCCACTATCACATCCCTGGCTTCAATCTGAGCGCCTTGAGCCGCCAGCCTCTGAAGCAATGGCCTCTTAGAAGAGTGGTATTCTTCTTCAGAAATGCACTTCCCATAAAGAAGTTCCTGGTGACAAAGAAAAATCCAAGTTTCAACAAACATTTTGCAAAATTGATTGTGAATTTAACATAAACTAGTTGTAAAAAATGCATGTTTTAGTGTTTCAACTCAAAAGTCAAAATTAGTAGTAAAAGATCAGAAACAAAGTTTATATATCCCAAATAATTACCTAAACTATTTCATTCAAAATCAATTCCAGATCCAGAATCAATTGTTACACTTGAAATCAAATACGTAAATATTTACCTAAAACCACTTAACTGATATCTAAATGTGATAGATACTAGATCATCTAGCACGAATTCAAACTAAAAAACATCCAAAGATTTGCTTTCATTGAAAAATTACTCCAATTCAAACTGACCTGGAGAAAGAGAAGCTTGTCTCTTAATATAACAGGGTGTTCTTGTTCTGGAGGAGAAGCAATGAGGGTGTCTAGCAAGTGAGTTCTGAAGGCTGAAACCTCAGATTCAGCCACAATGCCTTCTTTGTGGAGACCCATCAGGTTCAGCACCTGGTGGAAAGAGTCTTGCTGCCATTTAAGGTTGTCTGATTGCAGCTTGGACAATTTGTGTTCTGCCGCAGGTAACGGTCGTTTCTTGAAGCTGAAAGGAAGAATGGTCTTGCACAGCGAGGTGATGGAGTCATGGAGGGTTGAGTAGTAGGTGGGCGTGTAATAGGAGTACACCATTATGGATTGTTGAAGTTAGATGAAGGTTTGTGAACAGAGAGACTGTGACTTTTGCGGCAAAAGAGTGATGATGTTTTTGTTTTGTAGAAGTTGAAGAAGGTGTCTGAAATTATGTGTTGGTCAGATTTTGAATTTGGAAAGAATACTATAAACAGTCACTTCGTGCTTAATTACAAACTAGCCGTTGTGAATGTGGAAGAAACACCTATGCATGTGACCACTCCCCAACATCTTTTCATTAATTATTTTCTATCTCATAATGAAATGAAAATAAATTATTTATTACATTATTTTACAGAAAAAAATCTCTATTTATTTAATTTTATGATTGCCATTAAATCAATTATTTTTGTTATTACTATCTTTGGTATATTTTTTTATTCAACATTTATAAAAGGCAAATACAACTTTGGTGGAGTGCTTCATGAGAATATACATGGGCATATATGTACTTATGAAACATAATATAATTATCTCAATGAAATGATACATTATTGTGTGTGGTATCTTTTAATAAAACTTTTGTTTTACTTCTTAAAAAAATAGTAAATATATTGATTTGGCCCTTAAAATAACTCTCTTATTTTTGTATTACATTAAAAATATTAGCAGAAACTTTTCTATTACTTGTGGCAAATTCATTTATAAAGTAACCAAATTATTAGTAGGATGGAATTCATATATTTATTAAATATTAAATAATAAAATAATTTTGAAAGTACTAATTTTAATAAAATAAATAAATAAATTTATAAACATAAAAAACATATGTAACTCTACATCATCCAATTTCACATTATTTCGAAGTAATGTTAATTTATCATTATCATCTAAATGTATAAATAAATGGTGTGAGATGCAGGAACTAAAAGAAATGTATAAATGAGTGAAAAAATAGTAAATGATTTGATTGATTTAGTATAATAATTTTTTTATAATATTTAAAATTAATTTATAAAATATATATTTTTTAAATAATTTCAAATATAAATAATTTTAAAAAAATATAAATAAAATAAAATTTAATAATATTTATTTTAATATAATTGTTTTATTATATAAAAACATAAATATTAAAATGATAATTAATTATATTTATCAGGTAAACTGAAATTGAGATGGTTCATATTTATATACACTACAAGAAAATTATAAATAACAATTAAATTTAGAGATAAAAAATAGTTAGTCACTATACTAACTAAATTAGATAGTAATTAGTCACTATGTTATCTGTTCTCGAACGAACTTGGAATCAAGATAACGATTCAGGCTACTCTTTGTTCGAACAAGGTTGCTAGAAGATTTCTTCGCATTTCTCATCCCAGCTGAACTTTGCCGCTTTACAAAGCAATTGCACCATCGGCCGCGTGCGGTCGACCAAACAAGGAACGAACCTCGAGAGGGTGGTAAGACGCCCGATGAGTTGTTGCACCTCCTTCACGTTTTGAGGGCTTCTCATCTCGGTTAGTGTCTGACATTTATTCGTATTCGCCTCAATTCCTCGGTGGGTTAACATAAAACCCAAAAACGTGTCGCCTTCAACATCGAACGGTCACTTCTCGGGGTTGAGCTTCATGTTCGTCCTTCTCAGAGCTTCAAAGACTTCGTCCAAGTCTTTGATGTGGTGGTCACACGAGTGCGACTTTACGACTATGTCGTCCACGTATACCATCACGCTTCGGCCGATCATCCCTTTAAAGACCTTGTCTATGAGCCTCTGATAGGTTGCTCCAGCATTCTTTAGGGTGAACGACATTACTTCATAGTAACAATTCGCACCATCTGTCATGAAGACAGTCTTCTTTTTATCCCTCAGATGCACGCTTATTTGGTTATAGCCAAAATATGCGTCCAAGAAAGTCTAATTTTTTTGGCTGGCTGCACCATCCACCAGCCGGTCAATGCTTGGAAGTGGGTACGAATCCTTTGGGCATGCCTTGTTGAGGTTTGTGTAGTCTACAAATATCCTCCACTTTCCATTAGCCTTGGTGACCATGACTACATTAGCTAACCAAGTGGTGTACCGGGCCTCTCGTATAAACTCGACTGATAGGAGTTTCTCGGCCTCTTCGCCTCTTCCTTTGTTGCCAACATCTTTTCCTCGCTAAGCTTGCACTTTTTTTGGGCTACCGAACGTGCCTCCTTGTAGACCAAGAGCTTGTGGGTAATGATTTTCGGGCTCACCCCCGACATATCGGTTGTTGTCCAAGCGAAGACATCAACGTTCCTCTTCAACGCCTGGTGCACCATCTCGGCCTCAATCGTCGCTATGGTCGTGCCTACGCAGGTGTTGTGCTCCTCATCAAGGAGAGGGACCTGGCACAACTCTTCTTTAGCTTCGAGCCTTGGCTCGACCGTTTGGGGATCCTGGTCGACTAAAGTGACTGTGTACTCTCTGCGTACCAGTTGAGCGTCTCTTCGAGGGGACTTCCGTCCTCGAGAGGGTTTCCGCCTAGGGTATCGGTCGCGATAGGTGTTTTTCTGTGTAAGCTTTACCCTTAGGCTTTCTGCGTAACATTCTTGTAACACCTTTTGATCTACATGGACTGTGAGAATGTCTCCCGACGCTGATGGGAACTTTATGGCCAAATGAGGCGTGGAAACGATCGCCTTCAACCTATTGATGGACAATTGTCTCAGCAAAATGTTGTAAGAGGTGTTGGCGTCTATTACTAGGTACCGAACTTTGATGATCTTGTTTGTCTCTGCTTCGCCGAAGGTGGTATAAAGTTCGATATAACCTCAGGTGCCTACTCTCTCACCTGAGAAACCGACTACATGATCATCGTACGGGTTCATCTCCTCCTCAGCTATCGTAATTTGTTTGAACATCTTCCAATAGAGGATGTCCATTGAACTCCCCTAATCCACTAGTGTCTTCATGATGGTGAACTTATCGATGTCAACTAATATTACCATAGGGTCGTCTTGTGAAGGGTCGACACCCTTAAAATCCTCAGTGGTGAAGGTGATTGGGGGAATCGATCGGAAAGAAATGGTATTCACCTCATGGACCACTCTCAAATGTTTCTTTCTGGCATTGTTGGAGCTTCCACCCCCAACGATGGTGTTGATGACTTCTCGGTCGCCCCTTCCTCCTTTTCTTTTCGCGGGGTCATCTCTTATAGGTCGACGCTCAGGTTGGTGGTCGTGTTTTTTCGTCTTTTGAGGGGAGTAGTCCCTTCGCCTCGTCACCTCTTCCCTTCGCGGTCCCCCTACATAAATCGCCGAAGGTGCCCAACTTAGATAAGTTCCTCAATCTTATACTTCAACGCCTAACACTCCTCAGTGGTATGTCCACTGTTTCTATGGTACCGACATCTACGAGTTCGGTCGGCGTTTTGAGCACTTGCAGCTCTTTTTGGTGGTGAAATCAGATCAACACTCATTGCCTCATCTAGGATCCTTCCCTTGTCGGTGCTTAAGGGGGGTTGTATCTTGTGAATCGATGCCCACGGTTGTCCTCTGCTTATCTCCTCGACCAACAGCTGGTCGGTTCTAGCGTTCCTTCTCCTTTTCTTTTTCCTTATCTCCACTTGTTTTGGCTCAGGCCTAGTTCCTAAACTCCTTTAGTTTCTCCAGTTGCATGAACTTGGCGACCCTCCGCCTGAGCTCTTCCAAGCTGCAACTGGCTCCATGCATAAGTTGTCGGCAAACGGTCTTGGCCATAGGGTTGTGACCATGTGATGCATGGCCACGTCCGGACTCAGATTCTGGATGTTCATGGCTATTTTACCCAACCTAACTATGATCTTCCTCAAAGATTCCCCTTCTCCTGGCGAATGTTGACGAGGGCGGTGGAAGTTAGGTGATGTAGTCGGCTGGTAGCAAACTGTGTCTCAAACTTGGACATCAAGGTCTCAAAACAGTCAATGGAGTTTGGGGAAAGTTTCGTAAACCAGTTTAAAGCTCATCCTTTCAACGAGGTGGGGAATACTCGACACATAATTGCACTGTTCGAGGTGTACAAGCTCATGTGCATGGTGTACACGCTCATGTGCTCGTCGGGATCAATCATACCGTCATAACGGTCTCTATTAAAGCCTTCCCCTTGCTGATAGAGGTACTCCGATTATAGAGTCGGTAAATGGATGTCGGTAGGTCAGGTCCAAAGTACCGGTCGTAGGGACCAACTTGTTCAAATAGGACTCATCGTCAACCGCTTGGGTGTGGATCTTATTGTTTGGCTCCTTGGGTGTGGATCTTATTGTTTGGCTCCTCAACAATTCTGGGGCCCGTGAGGGGTGGTGAAGGACCTCTCAACAGGGTTGGCCGACCTGACAGATGGACCCCCTTCCACAAACTTCTTGTTCATCTCTTCATTCTCCTTTTGAAGAGCAAGAATCTCATCCCCATTCTTCCGCTTAGTCTCCTTATTCTTTCTCTTCATCTTAGCCATCTCTTTCTGAGAGACATCAAGAGCGCCATCTGCTCAATATTAGACATTTTCTCGTTCACCATGCTTTTGGTTGACACAATCTACTTTCTTCTTCACGCTAATTCTCTTGGTCCCACGGTGGGCGCCAATTGTTCTCGAATGAGGTTGGAACCAAGAGAACAATTTGGGCTACTCCTCAGTCGGTCGATCGGTCTGCAGTTCTTCCCTTCCTCTCAAAACGAACTCCTTCCATTCCCTTCGTCACTCTGCCTCTCAGTCTCCGTGAACTTCAAGCTTGGATGGTACCTGCAAAAGGCACTTCGACGCTTAAGTTAGAATTCGGTATTTGGCACTCGGTGCTACTAATACTGTATGATGATGTATCTGATTCTTGGAATCTGTGCCTATTTTTATGATTATCATGGGCTCCTTGTTATTCCGGATTAGGGAATTGGGTCATACTTAAAAGTGTATTACCTAGTGTTTTTTTCACTGATTAGTCTTGTTAATTCTGTTTAGGCGTAATGGTCTTTATGGTGTCGGTCGGCTTGGACCATGTGCTAAGTCATGGTCTCGATCGTGCGGACCCTACTAGTGCACTTCCAATTGTTCTCGATCGGGGTTGGAACCAAGAGAACGATTCAGGCTACTCCTTGGTCGGTCTGTTTGCACTTCTTCCATTCCTCTCAAATCAAACTCCTTGCTCAACCTACCTTCGTCATTATGCCTTTCGGTCTTCATCAACTTGGATGGTACCTGCAAAAAACGCTCCGATGCTCAAGTGAGAATTCGATATTCGGCACTTGGTGCTATTAATACGGTATGATGACGTACTTGATTCTTAGAATTTGTGCCTATTTATATGATTATCATAGGCCCTTTGTTATTGTGTCGGATTAGGGAATTGGGTCATGCTTAAGAGTGTATTATCTAATGCTTAATCGCTGATTAGTCTCGTTAATTCTGTTTAGACGTAATGGTCTTTGTAGTGTTGATCGACTTGGATCATGTGGCGAGTCATCGTCTCAACCGTATGGACACTACTAGTACACTAACTAAATTAAATAATATTTTAGAGACTAAGATATAATTGATATCTAAATTGATTTATATTATTAATAAAAAATTATAAAATAATTTATCGGTATCTAAATTTGTTTTAGTTATTAATATTTTATATTATGAATTATTCTCTAAAATATTAATAAAGATGAATTTAGGATATAAAATAGTAAATAGCTAAAATCTTACCAATGTAAAATATTTATAATTTAGTCAATTAATAACTAATTATTTTAATATTTAAAACTAATTTTTATTTAATTGTTTTTTTTAGTAAAAATTGATTATCTTTCGAAGATAGAGAACTTCTTTACAAATCTTTCAAAAAGGGAAGTCTAAGTCATCAAATTTTGTTTTTTTAGGCGATTTTACATTTTTTCAATCTTCATTTTCTTTACCTTTCTCCCCTTCCATCTTTTCATTCTTAGAAACAAACAAAAGCATAAACGAGAGAGAATGAGATAGAAAGTTCATCAATTATACAATTTCACCATCATAATTGATTAATGACTGTGTATGATTGTTTTCTTACAATTTTTATAATTTAAGCAAAATTGTTTTTGGTGGATAATAATTGCACGCACTTTCATCTACCTTTTTTTCTATCAACGTTTTTGCTCTCTAAAAAAAGATTGTACTTTCACAGAGAGAAATCTATACAAGGAAGTTCTTTTTTCTGAGAGTGATAAATGATTGAATAGTTCAATAAGATTAACCAAACAAGCATTGAGGACAAATAAAAGAAAGTTACAGCTTAACAAAATCTACAGAGAAAACACCCAAATCCATAATTTTTTAACCATTTCAAGCATTGGAGCAGATAAACAAATAATACATATCTCAATACTTGTTTTCTAGTTGGCACCGAAATGTCTGTTTATTTCTTCTTCCTTTTTCTGGGAATTGCTTAGACTAATAAAAACAATCTCCCAAACAGAAACAAAAAATGTTTCATCGTAATTTGATCTGAGTTGCTGCGGCAAAGTAATGAAAAAGGCTTTTGCTTTGTGCTCTGTTTTCTGCTGCTAAATGTGTCGCGAACTTCTCATCCAATCTCCGCTTGGCTTCGAGTGCTGCTCCTCCCAGATTTTCATCTGGGTTTGCTTGATTCACCGTGTTTCTTTCCTGTTTCCATTCACACATCACAGACCCATTAGGCACACAGAGAGGGAAGAAAAAAAAAAGTGTGAAATTAAGAAATAAAAGTGAAACGAACCAATAGAGAGGAAGAAGAAGATGAAGCAGGGGATTGGAGGTTCCTGGCAGTATACAAACACAGAGAGGAGCGAGTGCTGGAATCGCGAGAGGAACTGTTATGCAATCGTCTTCTTCGAGCACATTCAACTCCTGGAAGCATGCCAGACATGACTTCGATTCACTACAACAATGTTGTCAAACAACTTCTCTCCGCTCGTTGTAAATGATAATAACTATAAGAAGATAAACACGAAACGGGGTTTCGTTAAGTTCGAGGAAACCACCCACGACCTCCACGAACTTTCCTTGCACCTTCTTTCTCTTTTTCACCTACCAAGTCAAACTAATAATATACTTTTAATAATTTAATAAATCATTACTCGGTGCAGCAGTCTAAAATGGTCCAATTTATTAATTTATATTAAATTTTTAAAAAAATCTCAAAAGGTTATTCTAATTTAGAAGCATGTTTTCATAAATAAGTAATATGATTTTTTTAAATATATAATAACATTTCCTTTATGTAAATTAAAAGTTTAAATAATTTTTGGTAAATTTGAAATAATTATCCATTAAAAATTAAATGTTATAATATATTATTATTATTATTGGTATATATAATTACCACAGTTGTATCTCTCATTTTGTTATAAAGAATGCATTATTATTATTTATTCATCTCATATAATAATTGTTTTACTGTTTATAAAGATGTTATTACTTATGTTGATAATGACTATTTGGTGGTTTTGTAGGATCTTTAATTTTTTTTTATCACAAATAAGGATCTTTAATTAAATTCATTTTCATCCACTATGATTAAAAAAGACAATAAAATTATTTTACCATAATATGTTTTCAACATTTGATAATGGAAACGATATTATTATATACTACGAAAACACAATGTATTTGTATTTTCTTTTTTTTGTTTAATTTTAATAATGATAAAAATTTAACATATATATGGATGAATCGTGTGACATTATACTATCTCGATGATGCCTTATAATTATTTTTTATTACTTTTATAATAGGTTATCTCAGTCTTCACAATTGACAACTACAATATCCTATATTGCATATTTTAATGAGTCCTTATCATAAAGTTTAACTTAGATGCTTAATGTTGTTTGGAAAATATTAGCCACAATAATATTAAAGTAGACTGCAAAGTGAAACGATTGTGACAATAATTTATTTTAAGAAAATAAGTTTCACAAAAACTGCAAACAATTAATTTTGTTAATTGCAAACTTGAGTTATTTATTGAAGTCCTCGTGGAACGAAATATAGTTATTTATAATTGTTAATAATCCTTTGCATGGATTGTGATTTGTTGACAAAATTCTTAATGTCTTAAATTTATTTATGCAAATTGTGTCTTCACCCATCTATATCAATAAAATTATTCAATATCAGTGAGAACATGGATTACTTATGCTTAGTTTCTCTTTTATGGCTTGTTTACCAAAACTAGCCCAAGATTAAACAACTAAGCAATGATAAAATAATCCAATTAAATATGTTAAAGTATGTTTATAAAATAATATTTTTAAATTCTAACTAAATATACCTATCATTATTTCAATAACACTACCATTAGACATGAGATTATATATCCTATTTCTTCTCTTCATTTTAACTTATATTATTTCTCAATCCAGAATAGAAAATTAAGATAAAAGAAGTTTCTTCTAATCACTAAATTGGTCCATTAATTTTTTTTTTCCTGTACTTCCACATACTTTCTAAAATATAAAAAATGTTTATTTCGAATTTTGTAATTCGGAATAAAAAATTACATTCTAAAATATAAAATAAAAAAAATTATGATTTTAATTATGTAATTTGCGGAATACAAATTTGCATTTTGAAGAATTGCTATATACATTGTATTTTGGATTGTAAAATCCATAGTTAAAAAAATTCCAAATTTTAACTTTTATATTTTATAATACAGATAATTTCGTAATTTCATATTCCAAAATTAAAAAAAAAATCAACGAAAAATATCAAAAAATAATTTAAATATTTTCTAAAGTATGGAGTGCGGAAAGAAATGCATAGAGTGCAGGAAGAAATCCCCTACAGCCTATAAGAACTGTATTGTTTTTGTCCAAAATGTCTGTCTTGAATGACACAAAAATCATGGATGAAATACTTTTGGGCTGAATAATTAGGTTCAGTCTTAAATCAGGGGCCATTTCTTTTTGTACCCTCATAATTTTCATATACACCCCTATAAATTTTAAAATTCTAAAATTATCCTTGCTATTAAATGGTAGCGGGAAGGATTATTTGTTTTGATGTTACGTTGTTGTGGCTAGTTTGAGTAATTTTACACACCATGTTTATGGTGGTTAACTTGTTAGATTCGTGGTGAAGTGAAGACAATGTAAGAAGGGAAAGAAGTTTGTCTTCTATTTCACAATTTTTTTTTTCTGATTTATGATTTTCAATTTAACTTTTATATTATGTAATCTAGAGACCTCCAATAATAATACATATTACGGAACCTTATATAAAGAGTATATAAGCTTTGGATTGTCAGAACTGAAAACAGTGTTTTGAAAAAGAAAATTGGGTTTCAAATTATACAATCTATTTAGTTATTTTGATTAGTAAAAATTACATAATTTATAATATTATTTTAACTTTTAAATTGTTTAATCTATTTTTTCGAATGTATTCTGAACTCCACCATCTTAATAATTTGAAATAGAAATTTAAATAATCTGTTTCAATATTTTTTTTACAGGATCTAAGTTTTTATAATTTTTATTTATACTTTTATCCTTGACCGCTTTAAAATGTAATTTAATTATTATAATATAATAATTTTGTGTCGTTCAAATCCAAAAACTCTTTATGGTTAAGTATAAAATTTTTAACTTTTGGCAAACACTCCCCTAGAATTGGTGTGATAGTAGAGAGAAATCAACCTTTTGAATAAGAAAAAGGTTGTTCTGACAGAAAAGGAATCTAGGAGGAAAATCAGTATAAAATAGTAGAAAGGCGAAAAGAGAAAAGCTTTTCCACTATAATGCAATCTCATACCAAATAAGAATAACCAAGAATACGATGTTTCCAAATACGAATTGACGCAAATAGCCTCCAAAAAAACGCGCTAGTGCGTTTCTCTTCCCAATATACACTTCTTTCCCGTGACCTCCCTGTCCTTTTTCGTCATTTTTTCTCTACCCTCTTTCCCTACCTATTTACCTACCTTTCTTATTCACTCTTCGTTGCGTTGCAGAAGTTTTATCGCTCGTGTTAATGGCGGAAGAAGAATCCACACCTGGATCACCACACTCTTTCAAGAACAGGCTCAGATCCTCCCTCTGTTTCTCCTGTTGCTTCCCTCACCACCGCGTCAGGCCCAAAATCGTTCGAAGCGCGTCGCTCAACAACAAGCCGCGCTCCTCCGATTTCCCCTTCCCGCACCTCAAGGAAAAGTGCTGCAACTTCATCAACCGCATCGGCGGACGCCACCGCCGTCGCCACTCCGCCGACTTCCGATACGACGCGCTCAGCTACGCACTCAACTTCGAAGACGACGCCTCTGACGAGAGGTCCGTCGACGATCTCAAGAGTTTCTCCGCCAGATTGCCGGCTTCTCCGCCGCCGAAGACCTCGCCGTAACCGCCACTTCGTGAATCGGCAGATCTGAGAATGCGAAGCCAAACGGCGGTTGCGGCGTCGTTTGAATAGTTTTTGTCTTGTTGTTTAATTCGCTTTGTTGTAGATAACGTCATTGTGCAACGGAAAAGTGCAATATGCAAAGAAGAGGTATATTATGAAAAGGCAAAAAAAGAAAAGTTAAAAGTGCGAAAGTGATGATGATGATGATGATGATGGCGTGTTTTTTTCACTTCCACCTTCACTGTGTTGTTTGTTAGTTGGATATTTTGCGTGCATTGAAATTTGAGAAAATAGTGTGAACTCTGAAGGCAGAGATGTGGTGGATTTGCTAACTGAATGTCTGACAGATGACGACACCATTCTCTTTTGTCTTCTTGTTGCAAACGGTTTTGGGGAGACTGCCAGACTGGGATTTACCACATTTCTTTTCCCTTCCCACCATTCCACCATTTTTTTTAAGTTATTTAAAATGTTTAAAACTTTTTTTTAGGAAAATGTAACTCTTTTGACATTATCTAAGAATGTTATCACGACAGTATTTTGCTAATCCCTTTTATCTGCAAAAACGGATGAATTAGTATATAGTAGCGGAAACAGACCTTTGTGTATCAGCATTTTTTAATTTTAGTTTAATAAATTTATAAATTTCTTTTATGTTAGATTTTCAGAGCCAATGTAATATCTTGAGGCTGCATAGACCATAATGATTTGGATAAGTCAAATTTAAAAAATAAAAAATAAAATTTAAAAGAATGGTTAGTATACTCTTTCTTTCTTATTTTTTTTTATAAAAAAATATCTTCATAAAAGTTGTGTCTTATATCCTTCAAATAAAAATTTGAGGAATGAAGGTTATATTAAACTGCCTATTAACATTAATTTAAAAATTTAAAAGAATAATTTATTTTTAAGTGATTCATATTAAATGCTTATTAATAAAATAAAATATATTAATAAGGATAAAATTGGTAAATATTTGTGTACATTAAATAATAACTAAAAGAAAAAATCATTTTTATAAGTGATTCATATGAAATGATGATCTCATTATCATAATTTTAAAAAATAGTTAAATATGTTTTTTTCATATCGGTCAGTACTTAATAAGTCATGTCACTCGATCTCGGTGATTATTCGAGATCGACCGCATTAATATACATTAAAGGTGTTTAATAAATGACAGTAATAACAATTAAAGAAATTTTATAGGAATCATAATCATGTCTCACGACATCCACAATTAATTAGCTAACATTGTTTTAGTGAAAGATATTGATTTATTAAATATAATCTTCAAATATACCAATATTCTAATCTACTAATATACCTCCTTATAAATCAGTTAACACTAATATTTGATAGATTCAGCCCATCACAATAAAGACCCCATGACTAAACATTGTAAATAAACTCTTCGCAAAGGAGTAAGGTACGCTCCTATCAACTCTACAATACATGAGCGTTGAAGTACTTTTTTCAAGTCAATCTCGACCAAACACCAACAATTAAAGGAGGAGGGTTAAAGTGAGGAACAAGGGATGATCGTCAACCATTCTACAATTAGTTTAAGGTATTATTTAGGCCCCTCTTTGTCCATACATGTACAATTTTCATCATTATCAAAACTTTAGACTATCCAATTACTTGTAGTATGAAAATGTTTGGAATAAGTCATTTTGTATGTGAAATGATTGTTACTTTTTGTTAAAATTTGTTGTTGTTTTGATTGCATACTAATGTTTAGGATAACTACTTCCAATGGATTGATTAAGTAAAACCTCAAATTGAACTAATTTTATATGAAGAATGACTCATTCCAATCATTTTTATACTACAAATATCTGAATGGTGTAAAATTTGGATTGGATAAAAAACATAAACTAATTTCATTTGAAAGTATAAGAACAAAAAACATATTTAACTAAATAAAATAAAATATATTAATAAAGATAAAATTAAAAAAGATTTATAACAGCTATAAAGAATAATATTCTGTATATATCTTTATATATAAATATAGGTGATAATTAAGATGAAGTATTGTAATTAAGGTGACACACTTCAAAAATTAAATATTATAATTTCAATTTATTTGTTTCAGCCTTGTTTATGTACCCATAAAATTGATTTGACTCACTTAACTGGGAAACAGGCTTCGCTATTTACCGATATACAGTGTTTCAGTGAACATGGGTCGCAAATACCAATTAACTTTTAAAAAAAGTTAGACTAATGGTGGTGATTCATCAAAGATGCTATTCAATAAAGGATTTAACCATCTTTCAAGGAAAATGTTCAACATTAACTCTTTGACTTATTGCAAATTACAATACTATATATTTTTATTTTATTTTAAGAAGCTTCATATTTTCATACGCATGTTGGTCTCTGGGTTATCAGCCCAGTAATGCTCGGGCCCAAAAGAGATTAATTTCACGACTTTTACTTGGATGCTTCTTTTTGCACCCCGCAAATTCTAATATGCACTCCTATAAAGGTGAGTAAACTACCAAATTATTCCTAAATCTTCTGTTTATCACCCCTCTCACTCTTTTCCTTGCGTTCCATTTTTAGAAAATATCTTAGAAAATACCATTTTCTCTATCACTCTGTATTCTCTTACATTTCATTACCTCATGAAAAGAAGAAAATTATATGATAAAAATGCATGCATGCCCTATCAATTCCTCTAAACACAAAATTACAAAACACAAGAAAGTAATTTAAGGTGAAATTACTTGTTAAATTATAGCGTATTCGTATAAAACTAATAACTGTACCGGTAAAGAAAATACAACACTAATCTTTATAACTATGTTTGGTCTCGCATTTGAAACATATTTTTAAAATTAACGATTACAATTTTAAATCTAAAAAACAAAATCCCAACGTGCAGTTTTCAGGTATAAGTGTTTTAAGTAATGGGTTATAAATATGTATGATATTTATGTACTCAGACAAAAGTCATTTTAAAGGAATACAAAAATGAAAAAATACTACCAATTTTGAGACAATTTCACCTTTGTATTCTTTTTTCATAGAATAACATTATACTTAAGATTTATTGTTGTCTATATCATCAAATTGTTCATCTTCCCAGTGAATAAAGTAAAATTAGGATGATTGTTAATAAAGAAAATATTTATATTTAAATTAAATGTATTTTTTGTTATTTATTTATTTATTTATTTTCATGCAAAATTAACTTTGTTCCTAGAACTATAAGAAAATCATGAAATAAAAACTAATTTTAAAAACAAAAAATAATTAGTTGTTATAGTGACTAAATTATAGATATTTTAGCAACTAAAAAAAAAAGTTGGTTTCTAAATTAGTTTCTATTATTATTAAATAGTTTCTAAATTAGTATCTAATTAGCAACCAAGTTTTAACTATTAATTATTTAGATTCTAAATTTGGTAACAAAAACATACCAATTTATAAACCATTTAACAATAATAGAAAATAATTTAGAAACCAATTTTTTTTTAGTTTATAAAATGATTTTTAATTTAGTCATTATAACAACTAATTATTTTTTATTTCTAAAATTGATTTTTATTTCATGATTTTATTGTAGTGTAGTATGAACTTTAAACCTCCTAAATATTATAGTAAAAAAAATATTGAAATGATTATTGTTTTTTTTTACATAACAAACAAATTTCATTTATTATGTGAAAAATTGCTGATAAAATTTATTTTAATAATTTTTTTACTACAAGTAATCATGATATTTAAAATTTGAACTATAAATAAAAACTAATTTTATATTATAACAAAAAATTAACCTTTTATATTTTTTACTACTTTTACTCCCAAGTAAAAGTGATTGCACATCTTCCCTAATTTATTGTAGATAATATTTTTCACAATAAAAATTGATGTTGCACTCACTCTCACCATGAAAGCTTAACTTTTAACCTAATTAAAAGTTGATGGTGTTGCACTTCAATTCACATCACATTTATGCATTGTCCACAAAACTACAAAGATGCTTCTTAGAGTTCATTTTGGCATAAACAAGTAGAATGAGTTGTGACTCAATTGAATTTCATTTGTAGTGTACAACTTTTAAATTTATTAAAACCCCCTTGTGGTCTAAAATTGGTTTGAACATATGATTGCCTTGGAGATAAGTCATTACCCATAAAAGTAATACAAAAATATACACATGAATTGCTTTTATCACTTTATTTCTTTACTCCATTCACTAAGTTTTGAATCCATATAACTGAAACAAAATGCATGATGGATAGCTTTTTTAATAGATTCCAGAATTTTCTAGAGAACAAAATTATCTTCGAGTGGGGAAAAACATAATTTTACTCAACTCATTTTGTTTTTATAGTTTTCATTAGGAATAAAATAATATTTTTCTTTACACATTTTTTTAATATTTTCATTCCTTTACTATTTTGTTACTGTCATTTTAAATTTTATAATATTGATTTCATTATAATTTGTTTGAAAATAAATATTATTTATTAACTTTTATCAATTAAAAATATTTACTAACATTCTTTAAGGGATTGAGAACTTGAAATTTAAAACTCTATAATATATATTTTTTTTTACATTTTTAAGTTTATGGATTAAACACTGTTGTAAGATTTAGAATAACAAACTAAATATTGGTATGCTATCCTTTTTAGACAATAGTGTTTGACTTATATATCTCTCTCACATGTTACATTCTTCTAATGTATTAAAAGATACGATGTCATTATTTTTTTATTTTTATGTTTTTTTTTCTTATTTACAAAGTAGCAACTTTTTTTGTCTATATAAAAAGTTTTAGTCCAAATACTTTCATTTGTTTTTCAGTCATTCCAAACCTCAATGATAGATCGTCGTGTTAGATAACT
>Ga0123342_1001107_pt1 | contig 44837 bp, 20 predicted proteins | sample Turbeawhitnodule_FD_89960 | JGI IMG/M metagenome (GOLD analysis project Ga0123342, IMG submission 89960) | Root nodule microbial communities of legume samples collected from Mexico - Turtle bean Mexico white nodule | ecosystem: Host-associated > Plants > Roots > Nodule | place: Mexico: Nepantla...
GGGTGCAGGGCGGACGATTTCAAAACAGATTACCCATTCATTAGATAGAGAAGATCACCAAGATTTCGTGATTCGCTGTCGAACTTATTCCAATTCAATAAGAGATCTCAATATTATGCCTTGGAGAGAACTCGAACCTCCACGCTCTTTAGTACAAGATTTTGAGTCTCGCGTGTCTACCATTATTATGGAATATCCAACAAACACTTGTTAATACAAACTTTAAATAACTTTTATATCATATTAAAAAATGAATTTTATGGTTAACTCAAGATATAAAATCAGTTCATAAGATGAAGTTTAGATCCACTTATATACTATGAAATGTTCTTATATTATAAAATATGTTTATCTTTAATCGATATAAAATTCCAACAAATACAATAAAATAGTCTTATAAGATCTCAAACAAATAAAATAAAAGAGGGTTAGTGGCTTTATTCATAATCATAATCATGGTCTCTGTGGTGTCTATATTTTTGAAGTAGTTCCTAAGAATATATCTGCAACAGGTGTGAGGTTATTGGTAAAATGGAACAAAATCGAAACAACTGATGTGGCAGTTTTTGAGAGTACAATGTTGCTGATATGCTTATCTCACATCATCTCCACCTAAATTTATATGCTATAAATAAATAAATAGACTTTACATCAAAAGTAGGAAAAGGAAAAGAAGGGAAAAAATTCAGTCTTAGGTAAATAACCATAATTAATTCCGTTACCAAAACTTCAAACTACATCTTCTTGTTCTCGGGGAAAAGATTGATCTCTGGCATAGGATTCAAATAATTAACCAGCTATGGCGGTTAGTTGCATGCCTCTTCGATCCTTACTTTCTCTCATGATTTTGTTTATACCTAAAAGGAACAGATTTAAGGGTGTCTTGTTGTAAGGTAGATGAATGATTACATATTTTTGGAATTGTGACGTTGAGGATCTGGTAAGAAATTCTAATGATTTCATGTTAGCATGTAACAATCCATGCCATTTTTTCTCTTTCTAATTTCTAACATTTTGAATGAGCTTATCGATCTCTGAGTTTCTTGTGATTTCATTCAATGTTTTTCCGTCTTTCATTCTGGGAAATATCATACAAACAGTAGCACAGTTAGAATATTTGAGGAAATAGAAAACAGAAAACAAGAAGACGAGGTGTGTGTATGGTGTATGTTCTTTTCATCATTTCCTCCAGAAATCATTGCAATGTGAAAAAATAGTGAAATTAATGGAGATATGAATGTGATGTGAGGGAAATCTAGGAAATTTCATAACTTTTACTGTTCAAAATGCTAATCTATTTGTGACATGTTTGTTTAACAGGTGAGATCGGTGAAAGTGAGCAACATCTCTTCAGGTGCAACCGAGCAAGATTTGAGGGAATTTCTTACATTTCCTGGGAAAATTGAGTACATTGAAATGCAAAGGTTTGTGTAGATAATATGAATGACAAGGGAATTCCCCAAAATTTGGATAGAGTATGTAATAATATCTCTCATTTTTCAGTGACAAGGGAAGTCCCCAAGTTGCTTATGTTACCTTCAGTAATCCAGAGGGAGCAGAAACTGCAGTTCTTCTCTCGGTACATTCATTCTCATTGCCTTCTGTCTAATTTTGTTCTATCTAATAATTTAAATTTTACAAATCCAAATTAAAAACATGTTTCTTGAGTATTCTTATCACATTGTTTACGAAATAGTACTACCAATTCTATATTTAAATAACCTATAATGAGAACAATTTTCATTCTTTATTCATCAATGGACAATGTTAATTTTTCAATACTGTACATATTTGTATATTTGATCTAATCTATGGATTTTCATATTTTTTTATACATGTTGATACTTCTCTATGCATATTCATAAAGTATACAAAAATTTTGGTACAAGATATAGATAGATGAAACAAATTGAAATATTGATGTGTCAAATGCTTACTTACAAATATGATATGCATCTCTTTCATTGTAACAGTTTCATTATTATAGTAGAGATGGCGAAATTTTAATTTGATGTTTAAGAGCTGACATGAAACCTGTGTTGGTGTCTCCAGGGAGCAGTTGTGTGTGGACAGTCTCTGAACATTGATTTGGCTAAGGACTATGCGCTGCCTGCTTCGGCCGCATCTGCAGTAACTATTCCCTCTCTTTTTTTATTGCAGAGCTACTCATTCTAATATGAGAAATTATATATTTATGACCATCATGAGTCTGAGATCCCAACTAATGTCTACATAGTAGACAGTGAAAAAAATAATTTATATGCAGATTAACTGAGAGTTGGAACCATGGCAATCTCAGATCAAGTAACAAGTTTTCATGGGTTAAAAATTACTGAAAACCACAAAATTACGAGTGAAACTCTTTAAATAAAGTGCAACACAAATTTTTGTGACTTCATAAATTTTAACTTACTGTAAATAATGTTTTCAAGAGACTGTTAGAAAGTGATTCCCTCTTTTATTTGGTATCTGTACTATGTTGAGAACCATGTTAGAGAATTTATAGTTTAATGATTCTGAGCAGGCAGCACAACAGACTACTAACGCTGAGAGTGGGGAATCTGGTTTGAGGAAGGCAGAGGATGTTGTAACCAGCATGGTAGCCAAGGGCTTCATTTTGGGTAAAGATGCATTGAATCGAGCAAAATCCTTTGATGAGAGGCACCAGCTTTCTTCCACAGCCACAGCAAAAGTTGCTTCTTTTGACCAGAAGGTTGGTTTTACTGAAAAGATCAGTGCTGGTACAGTTATGGTGAATGACAAGGTGAAAGAAATGGATCAGAAATTTCAAGTCTCAGAGAAGACTAAATCTGCAATTTCAGTAGCTGAGCAGTCAGTGTCCAATGCTGGATCTGCCATAATGAAGAATCGGTATGTGTTGACTGGGGCTACTTGGGTCACAGGTGCTTACAACAGGGTTGCTAAGGCAGCTGAGGAAGTGGGACAGAAAACTAAGGAGAAGGTTTTGGCACAGGATAATCAAGGAAAGACTGAACAAGGTAATGTCCAAACCACCGGGTCGGTACCCACCACTCCTGATCAAACCTCCAAAGAAGCAACCACAATCAATGAACCCTCAAAACCTGAACCTCAACAGGCCACCACAGTTGATCAAACCTCAAAATCTGAAACTCAGCAGGCCATCACAGTTAATGAACCCTCCAAACCTGAACCTCAAGTGGCCACCACAGTTAACGAACCCTCCAAATCTGAACCTCAAGTGGCCACCACAGTTAACGAACCCTCCAAATCTGAACCTCAAGTGGCCACCACAGTTAACGAACCCTCCAAACCTGAACCTCAACAAGCAACCAAGGATGGTCAATCTCCCAGTCCTGCAACAACTACAGCCTGATCTTATGATTTGCAAACTAGTATGTGTGAAATTCGGGTTATATTTATGAGCTTATTAGAGTATTTTTGAGAAGTTGGATGGTATATGTCGAATAACTGACTGTGTTGTAGAAATAAAATAAAACTGGAGAGCCTCAGTGTAGAATTCTTTCTGAGACTTCATGCAGTCAAATATATATACCCTATTTACCTTGTCCTGAGGAAATACGGTGGCGTCCATGTATCTTGTTTGTTACGCTAGTTATTAATAGACTAATAGTCCCATGAGGATCTCTCTCTCTCTCTTTCTCTCTCTATCTCTATCTCTATCTCTGTATATATATATGCAACTATTATGACGAATTAGTAGTTTTCTAAATTAAAAATGAAAATGACAGATTAATTCATTTGCAATAAGACTTGCTGACAGCATGTGGTTTTTGGTGAAGTTTGAAAAACATATTAGGAGCTCGATTGAATACTTGATCGAGTTCTCACTCCTATTCTATCATTTATACTTTTTCCACCAAAATAGATGACAGCGGTAAAATAGTGAATGCGTCAGAGATTTATTTAGTCACGAATGCATAAAGAAAATAACTATTTAAATTGCTTAATACTAAACCATAGCATTACATCACAGCTTTCCCTAGTTTGGAAATGCATTTGACATGGTATACAAATGAATTATTGATGTAAATAAATGCTGCAGTATGTGTGCTCCGCAGTCACGTCCTGTATAAAATGGGCCAAAGACTTCACCAAGAACTCAAAAAATGTGTTAGGATGACGTCAATTTACTCACTGATGTCTCTCCAAAAACTTCTCTATTACGACGGAGAATGCCGCAAAGCCAGCACAACCAACACATGCTGCCTTTGGGCCACCTAGAACCACGTCACAACAAACAAGGGAAACTTTAGCATACATAATGAAGGGAAAAATAAAGGCAGAGAGAACAAGTTCATAAAAGGAGAAACGTTTTGATTTTCTATTATTGGTTTGCCGGTTCATTATCCTTTTAGTATACCTCTATTCCTTTCTCATTACAATTTACATCTATCACTCTTTTCATGTCCCTCCCAAGGTTCTACTGTCAAAAAATCTATTCAACTAGTTCTTACCAAATTGTATTATCTGATTCCCAGATACAGCACAAAAGAACATTTAAATATAAAACTGCTTTGAAAAGGAATAAACAGAACAATTTTAAAAATAGCCGTGGAAGGGATTCTTGCCAAGGCTCCCCAAAGAAGAAAAACCTCTTGAGTGTGTTTGGTCAGGGACACCACCTTATGATATCCAAGGATGCCATGCTCCCTGTTACTGCTCTCCTTTATAGGGAGGCAGCGCTGACTTAGGCAACTATTCTTTCGGGTAGGTATGTTTTTTTAAGTGTAGGGTACTCCATCAAACCTTGGTATTGTATAAGTGGTTTCAAGATTGGGCTCTCTTAAAAGAAGCTGTAGGTAGGTTTCCAAGTTTCAGAGTACACAAGCACCTGCTTGCATTACATCAACATCACTATTGCCTACCATCTTTCATAGCCATTCCCAGAACCCATTCATCAAACCTCATCCTATAACACCAAGGACAATTTCCTTCTACCTTGCAGCTAACATTTCAGTTGAGATGAGCAGAAATAACTGTTTTTCTAAAGTTAAAAGTTCATAGCAATGGATTCAAGCTTCAAAGAACCTGAACCAATTCTTGAAAATGAATCGTCTATGTTTAGGAATATTCATTTTATGCTTTATTTTTATCGTAGTAGGTATATGAAATTCTTGGTATCTTCAGAAAAGGATTTAAATTGAAATATCTAAATACTACAAAAATCACTTTTCTATGATTATTAAATTCTGTTGTGAAACAAGAGTTTAGTGACAATAGAAATTGAGGTTATGAACATTTTCAAAAATAAGTCAGTATGCAAAGCAGAGAGCAGAGCAATGAACTAACTTATGTTGTAAGTTATCATTTTCCCAAACAGGATTAGAGGACTAGAGCATAAGCTCTTGAAAATCAATGATACATTCGTCAACAACCAAGCCTTTTCCCACTAGGTGGAGTCAACTACATGGATATGATCAAACAACACCATAATATTTTGTAATGAATATTTTATATAGAAATATTATTTACTTCAAAAAAAATCTTAAAGGCTATGCCTATAGTTTTTCTTAGTCTCTGCCTCTAGCAATTGACCTATCTCCATCAGACCTACTGTCCTTACCAGGGGCTTCTTCAGGTCATCTCCAATATGCCCAAACCACCAAAGTTTAGTTCCTCATCTTTTCTACAATAATTTTTATATACATTATTTCTTAATGATATATCTGCAAAAGTAAACCACCTCCCAAAGTGCATCTTTTTTCTTTTGTGGAACCCAAAGTGTATCTAAGATGAAAATCAAACATATAATAGCAAAGTGCAATCTAGCAGTATCATATTTCCGTGTATAAGGTCTCTAAGTCTGTTCTATACAAGCCTTGCCAGGCCATTTATGCAGTTCATTTGTTAAATTAAGAGAAAGAAAAACATGATAAAATGTGGACAAATAAAGAAAAAAGTGTTACCTTTTGCTGATATTGCACCTCCAGTTGCACATCCAGCAACTACGGTATTTGTTATGTCATGTTTCGCTCGAGCCTGAAAAAAAAAAATCAAGGGCCCACGTGGTAAGAAGAATGAACCTCATAATGCTTAATGCAAATATATATTTCCATTCCTCAAATGATCAAATCCATTAGACCTTCTCCACAACACATTCAGCAGCTGAGAATACAAAACCCATAACAGCAAATGCTTTGGCTGAACTCCAACTCCTTCTCCCCATCTGCTTTGCTTGATATATAAGCTGCTGTCTGCCAGTCATTTCCTCTTGCATCAGTGGGTTGTCCAGTGCTCCAAGAAATAAACCCATGAAGATGCCAAGCCCACCCCCTAAAAAGAACATCACATGAATCCCAAGAAACTCATGAATAGACTGAAACAGTAGCCTAAATCATATAAAAAAAAAATTATTGGGAATATTAATCTACTTGTCTCACAGACAATGATAAATCAGCAGTAAGGATGGTGAGTCAAATTATACATAATCCTAAGAATCCCATCTTAGCTGTCCATCATACTAGGTAGGTACTAGTGGTGGAAAGAACATCCTAAATGGAGCTGAAATCTCAAAAAAAAACCCTGACTACACTTGAACAATTGATGATAAGTGGTCCATATTCATATCAGGAAATTCAATTCAGTTAATCAGAGGAGCAAGAAACAAACAAAGAGGTATGCATTAGGGAAAAAAAAGGTGAGGATTGAATGCCATACCCATGACTCCACTGACTACACTGCGCACTGCGCAATTGTTCCAAATGTCTTGACCACGGATTTCCTCAACCGAGGGCAGTCTTATGGGCTCAATCTGAGGCTTCTCTGCTTCTGCTGAGTTCAAAGAACCATTTTCAACTGCTTTACCGGAACCATCAGCCATTTGTAAAGCTCAAATAGTGAATATGCTAGAGCTGATTGAAATCCGCACAGATAAATAAATGCCAGTGTTACTACTTCGTAATGAAGCAAAATCACTCAAAATATCTATCAATTATACAGAATCAATAGGCAAGAACATCGAATCATGCAAAATACTATTTAACAGATGCTATGCTAAATAACAAATACAAGTGAGCTTGAAACAATGAGAGGAGAGGAAAGAGTACCAATCGGCGGAGCCGCGCAGACGACGGTGGAGGTTCGCCGTGAGGGGAGGACTGCGGCAGAGGTTTCTCCGGTGAGGAAGTTGAAGAATGATGGTGTGCCACGATTGTGCCCATTAGGGTACTTACCTATTTATACAACATACACACATCTTCATTTTCTTACAAATAAGCTCTAAATATTATTATTTTTATTTTAATATTCTTATTGGATTTAGTTCATGTGAAAAAAAAATATTAATTTTAAATTTTAAATATTTGATATTTTATAATGGCTTCTTTTACTCTTAAATCATTAAGTATTAACTGAAGTTAATTTAAGATGTAGTAAAAAATTACTAATTAAGAAAAAAAAATTACAAGTAAGGTAATTAAATTAATTTTAGATGCCTATTTTGATTGGGTGATGAATTTATTACTTAGTATACATAATGTAATTGTATATATTACTTTTAATTTTTCATTCAATAGTTTATTTTTAGTGTTATATTTTTATTAATAAATATTTGTAATTTACTTTAATGTTTTTAATTTATTTTATACGATCTTAAATTCATATTGTGGCTTTACATTGTTGTGATATAATTGATTTTTTAATATATCACAATAAACACTCATTTTATTTCTAAAGACAAAAATTTATAAGAAAATAAATTAATGGATTTTTTTTACTTTTAGAATTGTGAATTTTATATATCAAATAACTATATGTAATATATATAAAATAATAATGATTATTTATTAAAGAGTATATGATTGATAGATATTAATTTCTAAAAAAATTAATATCATCAATTGCAATTTAACCGATTGGTGATGGTGAAATTAACATATAAAATTTGTTGAATTTAAAAGTTAAAAATATTTAATTGTGTTTTTAATCTCACAAAATTTAAACAATTTTTAATTTTTGTTAACCCAGAATAAAAAAATTATTTTAAGAATTAAAAATATATTTAAGGAATAAAATTATATATATTTTAATTTTAATGGACTAAGCAAACTTTTATAAATTTGGAGTCCAACGATATAATTATTGCAAAATTGAATAAATAAAAATATAACTAAACCTGAAGCAATCTTATAGCAATCAATCTTTAGTGAATTTTAAACATAAAATATATAATTTAACCATAAAGATAAAAGCAAAAAATTAATCTATTAATTTTAACTATTCATGCGATTTTTATAATTTTATAATGCTATTTATCTTTGAGAAAGGTTTGATTTAATAATTTATATTTCAAAATAGTCATTCTATTGATTTAAAAATAACTATATTACTAATTTAAATACATTAACAATTTAAATAGTCACAAAACAACAAATTATTTTAAAAAGATTAAATAAATAAAAAACCCTCCTTTCTTTTCCTCCCTCTTCTACAGTATTATTACATTATCTCCCACCTCATCTTTATAGTTTAGCATAAACAAAACCAAATAAATTACAAAAAAATAAACACATAAAAAGGTCTTCAATAAAAAAAGAAGAGGAGTAATAAAATAAAATAAATAATTGAAAAAAAGGAAGAGGAGTAGTAAAATAAAATAAATAATTGAAAAAAAAGAGATAGAAAGCATGTTTGGGGGAATGAGGGTCGATTATTAATTTACTTTTTAATAGTAACGGTTAAAACGGTCACAATACATTGTTTTTTACAATGCACAAAAGAGATAAAATTGATATTAATTTGAAAATTATGACTTAATTGGAGTTTTTAACAATAAAGAAAGTATCATATACACAACTTACAATTATTATGATTAAAAATATAAAATAAATTATACAAATAATATCAATGAATTATAAGGATACGTGCTAGAATTTTATCACCTCTAAAGTTAGATGAAAAAAATAAATAAATAATTATAATTTTAAATATCAAATTCTCATAAATAAAATCACTTAAAACATATTTTAGTTATCTCAAATCCTAAAAACATTTATTTTAATTCCTAAAATTTAATGTTTAAAAGACTAAAATCATATTCTTGTAAAGATTTGGAGAGACTTTTGGAAATACTAAAAACAGGTTTTTATGAATTTGAGGAACCAAAACTACAATCACTCTAGATTTTATGGACTAAAATATATCAACCTGACTCTTAAATGGCATGTTAGTATTTAGTATTTGATACAAATATTAGACACCGACACTTATATGATACCTATAGGACACATATTCGTAAAATGTCAAATTCAAAAAGTACTTATTAGATTTCTGACAATTCTAGTACGGTTTTAACACAATTTTAAAAATGAAAAATATATTAATTTTTAAAAAAATCAAAACTTTATTGTATAAATTGTTATTATGGTTATAAAAATAAGAAACAAATCATTGTAAACCAGTAATGAAAAACATCTTTTTGTACCAAAAAATAATCTGGAACATACTTGTGTGCACATAAATCTTTATTGTCAATTTATACAATTCATAATTATATAATGTATAGATACATGTCTCTGTGTCCTATATTTTGGAGATTTTACATATCTCCGTGTCGTATAAGTGTCTGTGTTTGTGCTACATAGACTAAAATATAATTAGATCGTAAAAAAATATATTACAAATAAGTCATCCTTCTTGAGAGTTATTTTGAGAATTTTAAACATAAAAATTTATCAATAAATACCAAAACAAAAAAAAAACTTTTTAAATTTTAACCATTTTAGTGAGTTTATAATTCATCCATCCCATATAAATAATAAATAGTAATTATTATGTATATTGTGTATTATTAAATATAGGTTAAATTATTATTTTTTATTTTTTATTGATTTGATTTATTCAGTTTCATCCCTTTGCAAAAGATATACCAGATGACTAAAAGTTAATGAAGCCAGAAAATTAAAATTTCTGTGTAATGTTGAAGTTTTCGCTAAATAAAAGAAGATTGAAGGTTGCTTTGTCTTTTGTGACATTATCTAACGTAACGTACGAGGAATTAAACCAAATTGGAACTTTGGACTTACATAGGAGAAGGCTGAAACTCCAAGGAACACATCCACACACTGTCTTCTCCAACACCAACAAAACAGTGGAATTCAGAGCTTTCTCCTTTGGTTTTCATTTCATCAAACGGTTTAAGTGCAGTTTCTTCTCTGCAAATTCTGAGGCCATTCATTGGTGGAGTGAGGAAAAAATGAGTGACAATTTGAAGGGAAGAGTCAACGCTCTGGGGGAGCGTCTCAAAATTGGTGGAGCTGAGGTGGGTCGGAAGATGAGTGCTGGAATGAGTTCTGTGAGCTTCAAAGTGAAAGAGTTTTTCCAGGATTCAAGCCATGCTGATAAACTCGTTGGAGAAGCTACCTCTGAGGCCCTTCATCACCCTCACTGGCCCATCATTCTTCATCTCTGTGACTTGATCAATGGTGACCAACTCAACACTGCTGAAGTGGTGCGTGCAATAAAGAAAAGGGTTGTTTCCAAGAGTCCTAGAAGTCAGTATCTGGCTCTGGTTCTGCTTGAAGCATTGGTCAAGAACTGTGACAAGGCTTTCTTGGAGGTGGCAACTGAGAGAGTCCTTGAAGAGATGGTCAAGCTCGTTGATGACCCTTATGCTTTTGTTAATAACAGGAATAAGGCTTTGATGATGATTGAGGCATGGGGAGAGTCAACCACTGAACTTCGCTACCTGCCTGTCTATGCACAAACTTACAAGGTACTTTCACAACTTTACATGCTTATCACTGGTCAAATAACAACCATTATCACTGGTCAAATAACAACCAAAATACGGTAGGTTGGAGATCACATATCGACTAGAGATTAGACATTTCATAGTATATAAGTGGATATAAACCTCATCTTATAAGTGAGTGACTAGAGATTGAACATTTCGTAATATATAAATCGATACAAATTTCACTTATAAGCTGATTTTATGTGATTGAGTTAAGTTTAAAGTTCACTTCTTGATACCATATCGGAATCATTTCAAACTATATTGTTTATTATGCTTATCAGGTCATCCGAATCATTATCAGAACAATACCATGTCAAATATATACTTGTTAATAAAATTGTGGACAAGAAGTTAAGAATTGAGGCAAACCATGATCTTATCATTGATTACTAGCTCATAAGAGTTGTAATACAATGTTATAAACCAACTCTATTAAGGTGTTACTTGAAGGAATGATCATGAATGGTTTCTTTCATATCTAACACTTTTCTGATGCAGAGTTTGAAATCAAGGGGTGTTCGATTCCCTGGTCGTGACAACGAAAGCTTGGCTCCTATTTTCACTCCACCTCGTTCTGGCACTACTCCAGAGGCAGTTGTCAATCATGAACATCTTATGCAGCATGACATTGATGTGCAAAGTTTTTCGCCTGTTACTCCTCCTTCTGCCCCTACTTCAGAGGCTGATGTCAGTCTTGCAGCTCTTATGCAGCATGATGTTCGTGTGAAAAGTTTTACGTCTCAACAAGCAAAGGAAGCTTTTGATGTTGCGAGAAATAGCTTTGAGCTTCTTTCTACCGTGTTATCTTCTTCAATGCAGCAGGATGTTTTAAAGGTATTCTATTTTGTTTTTGTTGTGTTCTAGATTCTTATGTTTCCTTTTCTTGCCCACATTTGAGCTGAAACTTGACAATGATATATATTTTAGATCACAAACAATAATTTATGAGAATCTGACACGTCTCTTAAATGGTGTATTCGTGTCACACACACTATCCTACACTGACACTCGTACAACGTTATTGATGAAGTATCAAACTTTAAAAAAAAAAATTGTTGGATTTTTAACCATTCTAATACGATTTTAACAAAATTTTAAAAATGAGAAATTCATTAATTTTCTAAAAACTCAAATTTATTGTATAATTTTTTATTATGATTATAAAAATAATTAACAAATCCTTTTGAACTATGAAAAATATCTTTCTGATAAAAAATATATATTTATATGTATACATAAAGTTTTATTATCAATTTATATAATTTATATTTATATAATATATATATATATATATATATATATATTTTTTTTTTTTTCTCGTGTCTCATGCAACATTTTTTAGAAAGATTATATGTTATTAGATTAGAGGTGATGCATGTCAATTTTTGCCTTATACTCAAAGACCATGTGATCTTGGTCTATTAAGTTACTATAATGCCGAAGCCTCTTCAAAAAAGTGCATCCTTTTTAATGACCAACTTGTGTATGATCTTTTCAGGATGATTTGATTACCACATTAGTAAAACAGTGCCGTGAGTCCCAGGCTACTGTCCATAGAATCATTGAGACTTCTTGGGATAATGAAGCACTGCTATGTGAGGCCTTGAATATAAATGATGAGATTCAGAAGGTTGTCTCCAGATATGAAGAAATGAAGAAGAAGAAGAAGCATAGAGTTGTTCCACCTGAACCTGAAGTGGGTATGGCACCTATTGCCATAGAAGCTGATGAGTCCCCCCATTTTAAAGAAGAGGAAGCCCTGGTTAGAAAGAGTGGAGGTTCAAGAACTGGAGTCCAGGGAGGGAGCCAGGATGAGATGTTGGATGATCTTGATGAGATGATATTTGGGAAAAAGGTTAGGGATGGCTTTGATCCAAAGAAACAACAATCATCTGAAGATCATCTCATCTCCTTCTAAAACAAAGCTTCAAATTTTATGTTCATGGCTTCCTGTTTTCGATTTATACATGCTGATTATGAACCAATATCTGATACCACTTCCCACTATTCTTTTCTTTTTCTTCCTTCTGTTAGCATTCGGTGAATTTCAAGCTTAAAAAAATTGTCATATAAAACACATTATTTTTCTTATTAAAAACATAAAAAAAAGGTAAATATCCATTTATTACAAGTACAATTTTTCATTTTTTTCCCTATATTTTCTACAAGTGTATATTGTTTTCATATATATAAAAGAATCACTCTAAAATAATACATTGTGAAGTTAGTGTTCGTGGCTTGATTTGTTTTAATTTTCAATAAGAACTCACTCAATTTAAACCTAAACAATCAAATATAATTTAATTTAATTTAAAATTTAAATTATGAGTAAAAATTTGTAACTTTTTTGTTAGATATCTTACAAATATTTTCTTTTAAAACAAAAGTAAAATCGAAGCAGTTTTGTGATATGTAGCACAGATATGACACGGACATTGATATGATACGGACACCACGAATACAAAGATACGTAAAATCTTTAAAATGTAGGTTACGAAAATACGAAAATGTTTTTATGACTGGTTCAGAAGGATTTGTTTCTTACTTTTATAATTATAATAACAATTTATACAATAAAGTTTAAATTTTGAGAAAATTAATGTATTTTTCATTTTTAAAATTGTATTAAAAATGTACTAGAATTCTCAGAAATCTAACAAATATTTTTTTGAATTAGACACTGACACGCCTTTAAGAAAAGTGACACGCCTTTAAGAAAAGTGTCGGAGGTTATAGGTTTTGTGTATATTTCATGTATTATACAAAGTAAAGATTAAACAAGAAGCCAAAAAATGTAAAAAATACATTAAAAGTTAAAAAAAGAAACTATTTAAAAATGAGTATAGATTTGCACCCATGGATAAGCACTATAACCAAAGACAAGTGTATTGAGAATTTGAGAAAGATTACCTGTTGTTATCGTTGGATATGAGTTGTGTTGTGTCTGTAAATTTTTGGGTGCAGTGATCCATTGCACGTAACAATGGCCGGAAAGTACATCCCGAGATCCAAATCGCGAACCACTCTCTTCCTCTTCCTTCTCGCTTTCTCTCTCCTCTTCATCCTCTTCTCTCTCTCTCCTCTCCGCTCCCCTCTCCTTTCCCCCACCAATGTCCACGTTCCCGATGCCGAAACCTCCTTCGTCGCCTCCCTCGACCGCTTCCTCGCCGCCGCTCCCTCGCCACACTCCCTTTCCGACGACACCGCGCACGCCGGACAAGAGGACCTCATCACCAAGCTCGACGACGCCGTTTATGGCTCCGAGATGGACAGGCTGTACTCTGATCCTTACTACCCGCTCTCCCTTCCCCTTAGGGTTTACGTCTACGACATGCCCCCCAAGTTCACCTACGATTTGCTCCGGCTCTTCAAGAAGACCTACCGAGACACCTCCAATCTCACCTCCAATGGAAGTCCCGTTCACCGTCTCATCGAACAGGTTTCGTCCTTCTCCTTCCGTTTCTCCTCGATTAATTCCCTCACCGTTTGTTGATCTGTCAACTGCGTCGGTTGGTTGTGGTTGTGAATGCAGCACTCCATTGATTACTGGCTCTGGGCTGATCTCATCGCTCCCCAATCGGAGAGGCTCTTGAACAGTGTCGTTAGGGTTCACCGACAGGAGGAGGCTGATTTGTTCTACGTACCCTTCTTTACCACCATCAGCTTTTTCCTCATGGAAAAACAACAATGCAAGGCCCTTTATAGGGTGTGAGTGCTCTTCTAATGCTCTCCCTTTTTTTTTCTTCTCCTTATGTTTCCTTCTTTTTGTTATCCATTAACCTCCATTTTCATTCTCCATCTCTTACCCTTCTCTTCCTTACATAATAGAACCATACAAGTTATTCCCCAAGTATTAAATGACCATAGTATAAGGACTAATTTGAATGGTTTTTCAATATTTAGGAGATTATATACAATGCATATCTTAAAAAACTAATATTTAGGAGAGAGAGTAATAGGAAATTGAGAGTGCTAGAACCTTGTTTTTCTGGTTTTTGATGGCTGTGCAATGGGGATAAGTATGCCTGGTGTTGTTGTGGATGCAGGAAGCTTTGAAGTGGATCACAGATCAACCTGCATGGAAGCGCTCTGGTGGTAGAGATCACATAATCCCTGTGCATCATCCCTGGTCTTTTAAGTCTGTTCGAAAATTCGTGAAGAATGCAATATGGTTGTTGCCTGACATGGATTCCACCGGGAACTGGTCATTTTTTAACTTGCACACAACTTTATAAATTCAATGCTATTGTTTGTTGGAAATGTTATCCAGTGATCCTCTTCCTCTTTCAGGTACAAGCCAGGACAGGTTTTTCTGGAGAAAGACCTGATTCTTCCATATGTTCCCAATCTTGATTTATGTGATGCCAGGTGTTTGACTGAGTCAAGACCGAAGAGAAATATGCTACTTTTCTTTCGGGGCCGGCTCAAGAGAAATGCGGTTAGCATATTGTGTGATAGCTCGTTAATTTCTTGACTGGCAGGTGGAACCTTTGAAAGTTCTATCTGCGTATGATGTCACTTCATTTGAAATCTAGAAATCTGGATTGTTAATAGCTTGTCTATTCCATCTTATGTTGAAGTAGCAATTATTGTCAATGGAGGAGAGTATCAGTATATTTTTCTGGTTTTGTCACATTAGCCCTTCGGAGAACTGACTTTAAGCAAAGCAACTAAAATCAGAATTTTGGTGTGCGGGAAAAGCCCCCTTGTCACCAAAATAGTTAGAATTTTTTTATCAAGAAAAAAACTATTTGTTGCTTTGAAAATGCTATGTATAATAAATTATTTCTTTCTGTATAATTTCTGTTCACTCTTAGTTTAAAATCAGCCTTAAGAGCTGATATTGACAAAACTATATTTTTATACTTTCTTAGCTAGAAATCCGATCATGGTTTACCCTACATTTGCATGCAGCATTCTCAATTTTTTTGTCACTTACATGGCTGCATGTTTTTATATTCTGAGTTTAGTTGCTTTTTTTCCATCTTGTTACAGGGAGGAAAGATACGCTCTAAACTCGTAGCTGAATTGAGTGGTGCTGATGGTGTGAGTATAGAGGAGGGAACAGCTGGGGATGGGGGAAAAGAAGCTGCTCAAATTGGCATGCGCAAGTAATATAAGTTCAGCACTTGGATAAAAGTACTCCGGTTACTTATTTTGTTGTATTTATTTGCTTGCCTTGCACATCATAGGTCTCTATTTTGCCTAAGCCCAGCTGGTGACACTCCATCCTCTGCTAGATTATTTGATGCTATTGTTAGTGGATGCATTCCAGTTATAATAAGTGATGAGCTGGAGCTTCCTTTTGAAGGAATACTCGATTACAGGAAGGTGTGTATGTATGCATTTATACCATGTAGTTGATTACTAAGAACGTAATTCAGAGTTAATGGTATAATTGCTATAAAATAATGGCTAAAATGGCTTGCTAGCTTTGGATGGTATTTGTTTTGGTGTGGACTGTGTGACAAGGCGCAATGGGAATATCTGTTGGTTTATATATGTGTACAGCAGGACATAATAGCCAATCTTATTTTACACAGTACCTACTATTTTAGATGATTAATATTGACAGATATGTTATAGCAAGACACGATTATGTCATTAAATAAGTTTGTTTTAATAACTCGATCTCTGAAAATGTAGTAGATTTGTTTAGAAAAATAAATTACTGAAGAAAAATAAAAAGATCCCCTCAAGCATTAAGAAAAGAGCACAAGGGGATAGCAGAAACCCAAAAAAATCCAGCAGGGCCATCCAGTTTATCTGACTCTATGTATTGAAGCTGGAGTTGACAATACCAACAAGATAGCCATGGCCTATGTGCCTGACACCAGAGAAAAACTATAACCATAATCCTAACCTAAGACTTAAGTGTAGGGAGACAAAGGTACACACATTCTATTTCAACCAAATGCACCAAAGAACAATATAGATTGCACACTCTTACTGAATTTGGGCCTCTTGTTAATTAAAACCCTTTTACTGCACACTCCAAGGTAACACACACCCAGTGACCAAAACCGCATTATTGTCTCTGATATGCCAATGCTGTATGATTATGTGATAACTCGGAGCCTTATGAGTTGTTATTTTTTTTTATGGGAATTTGTCGTATATGCAGATAGCATTGTTCATTTCCTCTAATGATGCCGTAAAGCCAGGTTGGCTTTTGAAATATTTAAAAGGCATTAGACCTGCTCATATCAAAGAAATGCAACAAAATCTTGCCAAGGTTTGTAATTCCCTTCATGTAGAATTTAATGTAACTAATTTTTCATTTTCTCAAATTGAGTTATTGTCTTGCTTTCTTGTTTGATTTTTTTTTTTCTTTTCAGTATTCAAGGCATTTCCTGTATTCTAGTCCAGCTCAACCTTTGGGTCCTGAAGACTTGGTTTGGAAAATGGTTTGCTACTGTTTGTTTTGCTATTTAAGTTTCTGTTCCTATTATTCTTTCTAGGTTCTTTGTTCACATGAACTTAAGCTTGGGTTTAGCCCTCATCTTTCCCATCGAGTGGTTTCTTCCATTATAGTTTTGGGAAAAGAGTGCAATTATTCTTTTTTATTCGTTTGTTCCATAGATTTTGATAAGTTTATTTCTGGATGCCATATAATGAAGTATGTTTAATATTGACACACTTAGTTAGCTGTAGTGTTTCACTTTCACGGACTTGGTACCTTAAAATAAATTTTGGGTTACTTTTTGTTTTACAGAAGTTTTACTTTGCTTTAAAAGCTGTGACTATAGCCTTTTTGTTTTCTAGATTTTATCAGGAGTTTGTGTGGACAAATTTCTCCATAAACACGTTTTAAAGAGAAAAATATGACCAGTAAAGAAAGGTGGCAATCAGAATATGTTAAGGTTTAATATTGAGAGACGTAGTTAGCTGCAGTGTTTTGCTTTCACAGACTTGTTGTTACCCTAAAATAAGTTTTGGGTTGCTTATGTTTTCCGGAAGTTTTACTTTGCTTTAAAAGCTGTGACTATAGCCTTCATTTTCTAGATTTTATTAGGGGCATGACAAATATCTCTATAAGCACTTCTAAAAGAGAAAAGTAAGAAGAAAAAAATTAAATGACTTTGTCCATAAGAATTCAGAGAAATTATATGAGAAATTTTCTACAAATTGGCTAATGCCAAATTTAGCTTATAGAGAAACTCGTTTATTTTTTTCTATTAGAAGTGCTTCCAAACAGGCCTAGGTAAGATTATTTATTTGTAGCACAACACAACTACTCCTGCGGTGGTTAGATGTTTGTTTAAAAGAGATATAAAAGAATGAAATATCATTCTGCTGGCAACATCGATACTATTAATTTATATTTACTTGGATTACTGTGTATTTTGTCAATGATTGGATCAAATTTAGAAAATATTCCTTATATCATACTGATGTTATTCTTTTCTGTAGAACTTAGTATTATATGTATATTTAATTTGTGTTGGAAACCATCAGAAATATCTGTGATGTTTCCTTTACCTTTATGTTGAGTGTATTCTGGGGTCTGTCTTTTGAAGGCATCTCCTTTACTATGGTTCTCTCTGTTTGATGCTACAGATGGCTGGGAAGTTGGTGAACATCAAGCTTCACACAAGAAGATCTCAACGTGTAGTGGAAGGATCTAGAAATCTGTGTACTTGTGAATGCAGGCCTGCCAATATTACTAATACTGCTTCAATGATTTCTTGAATCGCTTTGTTTTCTTTATAATTGTATTATCTACGGTTTTGCTCATCCCCTCTCTATTGTCTCCTGCAATGTTTTTCTTTTGTATTCTTTGGTTGGCTAGTTTGTTGTATAACTTCGATCTTGACGGAAAAGGAATTTAAATGATAATCAAAGATCATAATTGCCTCTTAAGTTCTTTTTTGAGGACCAAATTTGACTAGGCTAAAAAGCCCAATGCTCACTTATTTTATTTTCATTCAGGGATTAGCAATAAATGAAGATTAATTTAATGATATATAATTATTATAAATAACTAACATTACTAATCAGATTTCATTGTTTGCAGAGGTGATTGCGATTATGAGGCTTCTATACTGAGTTATACCCCTTTATATCATTTGACAGTTTTAACCTTTTTTTCAGAGTTGGCAATCGTTTGAAAATGAATATGTTAATCCTGAAAATGTTAGTGTTCCTAAGGCTAGCATTGCTCAACGGTGTTATATATATACCGTATAATAGTAATAATAATTTGTACAATTAAAGAATGATCCATAAATGCAGAAGATCATTATAGTTAATATATAATCAAATGAACTAAAATTTCCGTCATTCCATTCAACAAAGGAATTAAAAACAGAAACGACGAAAAATCAAATTCCATTTATCACGTTCAATGTATAAGGCGGGTGATCTAAAATGAGAGCAACAATTTTTAATGAAATCGCGATTCAATTTAGCATACAGTAGAAACAGATTCGAGGATGCGTGTTACCTAAACGAGAAGAAGCAGCCTCTGAAAATGGAAGCAAAAGAATGTATCAAAGAAAGTAGAAGAAGACAAAGGTCCAGATGGAGAGACACAAGAGGAGCTGAAGGAACAGCTCCGCAGAGGCGCAGAGCATGATCTTCTTCTTCATGATACGCTCTTTCACCAATTGAATCTTCAGGTCATGGATTTCTCTCTCCCACTTTTCCTGTATCAATCATCAGTTATCAGTTAATGGATTCATCAGTGAGAAACAGAGAGAAAGAGAGAGAGAGAGAGAGAGAGAGAGAGAGAGAGAGAGAGAGAGAGAGAGAGAGAGAGAGAGAGAAGGAATTTACCTGGTGTTGAGAGTTTGAGGAATTGAAGGAATGGAGAAACAATGCAGCTTTTGCGCAACGAATCAATGCCGCTTCTGATTTCCCACTCTTTTCCATTTCCTCTTCACTGTGCCTTGCTCTTCCAAACTCTAACAAACTTTTCTCTTCCCGCGTTTTTCTTCTTTTTCACTTTTTTCGACTTAAATACCACTCACCTATGCCAAGTCATATTCGAATTCTTTCAGACATTATATTTTTTTATTTTTTTTAATAAAATCATATTATTTTTATTTTAAAATAAAAATATTTGTACTCTGTTTAATCCGTGGCATTCGTTAATAAAGCAAAATTCATTTTTTTATTTTATTTAAAAATTTACATTCAATTCTATCATTAAATAAAGTAAACAACATATTTTATTATAATTGAATTACATAAATTTAACACTGGAATCAATTATAACTAAAAGTTGAATTAATTTGTTTTAATTCAATTTAATTTATTTGAATCCTCAAGCCGATTCAAACTACTACTCCAGAATTTTGTTCAAGGTTTTTTTTAAGAAAATAAATAAAATTCATAATATTGAACTTTGAGTCAAATTTATAATACGAAAATTATCATAATAATTAAATAATATGTATAAATGTATATTATATTTAGCAATATCTTTTAATAATAAATTTATATGTAAAATCATCAAATAACAAACAGTTTAGATTATTTTATATTTTTTTTAAATAACGTATTATTATGTACTATTTAAATTATGTACTAAACCAGTTATTTGACCGGTTCGGTTTTCGAAACAAAACTTTAAAGAAACCGACCATAAAATATATGTTCAAATCATAAAGTGGAGCAACGGATTCATGATAATGAACTGTGATAATAAATTAAAGGTACTGTTAATATAAAACATTATTATCATAAAAATATTTCACATAATTTAATAAATTGATTGTATGTTACATCAATTAAAGATTTGTTTATTATTTAATAACTTTATTGTTTAATTTAATAAAAATACATTTCTATTATAATCATTTTAATTGCTGTAATTACATATAATAATTTGGTTTTACGATTTAAGAACTTTGTGTTACACGTTTAACGTTAAAATATATTTCAAAATAATTTGTATCATCGAGTAAAATTTTTTTTTTTTATTATTTATGACTGTTCTAATGAAGAGTTTAAGAGATTTTTTAAATTATAACATTTTCTCTTTTTTGTACGGAGTCTTTTATTTATAATTTATTATTCTTTTAAAGTGTTAGGGATTTTAAAGGAGGGTTTATGAATCTTAATTTTCTTCTATTATTTAATTTTTTGATTCTCATTACTATTATATGGATTTTAGTTTTTTTTTTTTTTTTTTTGTTAATAGTTTAAATACAGAATGTGATTGTCGATAAATAATAAATAAAATCATACTTGATCATGGAATATATTATAGGAACACTTTCCTTATATTCATTTAATGGGAATACTTTTTATTAATAATTTCTTTATGTTTTATTCCATATTCAGCAAACTTTTTAACATTGCAATAATTAAATTAAATTAGTGATAAACAAAATCATTATAATAACGATAAAAAAAATTCAATGAATTGAAGTGAGTTGGCATCCACTGGAGAATGTTTGAATTTAAATCAGAATACTCAAATTTCCTTTATATTTGACCTTTTTATTTATTTTTCAGATTCAGTTAAAGACAATATTCATCTTAATCTAAATTTGTTCAAAGCAAAACAAATCATTATTTTTTAATTTTATTTAAATTCAATTAAATATGACCCGACACTAAAATTCTCCTTTATTCACGGTATCTGTGCAAATTAAGGAAAGTGGTTTCAAAATTGTTGTCATTTTGGACAAAAAAAAATGATTTTTTTATAGCATTCAAGCAGTGGGCACCATCAACTCCACTTCTCTTTCATATCCAAGAACCTTCATATGTAATAATTTTGTATTTCGAAGTAAAATAAGAAAATGAAGGAAGTAAAAGATTCATTTTTTAATATGAAGATGCAGCATAATACAACTATGATGTGATGGGTTTGAATCATGGAGCAGTAGTGCTTAGTTTTGCTCACGACTAACTACCTCTCTCTGTCAACGTGTATCAGGGAACGATTGGAGAGCATGTTATAAGCTCTTGCAATCAGTGCCAAAACACTCTGTAATCTGTCACCATTTTCTTGCAAGGATCAGACACAGTACAAGGATGTCAGATCTCGTCTCAAGCTGAGTGGCATTAACTTTTTGGTATGATCTCTTTTTCACCATCACTCTCAGCTTGATCCTTTTTCCTGAGATATGCGTTCATGGGGTGTTTCTTTTTCTACTAAAGGTGTGATCTTTATGTGATTATTCTCATCACTTTCATGCACTTGTAACGGGCTGATTGATTGCCGAGAATAGAGGCGAGAAAGGTGAAAGTGGGAACATTTTTTTTTCCTGAAATTTAGACTTTTGAGGATTTGTGAGTGAAGCAATGCAGGGAAGTCAAAGGAGTTTTCCAACTCAGCATGACTTCATGTGACTGTCTGTCTTGAACAGTTCAGCACAACACGCTTTGGTTTATTTATTTGTTGATTTCTGTTTTTCGTTTTTCTCTACTTTCATCTTCTTCGAGTCCTTGATGAAGCATTGAACCCTTTTCATCGGAATCTTAGTCCTAATGTGGGCTCTTGGTTTGAGTTGTCAGAAATTGCGAGAAGGATGCTGAAGAACCCTGGATCTTGCACTGGAGGTTTAACTGCATTTGGGTACTTCTGATTCAGCTGAATCTGTAACCTTTCATAGGTGAGTCTTTAAAGTTTTGTTGCCATTTATTTTATGTATCAGAGATTTTGTTGGTTGCTTGACATTTTCTGTAACCTCTTGAAATTTTGACAGAGATCCAGATGTAGACTGTAGAGTAAATGATTAGTTAAATTTTGATTTTGAACAGTGGAGAATTTTTCACAAAATTTAAAAAGCTTGGACTTGATTGAGACTTGAATGATGCACCTTTATTATTAGGATAGCGTTAGGTGCAATTCACTTGAATATTTATTTTTGTCTTATCAATTATCATTGTACGATTTATTGATTACGAATTTAGATTCACCTTTGAACTTTGATTCCAATCTCTATAACACAACGTTGAAGAAGATCCGATTGCTCAAGTAGTGGATTTTGCAGGACTTTTAAGATTAGTCTCTATAACACAATGCTGAAGAAGATCTGATTGTTCAAGTTGTGGATTTTTGCAGGACTTTTAAGATTAGTCTTTGTTCTTCAAATATGTCGTCAAAACCATTCAAGCCAAGCCGGTTATCTCATTCTCAGCCACCAACTTCTGAGGCTTCTGATGGCCAGAAGCCTCCTTTGCCTCCAACCGTGACGTTTGGTCGAAGAACTTCCTCTGGTCGCTACATCAGCTACTCCAGAGATGATCTTGACAGTGAACTTGGGAGTAGTGACTTCATGAATTACACAGTGCATATGCCTCAGACACCTGATAACCAACCTATGGATCCATCAATTTCACAGAAAGTTGAGGAGCAATATGTGTCAAGCTCCCTTTTTACCGGAGGATTCAACAGTGTTACTCATGCCCATCTAATGGATAAGGTGATAGAATCCGAAGCAAGCCATCCACAGATGGCTGGTGCAAAAGGGTCTTCATGTGCAATTCCTGGTTGTGATTGTAAGGTGATGAGTGACGAACGTGGTGTGGATATTCTCCCTTGTGAGTGTGACTTTAAGATATGCAGAGACTGCTATATAGATGCAGTAAAAGCAGGAGATGGAATGTGCCCGGGATGCAAAGAGCCTTACAAAAACACAGAGCTAGATGAAGTTGCTGTGGATGAACGAAATGGTGGAAGGCCATATCCGCTTCCTCCCTCAAGTGGAGTGTCTAAAATGGAGAGGAGATTGTCCTTGATGAAGTCAACAAAGTCAGCATTGATGAGAAGTCAGACTGGAGATTTTGATCACAATCGGTGGCTCTATGAAACAAAGGGTACCTATGGTTATGGCAATGCTATTTGGCCAAAGGGAGGAAATTTTGGAAGTGGAAATGGGGATGATGATGATGTTGTTGAGCCAATGGATCTGATGAACAGACCCTGGAGGCCACTTACTAGGAAACTCAAGATACCTGCTGCTATTCTCAGCCCATATAGGTAAAAATACTTTTGTTTTCTTTTGCCTTGGATTCTTTGTAAAAAAAATTCAAATCAGTGATTAAGATACTTACATTACACCACAATGTTTTCTTCAATTTTCCAATGATAATTGACTTTGATGAAGCCTTTTGAAAACGAATTATATTTCATAACTTTTTATAGTTGTATGATCTTATTGCCTGTAGTTTGTATGATGTGGTCTAATCAAGTGTGTTACACCAATCATCTGTCTTCTAACAAGTATGTTGTTTCTGTTGCTTCTAATTTTTCAGACTCATCATATTCATTCGGTTGGTTGTCCTGGTACTCTTCCTCACATGGAGGGTGAAGCACAAAAATAGCGATGCAATCTGGCTATGGGGAATGTCTGTGGTATGTGAGATATGGTTTGCCTTTTCCTGGCTACTGGATCAACTTCCCAAGCTATGTCCAATAAATCGTTCCACAGATCTTAATGTTCTGAACGAAAAATTTGAAGTGCGAAGTCCCAACAATCCTACTGGAAAGTCTGATCTACCAGGCATAGATGTCTTTGTCTCTACCGCTGATCCTGAGAAAGAACCACCTCTTGTCACTGCAAACACCATCTTATCTATCCTAGCCGCAGACTATCCAGTTGAGAAACTTTCTTGCTATGTTTCTGATGATGGAGGCGCACTTCTGACATTTGAGGCAATGGCTGAAGCTGCCAGTTTTGCCAATGTGTGGGTTCCATTCTGCCGTAAGCACAATATAGAGCCTAGGAATCCTGAATCATATTTCAACCTAAAGAGAGATCCCTACAAAAACAAAGTCAAGCCAGATTTTGTCAAGGATCGCAGAAGGGTGAAGCGTGAGTATGATGAGTTCAAGGTCAGGATCAACGGTCTGCCTGACTCTATCCGGCGCCGGTCTGATGCCTTTCATGCAAGAGAGGAATTGAGGGCCATGAAATTGCAGAGACAAAACAAGGTAGATGAACCTGTAGAAGCTTTAAAGATTCCAAAAGCCACATGGATGGCTGATGGAACTCACTGGCCAGGGACTTGGTTGAATCCTTCATCCGAGCACTCTAAGGGTGATCATGCTGGTATAATTCAGGTATTAAACATAGTGTTCCACTAGTTCCTAGTGGAGTTACTTGTCAAGTGTCAAGTTTATTCTTTGAGAGATGAGAGTGAATAATTCATGGTTGATGAATGATGCAGGTGATGTTGAAACCTCCAAGTGATGAACCTCTTCTGGGAAATGCAGACGATGAAAAGCTCATTGACTTGGCTGATGTTGATATCCGTCTACCCCTTCTTGTTTATGTTTCTAGAGAGAAACGTCCAGGCTATGATCACAACAAAAAAGCCGGTGCCATGAATGCCTTGGTTCGAGCCTCAGCCATCATGTCAAATGGTCCTTTTATACTCAATCTTGACTGTGATCACTACATCTACAACTCCAAGGCAATGAGGGAAGGTATGTGCTTTATGATGGACCGTGGTGGTGACCGAATTTGCTATGTTCAGTTCCCTCAAAGATTTGAGGGAATTGACCCTTCTGACAGATATGCCAATCACAACACTGTCTTCTTTGATGTCAACATGAGAGCACTTGATGGACTTCAAGGACCAGTCTATGTAGGAACTGGTTGCCTTTTCAGAAGAGTTGCTCTCTATGGTTTTGATCCTCCTCGCTCTAAAGAACACCCTGGCTGCTGTAGTTGCTGCTTTGGCAGAAAAAAGAAGAATGCTAACATCTCCGAAGAGAATCGGTCACTGAGGATGGGTGACTCTGATGAAGAAGAAGAAGAAATGAATCTATCAATGTTCCCTAAGAGATTTGGAAACTCAACTTTGCTTATTGACTCAATCCCAGTGGCAGAGTTTCAAGGCAGGCCACTAGCCGATCACCCTGCAGTGAAGAATGGACGCCCTCCGGGCGCCCTCACCATACCGCGCGAGCTTCTCGATGCATCGACCGTGGCAGAGGCCATCAGTGTGATCTCTTGCTGGTATGAGGACAAAACTGAGTGGGGACAGCGTGTTGGATGGATCTATGGATCAGTTACAGAAGATGTGGTTACCGGCTATAGGATGCACAATAGAGGGTGGAAATCAGTGTACTGTGTTACCAAGCGTGATGCATTTCGTGGCACTGCTCCAATCAATCTCACTGATAGGCTGCATCAGGTCCTTAGATGGGCAACTGGGTCAGTAGAAATATTCTTCTCAAGAAACAATGCACTTCTGGCAAGCCCAAGAATGAAGTTTCTCCAAAGGATTGCATACCTCAATGTTGGAATCTATCCCTTCACTTCCTTTTTCCTGATCGTCTACTGCTTCCTCCCTGCACTTTCCCTCTTCTCTGGCCAATTCATTGTTCAAACTCTCAATGTCACTTTCCTTGTGTATCTCTTGACCATCACTGTGACTTTGTGCATGCTGGCAGTGCTTGAAATCAAGTGGTCTGGCATTGAGCTGGAGGAGTGGTGGAGAAATGAGCAGTTTTGGCTGATTGGAGGAACAAGTGCACACCTAGCCGCTGTGCTGCAGGGTCTGCTCAAAGTGGTAGCAGGCATTGAAATCTCCTTCACCTTGACATCAAAATCTGCTGGGGATGATGTAGACGATGAGTTTGCTGATCTCTATGTTGTGAAGTGGACATCCCTTATGATCCCACCAATCACAATCATGATGGTTAACTTGATAGCAATAGCAGTTGGAGTGAGCAGGACCATATACAGTGTGATACCTCAGTGGAGTCGTCTACTAGGTGGTGTGTTCTTCAGTTTTTGGGTGTTGACTCATCTCTACCCTTTTGCAAAAGGGTTGATGGGAAGGAGAGGAAGAACACCAACCATTGTTTTTGTATGGTCTGGTCTCATAGCAATCACAATATCACTCCTTTGGGTGGCCATCAATCCCCCTGCTGGTACCAACCAGATCGGTGGTTCATTCCAGTTCCCATGAATACCTCATTCTTTTTGCAGGTTACATTTTTTTTGTTGTTTAAAATTCTTTTTCCCTCTTGAGTCAACAACTGAGTGATGATGATAGCAGTGAATGAACTTCATCACAGTTTATGGTGCTTGTGAATTTTGTGAAGAAAATTAAAACTGGAAATATTTGATACTGAATGAAGATTTGTTCTAGCCTTATATCACTCACAAAACTTGTATATCTTTCTTGAATGATTTGTAGATATGTTCAGTAAAACTCTAATTTTAATCAAACATTAGTGTAAATCTATGTAACAAAGACACAGACACCGATACGATACACCGATACGAAAATACGTATAGTCTCTGTATAGTCTCTAAAACGTAGGACATAGGAATACAGATTTATATATTATATAAATTGACAATTAAGATTAATGTGCACAAATATATTTTATTTTTCTCATAGCAGAAAAATGTTTTTCATAACTGGTTCAAAAAAAATTATTTCTTATTTTTGTAATCATAATAAAAATTTATACAATAATTTTAAGCTTTTATAATATTAATGTATTTCTCCTTTTTAAAATTGTGTTAGAACCGTATTAAAATTGACAGAAATTCAATAAATATTTGTTGAATTGGACACTTCATCGATACGTGTTCTACGAGTATCGGTGTCGGATATATGAGTCTGATACAGACACACCTACACCATTTAAGATGTGTGTCTGAGTCTCATAGGTAAAAACACTTAAAAAGATTTATCCATTTTTAACATGAAATTTTCCAATTCTTGAACTCTAAAACGAGTTTATGTTTAGAATGATTTTTCTAAGAACTTGTTACAATTTTCTTCCCTTAAATCAAGTGAGTGAATTGAAACAATTAATGTTCCTCAAAAAATTTGAGTTAATTATAAAAAAATTTATACTATGTCATATAAAAGTAGTAACTCTGAGACACTCCAAAATATTACTTAAACAAATTGCTAGAATATCCAAACTAAACAACTTCTAAAACGAATATTACAATCAAGTTTTTCTAAAATACAGTTTTCATTGTCTTTTGTCCTTATTCAAACAGATGGATTACTGTAATTAATTTTATTTATATGTAATTATTTTGATCATGTTGAATTATATTAACTAATAATTAATTATTTTCAAGTTCAATTTCAATTAAAGTGATACAAGTTTACACATTTTGGCATCTCCACTTTTACCTTTTTGAACTAAAATATAATTATCCTCTATTCCTCTATTTTTAATAAAAAAATAGCACTTTTTATTTGTCACTTTTTAAATTTTAAGATAAAATGCATATTTTTCAATTATATTCTTAATTTAATTAATGTAGAAAAAACTAATTATCATAATATAAAGAAAAAAATATATAATGCTTATGTTTGATGGGGTAAATAAGCTAATTACTAATTTATAAATTATTTTAACCAACACAAAAATATTTGATAAACTATTTTGAGTAATTTATTTTGAAGAACTTTTAACTATTATAAACTACAATTAATTTATGACTTTTTCTTATTAGCATCTTTTCTATTTTAATGTATCGTTTTATCATTTTGAATTTCTTTTCACTTATTATTACTTATTTTTAATTTTACATACACGATTGCATTATTTTTAATATTTTTTAAATTATTTTATACGTTTTTTTATGTATTTTAAATTAAAAAAATGTTTAACATTACTGGATATTATCTCGTATGAAAGTTAGACACAATAAAAGTTATTAAAAAAACTCAATTTAAAATTAGTTTAAATCGAGAAATAAAAATAAATAAATCTTTTAAAATAAATAAAAATTTAATTTGATTAGCAATCATTAGATTAACTAATTTAAATAAAATGACTTATTCAAAATATATATACAATTTTTAAAAATAAATAAAAATATTAAAAAGTCCAAAATAAATTTAATTATTTAAAAATATAAAATTATAATTGCATAATAATATTATATTTTTACCTAGAAAACACAAATTTATTTTATTACGACAAAAAATATATAATTATATATGTTTATGTGATTTTACATTTATTAATTATTTCTTACCAAATATTTCTAATTCAATAAATTAGTTTATAAGCTTTAAACATATATAAATTAAGAGTTTAAAACCTACACCTAATTTATGAGTTACAAATTATGGAAACTAATCCAAAGGGTGGAATTTACAATCTATAACTCAACATTTAGAAGCTCATTTGGAAATGGAAAAAGTGTATACTTGACACCAAATTATAATAATATTTAAAATTAAAAATAATTAAAATATTATTTAATTAATTTTTAAAATGTATTTTTTTACAGTATTTACGGTGTTAATATATCACCATCCTTAAGAAATATGTTACTATTACTTACTTGAAAAAAGTTATTTTTATGTGCTTATTTTTTAGAAATTGGAGTATGTTGTTGTATAAAATATTAAAATGGCTTGCAATATGATGAACTTGATAACAAAAATATTATTTCTATTAAATTCATCTTGATTACAGAATTGGATGTTTTACCTACTTCTTAGATTTTCTACATGCATACCAAAAACTTAATGTAATTCTAAAATTAATAATTTAAAAATGACAAAGGGACAAGTTTTGTTCAAATTTCATCTCAGATTTAAATTTATTACATTTTATTAATTATAAAAGAGGTTAAACATGTTTATGGTCTATATACTTTAACACCAAATTGGAAATTGGTTTTTCATCTGTGATATATAAACATTAGACAAATATTTTTAATATGAAAATGATTATAATAAGTGATTTTGTATTTATTATTATTTTGATTAGAGATTGATGCTTGTAACTAATTTCATTTATTAACTTCAAATTAAACTAATATCGGATACACACTGATTTCAATCATTTTCACATTAAGTATTAACCTAAAATTTTGCATCACAAAGAAAAATCAATGAGCAAAATTAGGAACATGTTTAATCCTTATAAAAGTTATCAAATTGATTAAACATTTGCTTATATAAAATTGTCTTGAAGATTGGCTTTGCATTATTAAAACAAGTTACCTCTTTCTTTGTTTGAGGAGGCTTAAATAAGATAGTGTGGCTTAACTAAATGAACAAATTCCTTAACCTATCAAAAATATCTTTTTTCGAGCCCTGATATATTGGCACATTTGACGTTGCAGACGTGACAGAGTGAGATTGCACGCGAATGAGCAGTTATAATAGGTGACGTAACCAGTTTTGCGTGTGCCAGTATATGTGAAGGAATCTGTGACTGGGTAATTATAGTAGGATTATTACACCGATTAATTCATCTAACCGATGTAATATATGGTTCTTATTAAAAAAAAATGATTTTTTTTTCATGAAAAGTGAGTGACCATAAACATTACATAAGTAACCACTTACACATACGGTTAACATTTTTGCGTGCGTCACATAAGTAATCACTTACCTAAACACGAGTAATATATTATAATATACCAAATATTACTTAATTAATGTCACACCAAATATCACTTTTAAAGTGTCAATTAATGTCACAAGTATCAAGTATGGGTCCATCTTAGTAACCAAGGGTATTAATAGAACATTTTTCATAGCCTAAATCCAGACACAACACACAACATAAACAATGTCAGAAAGAGCTGAACCTGAAACACCCCAAACACACATTTTCAGATCAAAATTACCAGACATACCCCTCCCCAACAACCTCCTTCTCCACACATACTGCTTCCTTAAACTTCCCCAAGTTTCCCACCGTACGTGCCTTATCGCCGCCGCCAGAACCTATACCTACGCCGAAACTCACAGCGCCTCCCGGAAGGTGGCCGCCGGCATGTCGAAGCTGGGCATCCAGAAGGGCGACGCCGTCATGATTCTCCTCCCTAACTCCCCGGAGTTCGTGTTCTCCTTCATGGCAGCCTCCATGCTCGGCGCCGTGGCCACAACCGCCAACCCCTCCTACACCGCCGCCGAAATCGCCAAGCAACTCGCCGCCTCCAACGCCAAGCTGGTCGTCACCCTCTCCGAGAACGTCCCCAAGCTCCACCAGCAAGAGCGCCAACACTTCTTCAAGGTGGTCACCGTCGACGACCCGCCGGAGAATTGCACGAGGTTCCCGGAGGGCGACGAGAGCGGGGTTCCGGAGGTCGAGATATCGGCGGAGGACGCGGTGGCGCTGCCGTTTTCGTCGGGGACGACGGGGCTAGCGAAGGGGGTGATTCTGACGCACAAGAGTTTGGTAACGAGCGTGGCGCAACAGATGGAGGGAGAGAACCCGAACATGTACCTGAAAGAAGAGGACGTTGTGTTGTGCGTGCTTCCTCTTTTTCACATATTCTCCATGCACATCGCCATGATGTGCGCGCTGAGAGCGGGGAGTGCCATTTTGTTGATCGAGAAGTTTGAGATGAGGAAGCTGCTGGAGGCGATTGAGCGGCAAAGGGTCACGGTGGCGATAGTGGTGCCGCCGCTGGTGGCCGCACTTACGAAGAACAGTACGGTGGAGGAGTATGATTTGAGGTCGATACGATTGGTGATATCGGGGGCTGCGCCGCTGGGGCAACAGGCGGAGGAAGCTCTCCGGAAAAGGTTGCCTAACGCCATTCTGGGACAGGTATACTCTTCTTTACATTGTTATAAAAAGTGAATTTTAAGTCTAACTGAATCCCATACAATCCCATAAAATCGGTTGAATGAGATGAAGTTTGTATCTACATATAAAATGTTATAATCTCTATCTACACCATGCATTGATTCATTGTTCTTCCATCTTATCTCTCTCTTTCTCTGAATGAAGGGCTATGGAATGACAGAGGGTGGACCAGTTTTGACTATGTCTCTGGGCTTTGCAAAGTATCCATTCCCAACGAAATCTGGTTCATGCGGAACTGTGATCAGAAATGGTGAACTGAAGATCATTGACCCTCTAACATCCTTTTCTCTTCCCCGTAACCACTCTGGGGAGATTTGCGTCCGTGGGCCACAGATCATGAAAGGGTACCTGAATGACGAGGAGGCCACTGCAGCCGCCATTGATGGAGATGGTTGGCTTCACACAGGTGATATTGGGTACGTGGATGATGATGATGAGGTTTTCCTCGTTGACAGGGCCAAGGAACTCATCAAATTCAAAGGCTTTCAGGTACATGCATATATACTATAACATCTCTTCTTCTTCTTCCTTTTGTATTCACTCACCTGCTATTACTTTTACAGGTGCCGCCGGCAGAACTTGAAGACCTTCTCATGCGCCACCCTTCCATTGCAGATGCAGCTGTCGTCCCGTAAGTAACCATCTATCACAATTTCTATGCAATGATTTGAATTATTTACATATTAAATAATAAAAATATCTCTTACAATATTTTAGATTTTTAACTAAAACTAATCTTATACTTTAATTACCTTTTTTATCAGTTGTTATTGATGTATAATTATAAAAGTTTTGAAGTCGAACATTCTTCTTAAATATTCTTAAATGAGGAATCCATACGTTAACAAAGTGTTCGATTTAAAAAATATTAATTAAATTTTTAATAATTTTAATACGGATCTAATACCATTTTTAAAAAAATATATATACATTAATTTTTTTTAAAAATTAAATTGATCATATAAATTTTTATTATAATTTTAAAAATAAAGAACAAACTTTTTAAATGATAAACATTTTTATTATAAGTGTTTATTTTATAAGTTATAATTACTTTGTCCATTATAACTACTATATCATAATAGTATGAGTTATTTTTTATTTTTTTATCTGTTATATAAATATATTACTCAATAATTTAAGTATAATTAATAAAATATATTATTTTATTATTATTATTATAAATTTTTATTCTTTTTATAAATTAGATATATAAACTAATAATGCAATGTTGTTATTGGAACAATCCCTCCAAAATAACGTTACAGGCAGAATGACGATGCCGCCGGTGAAGTTCCGGTCGCTTTTGTCGTGAGCTTTGATCTTACAGAAGATGCTGTAAAGGATTTTATAGCTAAACAGGTAGAATTAGTAAGATTAATTATAAAATATTTAGAATTAAGAGAATGAGACGATGTGTTTGATGTGATCATAGGTGGTGTTTTACAAGAGACTGCACAAAGTGTATTTTGTTGACGAGATTCCAAAGTCTTCCACTGGAAAGATATTAAGAAAAGAACTGAGAGCAAAGGTGGGGAGCATTATTCAGAGGACCTAGCTACCACTCTTTTCCCATTCTTTTCCTTAATTTCTTCTTCCTTTGCTTTGCTGTTCTTCCTCAATGTGTAATCAAAGGATGCATATTCTCTTCAGAGATTGAAACTGCATCCAAAAGTATGTTTTCATGGTTCTACAAAGTTGTGGTCCCATACTTTCTAATTCAGAATTTGTGTTCCCATGGAATTCAGTAGTTGGTAGTGATAAATAAATGGATGCTGTTATTTATTGATTTCCCTAATTGATGGTAAGAATTTGGAATTTCAATTTTGCAGTGTTTCATCATCACTATTCAATGTTCACACCACTAAATGTAGCAACTAATCCAGGGTTTGATACCACGTTTAATATTCTTTGGATGCTCATATATTAACACCTTTATTAGTGAAAACTTTTTACACCATAATAAATTAATATTTTATTTATTTTCGTTTTATTTTTTTAATTTAAAAATATTATTATATTATTATAAACTAGTTTCAATCGTATTACTTTTCATTTAGAAAAATATACATTTGACAATTTTGTTACAATATATAACCCTCTTTCTTTACTTAAAATTTTAATTTATTTAAAAAATCAAAAATTAAAAATCAATATATAACCCATTTTCTGGAAAAACCTGTTACTTACGGAATTCCTATTCCAAAATCACCCAAAATTATCAAAGATGTGCAAGAAGAAAAAAATATAGGGGTGCAGGAAGAAAAAATTGTAAGGGTGCAGGAAGAAATACCCATTAGGAATTAAATAAGATAGAAGCTGTACCTCGAGTCTCACGATTACGTACTGCACTTAACAACGTAACCCAACAAAATAGATAGTACATGAACATCTTATTTAGCAAATTGTAACAAAGAAGTATATTTGTTACGCCATGATTTAGTCAGAAACATTGCAACCAAAAACATAATTTTCAACAGAATACATGTATAAAGCAATCTTAATGGTGATGATCTTGAACATAACGTAGGCCACAATATTTGCAAACCGCTGGCTCCGCCAAGTCAAGGCATATGAATTCAATCGGGTGTCCAAGGGCAGGATTCGTATCTGAAACCACCACAGCAATATCCAAATTAGTTATACTCTCCTATAACAATCTATCACCAGAAACTATACAAGCTTTGTATCTTCGCCAAGTCTTGTGCATGTTCTAAGAGAAGAGAATTTTGAAGATAAAGCCATACCTCCTTCGCAGGCCACTATCCTGCCATCAACCTTAATTGGAGGAACTTCATTAATAAGCTCCATTGGAGATTTCTTGCTTGTGTCCTATTACAACAGTAGAAACTAAAGTAAGTTTCACATCTTCCTGAGCACAATTCTATAAGCAGTAATTCCTCAAGATTTCAGTCCGCGAGACCAACTCCTATAAGCTAAGCTTGCTAATAAAGAAGCATACATAAAGTTGGAGCCACTGAAAAGGAGGTAGTGCTATTAACTGACTGTAGCCAGTTAGCCACTGTCCTCTTAATTTTAGATCAGAGTAAATAACATCAAAACTTCCCGTCCATTTGTGAATTGCACAACCTTCCAATTTTCCCTATCACTGCATTAGTCCTTTAATTATTTGAAAAATATTACACTGACACCTCTTATATACATTATATTAGTCCTCCTTAATTGTTAGAAAAACATTATATCCTGTCTCCTTATAAGAGATTTTTGTAAATTTTAAGAAGACACGAATTTTATTTTTTTTCTCAAAAAAACTTGAGTGTTGTCGGCGTTGGCATTATAGAAGTGGATAAAACCACAAAACAAACTAAGGCATCTGAATAGGTATAGATTGGGGCAGGCAAGAAAATAAACATAAACCAAATCAAATTGTTAAACTGATCCATATAGAAGCAGAATAGAAAAATATCCAACAAACCAATTTCAATTAAGTTCGTTAGCAATGAAACAATTCAATTTAATTATCTAAAGTAGACCAAAATTCAACCAGGTAGAAATATCTTCAGAGATGTAGAATCCAATTTTTTAACACCTCTCTTTATCTCGTTCTTAGAAGTTTCTCTACTCAGTATATCAGTGCATAAAATCTGGGTCGTAGTATATCATTGAATGGAACAAATGCTTAACTCTTTGTTCACCCTCAAAGCTCTACCACCGCGACATTAAACTGTTTGATTTGAATCCACAGTCACGTGGTAAAATTGCTTGACACTATCACCACGTTCAATCATTAGAAGTTGCCTATATTGCTGATCAACTGTTCAAAATTTCCATTGTAAACTGAACCTTGCATTTTGTTCGATCAAGCTGGGGGTTGTCATTTACTATCATCAAGTTCTTGAGTCGTACTGCATTCACGTCATTGCCTTCCATTCCAACTAATCAACCCTACATTCCTACTCATCCATTTAGTATTACAAGAAACCCATCAACCGTATTGTGATTGTTATAAAGCAAAATGGCCGGTATTTTCAGCATTTTTATTGAGCTTTGCTGCATTATAATTGTCGTTCAATCTATTGTTGCCTACTCCTAAAAGTGATAGTATCAAGTTTTATAGGTTGAACCAAACAAAACATGGATAACCAAAACAAAATAAACTGGAATTGTTCGTCTTCTAGCTGAATTACTGAACCCAATTGTTTTTCCCGACATTTTCAAATTGGTTCTATTTTTTCTTCAAAACTGCATCATGCCCACCCTTAGGGATAAATCTGAAGGGTGAGTAACCATTCCCCATACAAGAAAACCTAAAATTTCCCAGTCAGCGCTGTAGATTCCTTTCCCACTTTCTGCTGCTTCAAGTTTTTTTCCTCCCTCAGAATGCAGATTTCATCTGCACAATCTACTTAACAAGCCTCTTAGAAGATTTTTCCATCCAAAGCAATTTACTACATTCCTTTATCACATCCACCCCCCTCCAGGTGCACACATGATCTGTGATTGAACCATCCCTAATGTTTCTTTATACCTCTAATTCTATTCTATCAAGTTGTAAGATAAACGTAAACACAGCACAGAGAGGCTATTTCAAATGGAACTAAATTGCACATATCCACAAATTTTTCATATACCAGCAAATACCAGAGCAAACCTAAAACAACAATGAAAATGCATAGGAAACCACCACCACCAACGGCTAAACATGAATAATCCTGGCAAATGACGGTGACCGTAGACATTTCAAAAATTCTATCAAACAAATATGTAGCTAGAATCCAATAAATAGCAGCTAACAAATTATGTAATAACCCTAAATTGATTCCAGACTTTGGTTTGATGAAACACAAGATGCTTTGTTAAGCTAAATTGATGCGAGCAATAAGCGTGAGGCGATTTGCAACGACATAAAATGATATCTGGTTGCGATGGATGAACGTACCTGCATCCACTTGGCGGTGTGGTTGCTGATTTGAGAGGCTACGAGGCTGAAACTTCTCGTGCTCGTGTTCGTCGATGACGAAAATTTCATGAGGTTCCTCAAAACACTCGACGCCATCTCCCAAACACTAAATTCGATCACACAACTCGATTATCAGATCAATGAATCGCACGGGAAATGAAGGAATCGCTAAATCGTATTCTATGTTCTTTCTGAATTGAAACCCACACCCTCCGTGCGCAAAACGACACAAGCTAATCACAGAAGGTTCATGAAATCGTCGGGCCTATTCTCACTATTGAAATGGGCTGGCCCGTGATCTATTGGCCCATTAAATGAACCAGGGTAAATTTCTTTATGCACCTCCATGGTTTTCTCCTGCACCCCATACTTTTTAAAAGACAAAAATACCCTTATTCTGTTGATTTTTTTTTTTTAATTCCAGAATGTAAAATCTATAGACTTTCCAGATCACAGCCTTTGAAAGTTAATATTTGTGATCTTTTTATTTTATTTTAGATTGTATAATCCAAAATACACTATAATTTTTTTTTATTGACTTGAATAAAATGGTCATTTTGAAAAAAGTGGGGTGCACCAAGAAATTGTAAGGCTGCGGAAAGAAAAGCCATCATAATCATCCATACACTATTTACTTCGATTACTGCATATATCATAAAATGGTTAATTCTTCCTGCACCAGATTAATTGTGATATGCACCCAACACCTGTATAGGAAATATCTATTTTGCCCTTAATCTTTCGGATATTCATTTCCATTACACAAATAAGACAGTTTTCATATATGCAAGTCCGAAAGTGAGATGTACCTTTCGGATATAACCACCCGCAGTCTTATTTGGACATACAAAAATGTCTTCTTCGAAATGCTAAGATTCATAAGTTTTTTTCTCATTCCAGTTGTAGAAATCCAGAAAAGTTGACAATGGTAGTTTAGGATTTTAAAATAAATGTTGGATATAGATCACAATTGAACTAGGGAGAATTAACCTCAGAAAATTAAATAATGAGAGTGGATATGTGGTTTAATAAGGAATTTAATAGGTGTATATTGATAGGATAAAGATTTGCATTATTAATAAATTAAAAATATTTTTTGGTATAGTTTTTAAGATAGTGTCTATAAAAGTAATTTTCATCTTATATAATTGGCTATGATTAATAAAATACCTTATCCTTTAATAAGGAAAACCATCTAGAATGATACATTCAAGTTGAATAAAACCTATCTTTTTTAACTGAAATATATATTGTATTTCTTCATCATGTGCATGATGCATGTTCGGCATAACCTAAACAGAAAAAACTTAAGTCAACTGCTATTTTGCTTCAATGGTGGTGGGATCAAATACTATAGCACAATTAGTGAGAGCATAGTAAAAAAAATGGAAACTATGAGCTTGTTGCCATTTTTCTATAATATTTGCATACATGGCTTGCACGCCACATGCTCGTGAATATGTCAATGTACAATTGACAATACTTGTAAACGAAAAAAAGTATATCAATCAAAAGGTCAACTTAGTGTCACCACTTGCCATAGCAAAGCTAAGTTTTCACAGGCTAAATACTCTTCATACAAGTTTGGCATTGGATGTGAACTCTGTCAATAGAGAAAGGAATGGATGCCACCAAGGAGTAAGTGTTTCTGAATATGAATCACTTTAGAAAAACTTTGCTGTAGGAATTTGTATGGAGAGGAACATGAAATTTTTTCATTAAATATGATGAACTCCACTTTTTAAACAAGAGAATTTATGGGGGAAAAAATCTTTCTGATTTATGCATTTCATTCTATGCTTGTAGTATATGGCTCACAGTTCTGATTTATCCCTATTTGCAGTCATCAAAATGTTGTAACCATTGATGTCCATGCTGCTAAAAATCTGCTAAATTCATCAGATTATAGTTATCTGGATGTGAGGTAGCAAAAGGTTTAAATTTCTGCAGTTTCCTTCTCTATTTTGAATTGTTTGGGAATAATCAATGTTATGTCTTTTGCCCCTAAAATAGGTCAGTTGAGGAATTCAACAAAAGCCATGTTGAGAATGCTTATAATGTCCCCTACATGTTCATCACAGAAGCAGGTAAAGTGAGTTTAAAGTGGTAGTATAAAAGTATCAAAATCTGGGGTGGTTATCTCTCAAAAAATATGAATTTAACACTCTGCAAACATATATATTGAATTTAACATTTCTTGATTGACATTTTTTCTTATTTGCAAATGAACAGGAAGGGTGAAAAATCCAGATTTTGTTGAGCAGGTGACAGCAATATGCAAGAATGAGGATCATTTAATTGTGGTAAGAGACATGTAGCCTTTTTAAGTCTCTAAATACAAAACAACAAAGTCCAAAGCTTCTAAATGCTGATTTGTTATGATGGATGAAAATTTTCAGGCTTGCAATAGTGGAGGAAGATCACTCAAAGCCAGCGTTGATCTGCTTGATTCGGTAAGTTTATAATTAATTTTAATCTATGTAGCACAAACACAGATTTTGTTACGACAAGGCCACGAACACAGAAATATGTATAATTTTTAGAATGTTGGATATGGGAACAATGATCTATGTAATATTATTATGAATTATATAAATTGACAATAAAGATTTATGTGCATAAGTATGTTTCAAAAAAAAATTTGTAGTAGAAAGATGTTTCTCATGACTGGTTTGAAAGGATTTGTTCATTATTTTTATAATCATAATAAAAATTTATCCAATAAGTTTAAGTTTTTAGAAAATTAATGTATTTTTTCTTTTTAAGATTGTGTTAGACCCGTGTTAGAATTATCAGAAATCCAACAAATATATTTTGAATTGGACACTTCACCGATACTTCTTCTACTAATGTCATACGAGTGTCGGTGTTTGATACGTATGTCCAACACGGACACACGTCAAGGCTTTACTATGTGAAAGTTATAGAATAAAATCCCTCTAATTTTGTGGTGATTGTTATGGTAAAATAATATTATAAACAACACATAAACATATGATGCTATAAACGCAGGGATTTAAACATATTGTGAATATGGGAGGAGGCTACTCTGCTTGGGTTGATGCTGGTTTTGCTGGGGACAAGCCACCAGAAGAGCTCAAAACTAGTTGTAAGATTCGTCGTTAAGAAGTTCTATTATCCCAATGTTTTTAATAAGGAAACTTTGAAACCATTTGTAACTTTCTTTGTATGATAACACGTACTTTCAGTTTCTTTTATTATTTTTACTTTGCCAAAAATGTGTGAATGTTTTCGATTATTCAGGGGTGGATCAAAGATGATTCTTATTCACATTTTGTGGGAAGTCTTTGATTGGTGATGATTCAACTGTGAAAATAAATTAGAAATTCGAAAAAATCTAAGAGTATAAGGCAAGAGACACAATGTTAATTATAATCTACTATATTTTTCACATTTTCTCCATTTTTTCGCCAATTTCAACAACAAAGAACAGAAGAACAACATGAGAAAACATGAAAGTACAAGACTAATTTAGGTAGTCACAGTATAACTTAGTCTCAATGAAAAAATTACCAAATTTTTTTTTCTAATTTTTTTAACATGTATTTTTAAGATTCAAAGTCAAAAAGACTTTTCTAAGAGATATAATCTCATATTATAGTCAATCAACTTAAAATGGCTTACAAAACTGATATAATATTTTCAATTTTTTTTGGTGAAACATATAATCTCATCAACTGATTAAGTGTTCGTTAGAAAATTATTTACTAGCATTTAAGTGTAATCTTTAAATAAATTATAATAAGAAACCCTTTTTGTCCTTAATTATGCCTCTGGATTATACTCATAATTGTCAAATTACATTTAAAACGATAACTCCATCCAAACAAAATAGCATTATGTATTTTGTGTGTGTATAAAATAGTGATACGTATTTTCTATCTACCTATCAATTAGAAAAAATAGCGATAATTCTTATTTTAAATTATATTCTTATATAAAAGAAAATGTAGTGCATGATAACATACAAAAAAAAATAACAGAAAAAATACGTATTTATTATATTACTAGAACTAATTATCGTATTCTTAAACATTCCATGCGGTATTACATGAATAGCATAAAATTTTAAAATGAAATTTTCATTTTATGAACATTAAAAACATTTTATTAGTGGTTTAAATTATTTCAAATATAAATCCTAAAGAACTACCAGATTTTATATAACAAGTCATCTTTTTCTATAAATATTTTATATTTTCACTAAATATTTCTCATAAGTATGTGCTGAGACACGATAAAATTATTATTTTGAAAAGTCATTGTAACCTATTTTTTCTTCTCACCTTTCACAATTTCAGTCTTATTTTCTCCTCGAAATGAGAATTTTTTTCCGGGTCCCCACCAGCTTTAAATTGTTTTTAATATCTTCCCTTCAGCAAATATATTATACAAATTTGAAGGTGATTTCCTTCGATGAAAACATATCCAAACCCACACTAAGCACATGTCTGGTTACCAAATATATTATACTTAATGATTACCAAATCCATTACAGTCCCCAAAAAATTGAAACTATACACACTAAGTAAACCTTATCAATTCTACCATGTTAAATTTTTCCCATAATAAAATCATATTCAAGTTTTGTACGTCTCATGTGATTGACACTAAAATTGCCTCACTCAGTTAATGTTGGTAACACAATTTGAATATAATCATTATGGATACAAGAATATCCATTGCCCTTGATCACTGCATGTCTTTTTCCTGATGATATAACCTCAAAAAGGGGTTTATCCAAACATATCAAGACACTTTTCATTTACATATATAGTAACACTAGTAAATGGGAAACAAAACACATAATCAATGGCTACCAAGATAGAGATGGACGCATTTTAACATGGGCTTGTAAAACCACAAGAATTCCTTTCTATCCACCAAGAAGCATCAATACGACCGACATCAATTATTCCTCAATAATCAGGATAAAACTTTCGCATTCCCAGTAACTAATACATTCCATTAAATTTTTCGCAGATGAATTTAGAACTACTGTTAATAAAACCGCCACTACACAGCTAACAGGCATGAATATGATTCTAGACTCACTCAGTTAAATATGAATAAATCATTTTTTCTGTTAATCGTCTTCTAAAAGAATAATACGAAAAACGTAAGACGCAAGATTTCCATCAAAAGTTATTTAGAATTAGCAAGAGGGCCCAGACAATGCTACAAAACAAACAATAGCATTGGTCCAGATACCAAATAAGCAGGAAAACTGTACACTATAAAACAGAAAATTAAAAATTCAATCCTATGCTGTGTCACAAACCAATTTATGAGACGGGAAAATTACAGTGAAAATATGTCGGAAATAAAAAAATTAAGGTTGTCTACGATGGATGATGAGCAAAGAGGGTGCCAAAGTCTACCGCTAACAATAAAGAAGACATACCGGCCTGCTTCTAAGTTCTAACCTACAGAATGATTTGGCTGTACTGATGAATAACTATTATGACGGTCAACCAACTGAAGCCAATTTCTCTACAAAATATACAACCATGCTTACATAAGGCAACATAATATGATAAACTTACAGATTAATGCTCTTGCTTAACCCTTGCCTTTAATATGCCAGGGAGAGGAGGTGATGTTGGGGGCCTATTTGACACTTTTAGATTTGTAGGAGGAGCCTGTGGTTGGCACAAGCCTGACATGCTAGAACCTTCACCTCCATCGGTAAAATTGTGGGTCGTATTATCTTCCTGTGGTCTCTCACAAAATTTCATTGCCTTGAGAACATAATTGTCGTCGTGCAGCTCAAAAGGAGTACTGCAGAGAGAAGAAAAAACAAATTGTTAGTGGCAGATACATTTCCCAACACGGGACAAAAACTATTCAACGGGGACCACAACCACTTCCCAACTTCTCTACCAGAAAATTCTTTTACTAGCCATGGTGTTTAACTGTTTGACGAAAATAGGATGCACTAGTTCGGAAAGAATGCCAAGTGAAGCAATAGTAGCTTTCTTACCTATTGAAATCAAAATGAACAAGCTGCATATCTTCTGATATTTCCACTTCTACAGTTGCATGAGGACGTGTCTGCAGTTTTAAAAGACCACAAATATGAGATTAATTAATTAAGTTGCAATACCATGAAGAGCCAAATCACAGTAGGGTGTGCAGATTCTTCATTAAAATTATTAAGTTAGTGATCTAAGTAAGGTGAACTTATCAATAAAAGCCTTCAGTAGATATAAAGGCAAACTGAGTTAGGTGAACTTAGCAATACGAGTTGATAATATTCCTCTACCATATAGTTTATACAGAATTTACATTCAGTTGACAAATTTAAATGAACACCCACAGGAAAAGTGATAAATATTTCTAACGAATTCATTATGCTGCTTAATAGGTAACTAACCACAATAGTTAGTTGTAAGTTAGCAGAAAAGAGAGTTAGTTAGAAAGTAAGATATTTAGAAAAATGAGGCATGTTGCCTATAAATAAGAAAAATAAGTTGAAAGGGGAGATTTTATTGTGTGAATTGAGAGGGAGGGAATTAGTATTGTTATGGGAATGTCCAGGCCTCTCAAATGTCCAGGGAATTATTTTGTACTCCTTTTCTGTTTAATAAAAGCTTTGCTGTCTATAATTCTGAGCCAGTTTACTTACTATCACAGATGCAGTGAGTAACGGTTTCATCATTAAATATAATATTCAAGGTAAACTTGGGCAGCATTCTCTACCAGAAACCACAACAAGAGATAATGGGGTGATGATATATACCTGTACCAGAATAAAAGGCAAAGATACACCTCCACTGGGAGGATTTCCTGAGCTATATAACTGCTCATTTCGTTGAATAAGGTTCTGAAGGCCTACGAACTTGACATAACAATGCAAGTAATTAGCAAACAGAAACTAAACAAAAAACAAATTGTTAGGATCTTAGTCCATATTTCAAAGGGAGAAAACCAAGTCTACAAATTCATTCCCATGTTAAATCTTTTACAGTTGGCAGGACTTACTTGCTCCTCGAGCTCCTGCAGATAAGCTGTTTTCTTTTCAATTCTATTCCTGAGCCCAAGACGCTCTGTCTGTTGGAATCAAGTACATTTACAGCTCACAACATCACTGCAGGAAAAGCATAAGCCAAATTGAGCAGACTAAACAACTCCAGACTGTGGACAAACCTTTATTTCTTCAATATCATTCACACTAGTACGAGGAAGTCCCTTCCATTGGATTTCCTTTTTATCCTTAGAAATAATGTCCATCGCCATGAGAACGTTCAGAGCATCATAGACCCTTCGACGGATGTTTTTCTCATCATATTGTTGCTGACAAATGTTCATCCCCAAAAGTAAGTCCACAATACTCATTTAAATCTTCAATTTATGACTTGCATATAATATTTAAATTGTTTATATGATGGAGAGAAAACCTGATCAGGGGTTAATTCACTAGTGGTTGGATCAGAAAATTCAGCAACAAGCTCATCCGCCACCTACAATATTAAAATAATCAAATAAAATTTAAGAAATAAATTAATGGAAGGACACAGATTATATTCTATGACACAGAAACTAAAGCGAGCTATCAATTCAAATGTGGCAAAAAAAAAAATGAGTTAAAGTAACCACCTAACCTCATTGTAAGTTGTTCTTCCCCTGTTTTCTACCTTCTCACACACTACAGACATGCAACAATAAATGAGAATCAAACCAGAACCAAAATCATCAACACGACCTACAAAAATAACATCTAAAAATCCAATTGCAAACACTATCATTGCAAATTTCACATTCAACACTCGCAGGCTAAAAGTTAGCAACTAGAAAAGGTCCAATCCAGAAAACAAAATTAAAGAGATGAAAATTTACCTTTCATGCTAAATTGGCGGAGACCTCGTCCACTCTTATCAGGTCCGACTGCGCGTTGGCCTCTCTTTTTCTTCTTGCCGCTGTGATGAGAATGAAATTGAATTTTGAGATAGTAGAAATCAAATTCACGAAAGTAAACAGCATTGTGCGCGATAGGAAGAGAAGAGAAGAGAATAGAGAGCACAGACGCAAGAGAGGCTTGTGATCCAGCATCATCAGCGTGTAAGTCGAGATGGTTCAATTTGAGGAGCGTGTTGTCGGCGGGAGGTGGCAAGCTGCTGGTGGAGGCGGATTGACCGGAAGCGGTGGTGGCGCAACCGAGAACCTCGTCGTCGTCTTCGTCTGCCATGGCGACGAGGCCTAGGGCACGAAATGTGCGAACAAAATTAGCAATCTAGAATACAAATTGGATTGGCGAGGGAATGGAGCAGATCTGAGTGACAACACCTTGCTTTGTTTCTTCAGTCACGCCACGCAACAACAACAACAACAATACGTAATGCTGTTTCGCTCCAAAATTGATTTTCACACCTGTGCTCTCGCAACTGTGTGTCACTGCATTTTATGAATTTATCACTTTGGTTATAAGAATATTTCTTTTATGAATTATTCTTTCATCTCATCTTAAACAAAATAATGGTGATTTTTTTAATTTTCTTCTAATATTTTTTAATTTTACAGCAAGAAATGTTTATGAGAGTATCCAGATCCTATGAAAAAAAAAAAAATATATATATATATATATATATATATAAAGTTTAGGAAAAATACAATGTGAATTTAAAACATATATTAAATAATAATAAAAA
>Ga0123342_1001108_pt1 | contig 44822 bp, 22 predicted proteins | sample Turbeawhitnodule_FD_89960 | JGI IMG/M metagenome (GOLD analysis project Ga0123342, IMG submission 89960) | Root nodule microbial communities of legume samples collected from Mexico - Turtle bean Mexico white nodule | ecosystem: Host-associated > Plants > Roots > Nodule | place: Mexico: Nepantla...
TCCAAGGAGGGGTGATCGATCCTTCGGAAGTGTTCACTTTGGCACAATTAAAGGCTTGGTCTTGGGTAACTTCTAAAACTGTTTCTGCTAGTTTTACTTACTCTGAGTGGTGCATTGATCCTAAGGCTTGTATGTTTTCAATAAAGTGAGCTTGGGTTATTTGTTGTTCTTAGCTTCTGTTGTTCTTTTTGCCCCTTGTTGTGGTTGCAAAGATATTGTATTGGGTTTGGTTTTGAGTTTGTACGGGTTAGATTTGAATTTGTACGGGTTAGTTTTGAATTGGTACGGGTTAGTCTTGAAAGTGAACGGGTTGTACGGGTTTTTAGTGGTATATTTGTTTGTCCCTCTATTTGTTGGTTTGAGAGACCAGAGAATTTGTCTCATATTTTTTAGGTATGTATAAGGGCTGAACCACACCGTGGTTCCAGTTATTTAAAAAAAAAAAACCTTTGTTGTTGTTTTTTTTAGGGGTATGATATTTTGACATCTTGCTCCACTTTACACTCACAACAAAATATTAATATTTGTAATAAAAAAAATTTAAAAATAAAAAATCTCATTTTCTCTTTTAGAGCACAAATCATCATGTATACAAATTGCTTGTCTTTGGTTAAGCGAGTACTATCTATTTTTACAAGGTTGAAGTATACTTAAGTACTCCATATTTATTTTTTGAATTTCTTAGTTAAAAAAAAATCATTATGAACAAACTTGCGTAGGCTAAACTTAAACAACCATGGCCACCCGTCTCATGCGTCTCATGCTCCCTCCCTATGTTGTTGGCTCTTACTTCAATCCCAAAACTTTACTTTTATCTTATTTTAATTCGTTATAGCAATAAATGGATCATCAAAACTTTATTATATACATCCTTAAAAGAGTTCTTATCAAGAATTTTTTTTAAAACAAAAATTGACTTGGTAATGAAAGATAATTATTTTTATTCAGCAAAAAAAAAGTTGAACATTTATACTAAGGTTAGCTCTAGTTTTTTAAATCAATGAGTGGCCAACATGTTACATTCTTTTAAATTTAAGATGTACAATCTTTTCTTTCTTGTTTAATGAAGTGGGTTATAATTAATGTGTTCACAACTCCATAATAAAAGTTTTTTGGTACGTATTAGCAGTTTATTACCACCAACCATTCAGGAAACTGTACTTGAAAGATAGAACGATTAAAAACTATACAAATTAATTGATAATGTCACCACTAACAAAATGATGGAGTCATGAATGATAATGTTGAACTCAAAATTGTTGAAGCTTAGTATTTATGCACAACTTGCTCAATAGCAAGTACAACGTATGCAGTGTTATCCACACCTAAGACTTGTCAAACTAGCTCTAGCAAACTTTTGTGCTTACCAAGATAACTAATGTCATGTTACTTTACATAGTTGTTGGGCACAGAACACAAGTTGTATCACCAATCAGAGTTGTGACATAACATCTTTAATTCGCCCAAGGAGAAACTAGAGGGATTGGAGTGTTGAAATTATTTCTTTTGGAAGGTTATCATGCAGAAAAATGCAAGCATGCGACTAATTATTCCCATCACGATAAGAAGGCCTAAGCATTGGTACCAATGTTTAAGATCATAGCCAGAAGAATAAAGTGCACCACATCGACTTATTAACCAAACTCCAGCATATCTGCATGGGAGAAACTCGTCTTAAAATTAGCATATGGAAAAAACAAGAGAAATAAACATGTAGTGACGAAACATATCAAAAGTCAAACCTTTTTGCATTTGATATTACAAATGCTTCAAGAGCCCACTTAGTGTAGCACAAATCTGATAAATATTTAACATATTTGCTATCATCTTCATTCTCATAGGTTGCTACAAGAGTCAAAACTACAGGAAGTAACACTGACCACTGCATAACACAACAAAATACTTGTAATAACAAAAACTAAGACAAAGCAAAATCACCTAAAGTGGAACGAGATTTCAATGCTTACCAGTTGGGCTGGACCTGGCTGTAAAAAGATTGCTAACACATAAGCTATGCCAGTGACACAATAGACTAAACATAGTAGAACCATATAGTTATCTGTGACTGATGATCTTGGATTGTTGAAGAAATAGAACATGGAAAGGTAAACTAGTGGCTTGATAACTGTGCTAAAATGGTCAACGGTGTCCTTTGATAGAAAGTAAGCCAAACTGCTCATGCCTGAAGAACTTTCCCGCCAATAGTGCAACTTATCCAATGAGAATGATCTCAAAGCCGCAATCTTAGAAAGGAGTGCTGCAATGTAAAACATTAGTTACATGACAAAGTAGCTAACCTAAAATCAATAATAACAACAACAAAATTGCTAGCAATACACTCATTTCAACACACTTATTATTATTATTATTATATGAGTGTTGAAATGATAATTTTTCTATTTAGTGAGTCACATTATTTTTTGATTTCCAATAAATTTCAATCAATGAGGAAGGTGTGTTGAAAAGTATGTGTTAAAGAGTGTATCACTACCACTTTTCACGTTAACAAATATTCATATGAAACTTACATACTGCTATTACAGTGTATGTGTATCCAGTTGCTCCAAATGATTCGTCACTCACTTTGGCAAGTGTACCTAAGCAAAGGCCAGCTAGTAGCAAAATCAAGAAATCCACAGCCTGTGTTCTAGCTTCTCTTAGTCTTTGCTTACCAAGTCTGCAATGAACCAACAGCAAATAAAAAACATTGAAAACTGATTGAAATATTCCATCCCTTTTGTAAATGAATTACCTTCCAAGAAAGTATTTGTATTGGTTGAACACTCCTGGTGTAACCCGATTGGACAGATCATTTGAAGCTAAGAAGTTAATGTGAAGGATATCCTTCTTCATCTCAACATTGCACTTTACATCCTGCCAAAGTTCTCCAGCAAAAGAAGGTGCATTTTCCTCATGCGGTCCAGCAGTTGCTGCTCCACGTGATGAGCCTTCACCACTTGCGGCGGCCATTCCTTCAACACTCTGCAGCATATCCATGGGCACGGGGTACCCATTATGAAGCATCCATCTTACAGGTAGTTGTTTATAGGTCACTCCTAAGCTTGGGCTTAATTTTACTATTCCTTCTAAAATGTCAATGAAGTAATCTGGAGGGTTGACGCGGTCAGGGACATTAATGCCCATGCTTGAGAAATACTCTTCCACTTTGTTCACTGGTCCATGATACACTGTAAGACCTCCTTTTGCAAGTAGTATAAAATCGTCAAACATCTTGAACAAGGTGTAACTGCAGAACACACATGCACAAAAAGGCATTAGACTAGTTAGTAAGTGCCTATCACTCTAGTTCATGAAATTTTCTAAACCCTTTTTCAGCTCTAAATATTTTATTGACATTAAGGAGAAAAGTGAATGAATTTCTTGTTTTCATGGATTTAAATAGGGTTTAGAAGAGTGGAGGTTTGAAGTAACCAAGTCTTACAATTCCAAGAGACTAATCTTGGGTTCTCTTAAGATGTGTTTTGATCTGTTAGAAAAATTGTGAAAATTACCTAGGTTGGTGAAGGACCATACATATGTTTACACCTTCAAGAGCTTCACGTCTAAGTGCTCTAAGAAGTAATTGAGAAGATGAGCTATCCAAACCAGATGTGGGTTCATCCAAAATTAGAAGGGAAGGTTCCATGACCATTTCCAATCCAACGTTTACTCTTTTCCTTTGACCTCCAGAGATTCCTCGTTTCTCCACTGTACCGACCAAAGAATCTCGTATTGCCTGTAGACCTAATGACTCAATGACTCTTTCAACCACCAACACCTTTTCTTCTTTTGGTAGATCAGCAGAGAGTCTACAATGACAGACAAACATAGTAAAAAAAGAAGAAGAGAAAATCTGATAGTAAGAAAACGTATTGAATATACTCAAACGTTTTATCAACAAAACTTGTGAAAAAATGTAGCTAAATAATTAACCTAAACATGTTATAAAACGTACTTTCTTAACATAAAAAGTCGTGTTAGAGAACAAATGCTTAACATATTATAATATACCTGCATCTTGCACTGAACCATAAATTCTCCTCCACTGTCAAATTTCCATGCACAATATCATCTTGTGGCACAAACCCAATGATTTTCTTGTATGATCTGATAGAAGATTCCTGACCATTTACATGAACTTGCCCAGTTGTGTGACATCCAGTTGCTTTTCCAGTTAAAGCAGAAAGAAATGTTGTCTTACCAGCCCCAGATGGGCCCATGACTGCTGAAACTCTACCAGGAAACAATTTACCAGTCACGCATCTCAATAAATGTTTGTTTTTTCCCTTCAAAGTGAGGGTTAAATCTTTAAAAGCAACCTCAATGGTAGGTCTCTTCCTAATCTCAATGTCACTAGCCATTGAAATTACTCCAGAAAAGGTTAAGTTTTTGTTTTGTTCTGCTAAAGCCTTTTCTTTTTCAATCTGACCATATGCGTACTTGAAAATTTGACTTTGAGTATGTAATTGTTTGCCCCTTGGTGCTTGCTTTTTGACATTTTTATCTCCTATCTGAAGATGAAACCCCTCCGGATTATCGGGATTTTCCTCAATATCATTTATTATTTTTGAGAGATTGTTTTTATCCTTTTTCTTGCCTTTACCAGATGGTGGTATGGCAGAATCTGAATGTTTAGAACCAAAACCTTTGAACTCTGGCTTCTTTGAAGTTTTTCGTGAAAAAGTACGTGATAGTTGCGATTGTAGTCCTACTGCATGCTTTTTAGCAATATCTTTCGCAGATTTCCATTTTTCACGGGCTTGGGATTCTCTTACACTTTGAACAGCCCGTTCTCGTGTATTTGCTTGTCTTCTTTCTCGAGTTGCAAGAACTTGATCAGAACAATTGTATATGATAATAAGCAAAAAACACAAGCCAGCCTGTGTTGAAAAGTTAAGAGTTAGTTCTACTGGATCATGATGGACCTGTAACCTAAACGTGCTATATATAACTTAACCTATTTCAGGCAAATATCATTTTAAAATAAAACTAAAAATAAAATCATGGTTCACACTTCATAATGACGTTGTTGTTTGTTCTGTGTATTGGTTACATAACTTATGTGCAAGTAGTGCTTTTTAAAACGACAATGTGTAATATTACTCACAAAAATCAAGACACCATATGCAGTAATATTTTGATTCGCTGACTTAGGCTCACAAGTTGCCAATTTGAAACACCCTGTAGAAGTTAGAGAGAGGAGAGATATTCATCAGAGTTATTTCATGCCACATAGATCACCTTTCACACACCCATGATATCCAACAAATATATTGCTTATAAAATTAACATAATAACTGTCAAATGATTAATAGATACATCGAGCTATATCAAAAGATTATGAGTGATATGTTAACATGTTTGTCAACTCCTTTATTGCAGAAGACTTAATACTTGACACAACTATATAATAACTCACCTGCATTGACTACAAAAGCAAGGGATTACTAGTAAAATCAACTTAAAAAGATCAGATAAATAGACTTGGACAACTTACTCTCTGGAGAAGTAGAACCTGTTCTGCAATAATACCTATAATTCATATATAAAAGTAGTTTAGAATATACAAATGACGTGAGAGATAATAATAAGTAAAACAAGTCTTCATACTAGATTAAGTAAAAGCATAATATTATAAGCTATGAGAAAGTAGAAGTTTAGGTATAGATATTAATACCCCTTATTGCAAGGATTTTTTACGATTGTAGAGGGACAAAAAGACCCTGATGAGCAGAATACCTCACTGCTACTGGTAATATCTGCCCAAATATCTGCCCCACCACAAGTATGGTTAGGCTTTCCAGGAGGTAGCTGATAACGATATCTGCATATTGATTCTATTGATAAATATTAAAGTGTGGAAAAAACAAGAATGCAGAACAAGTAGAACTAAAAGGGAAGAAGGACTTACGGTTCACATACTCCACTAGTTTTATTGAGTTGTGCAATAGGACAATAAGCGCCCAATGGACAAGCTTCAGTAGTAAACCAAAAATATGCAACAAATGAATGAAATTAGAACATCAAAACACATTCATATGACTAGGAATATACGATTTTCTTTGGTTTGAAGTTATCAAAGTCTATCACATTAGTAGACAATACTAATGCTGTGATGTTGCTGTATGAACATAAATGCTTACGTATCATGCAAGTGAGACCACGAGGGCAAAAGAAACCTTCACAACAAGGTTGGCAATCTACAGATCTAACAGGCATCTCCTTCTTGGCACTATCAATGCTTACTTTCTCATTAGCCTTACAAGCCCATCCGGGTTCACAACCATTAACCCATGAGGACAAATTACAGTTTATGTTTGGCTTCAAGAAGTTGGTTCTTGACTTCCCACTAGCAAAACTTTGCCCATAAGCTAGTATTTCCGCTTCTGTGCACATGCGTTGTGTAATATCTCCTAATTATACCAAAACAAAACACAAATTATCCCAAAAACTTCCAAAATAAACTTTAAAACTGTACAAAGATTCATGGTGTATTACAGAATAGTAATAGAAAGGTCCCCACAACAACTTTTTCCCTACATACTGATATGATCATATAAATTCTGTGTTACGTTTTTGTGTATATGAATTTTTTTGTGCATTTATCATCTTCCAATACACGAACATCTCAATGGAAGTCTATCTTTTAATGATGAAAGTAATTAAGTAGAACCTTTCAATTGCTGGGCACAAATGGTCAAAAAGGTAAGATCTTTGGTGAAATTAAATGCCCCATTCCAATCAGCGTCCCTGGAGGGAAACAAAATGGCACCAACAATGTGATATATTTGAATCAAGATTAATTATTTAAGACAAGAATAAAGGTATTTGTACATAGTTTGTGATGAAAACGTTTATGATGGGACTCACACATCAACTACGCAATAACCCAACTCTTGTTTTATTGCTTTCTTGAACACAGATGTATAATTGGACATGCTACGATATACTTCTTGGGCGAATATCTCAAGGCCAGCGCTACCACCACCTCCTCCTCCACCTCCACCAGTAGTCTGACCAAAAACTAGCTTTGGCCCAACAATGAAGCTTATTAATACAACAACTATGACAAAAGGAACCTTCCTTGTCAGCTTAGGAAGATTCATCATCATGTATATTATTTACAATGTGGATGATTTATTAATATCAAAAGAAAGGGAAAAAATTATAGATACATAGGGTTGGATTCATGATGAAAAGAAGCAGAATAACAGATAGAGGCTAAGATGACAAAGGAGGATTGAGAACCAGAATGTAGATTAAGAGAGAGAGAAAGAAAGCGCATGAGTTGCGTATTCGCATTTTCCTAAAGGAAATGGCGACAAAGAGGAAGAGTTGGCGATGTATAGGGAAACAACATTTGCCGATATCATGATTGAATACATTTTATGTTATCTACAAATTCACCAATCAAAATCAATGTATACAAAAACATATGCATTTTTCCTAGGACGGTGATGCAATTAAGACAAGTGTCACACTCATAACTTGGTACACATTAGTAACTTCACACTACACCATATTTTAATTTTCACCAATACTAACATATTAACATCTTTCAATCCACAACTAATTATATATACATTTTTAAGTACAAATAGTCACATTTATTTTTTTTATAACTATTTTACTACTAATAAATATATTAAAGTGGAGCTCACAAATTATATAAACTATAAACATTAATAATTATATTTTTGTAATCAATAATAAAAAATTAAAAATAAAAATAAAATACTTGAGGGTGTTTCAACTTCTTTACAAAATTTGTTTCATACCCACTTTATTAATGATTTATAGTCTTCTCTGATTTGAAGAACTAATAATCATATGTAAATTTTCTAGTTATGCAGAATGTGAAATTTAACGGTGGTTTATTTGGAAGTATGCTTTTATATGAAATTTTTGTTCACGTAGAATGTTAAAATTATTTGTGGGATCACACCTACATAGAACATAATACTAGGTGACTTTTATATATCCTGTAAGTCCTTAAAAATGTTTCATGTATAGTTTTTTATTTGTAAACAGGTTGGAGTAATTCAATATTGCCATTTATAATTTTTGGTAATTTTAATGTTAATACGATTATCATATGTAAACATGTTTTATATTTTTTTTTCAAAATATAATTTATGTCAAAATTTAAATTTTATCTCGCACGGATATTTTCTTGTGATTTAAATTTCAATACAATTTAAGTTGTCATCTCAACATGAAAACAAATTAATATTTATCTCACCATTTTAAGACATTTTATAATGTGATATGAAAATGTATATATAATTTAATTATATATAATTTGATATAAAATTTCTAGTCTTTTTTACTAAAAAAAAATTATTGAATTAATAAAGCTGCTGTCATGATGGGCCAAATCTGCTGCCACACTGCATAATTATGCAGAACATTAGCCTTCAACAATGCATAGATGAACAAACTTCCTTCATCATTCATCCTCCAAAACTCTAACTCTATAAAAACCTGCATATGTTGCATAACGTGCGCTCCTGCATCCTCTCATGTACCTCCCTTTCTTCCAGCATCTTATAAACCTCCTAACTCAGCCCTCAACCCTCTATTTATTCTCCCACACATACTTACCATATACCTCCAGCACCCAACCAAAAAAGCATTGCCTGTGACCTCCATTTGCAGAGAAAAAATAGGTCAATGTTGCTGCCACACTGCATACTTATGCAGACCATGATTGCAACCCACACCTAAGCAATGATAAACAAAGTTCCTTCAACAATTATCCTCCAGAACTCTAATTCTGTTAAAAACCTATATATGCTGCATAAATGTGTGCCCATGCATTTGTCCTGCATCCTCTCATGTAGCTCACCTTCGCCCAACATCTTGCATATACCTCCTAACTCAACCCTCTATTTTTTATTTCCTACACATGCTTACCATATGCATCTAGCACCCAACCAAAAAACTATAAACAGGTACTCCCTGCACAGAAAAACATGTGTTTTCTGAAGGTTCATTTCTGCATAATTATGTAGAGGTGATACACACTCCATAAACTTGTCGTGCACTGTCTGTGACCTCCATCTGCAAAGAAAAGGTAATTTACAAAACTTGTTTTGCATCTCCACACTCCAATTCTGCTTGCACTCACATACACCATACTCCCAGAATTCTGCCATGCCACCTTACTTGAAACTTTTAATACATTCTTCAGAATTCAAGTGTCAATCCGAGAAAGAGTAGTTGAAAGCACGTACCCTATCTTTCATTCTTAGCCAAGATGTAAGTTGTGCAAAATGGAATATTTCTTCTGCATTAGTTACTCCTTGTTCAAAAATAACTTCATTTCTTTGTTCTCATATGCCCTTCACTGCTGTAACCACAAATCTTTCCAAACCGGATTTTGCTTGATGCTCATATGTACCAAGTGGAAATTTTCAAAATGAGACTTCAAGTCCTACACTTTCAAACTAATCTTTGTTGAGGTTGATAAGTTCGTCCATCCATTCTCCATCCTTTGATGTTAACGGGACTAAATTATCTCCCATGTACCTCACTCTAATCATATTCATCCCCTTTGATAAACTCTTCACATAGTTGGTTATAGTTAAGGTCTGGAGATATATAACCTACCACACTATTAATGATTTACGACAAAACTTGTTGATTGGTCTCAACAATGGTTCCTTTCCACCCCTTTTGTGAGTTTCTTCTCAATACATCTATAAAAGACTGGATCAATTCAGACCCATCTCATTAGTGGGAACCATATACAAAGTCATATCTAAAGTGCTAGCAGGAAGATTGAAGAAAGTTTTACCTTCCATCATAGATGAAAGTCAATCTTCATTTATGAAGGACATAGACCTGGTTGATAGTGTGCTCCTAGCAAATGAGGTGGTTGAGGATCTTAGGAGGAAGGAGAAAAGTGGTTCGTGCCTAAAGGTTGACTTTGAAAAGGCGTACGATTCAGTAAGATGGGATTTCATGTATGACATGCTTGGCAGATTGAGTTTCCATAACACATGGTTAAAATGGATTAGAGGATGCATGGAGTTAGCCACTGTATCAGTTCTAGTGAATGGGAGCCCACAGAAGAATTTAGGTCGTCAAGAGGGTTAAGACAGGGAGACCCTCTAACACCTTTTCTATTCATCATAGTGGCTGAAGGTCTGGCAGGGTTAGTGAGGCAGGCACTAAAAGTCAGGCTCCTATCTAGGGTCAAAGTTGGGAGTCAAGATGTAGAAGTGAGCTTCTTGCAATTTGCGGATGACACGCTCTTCTTTTGTGAGGAATCTTGGAGTGATGTCATCATAATGAAGACTATCTTACGAGGGTTCGAAATAGCTTCAGGTTTGAAAATTAATTTCTACAAATCAAAGCTAGCAGGTATCAATGTGCAAGATCATCTTCTCAGTTTCTACTCAAAGACCCTGAATTGTGGACAGATGGGCCACCCGTTCAAGTACCTGAGTCTAGAAGTAGGAGGCAATCCAAGGAAGAAATCGTTCTGGAAACCTGTCTTGACTAAACTGAATGCTAGACTAAGTGTGTGGAAGGGGAGGTTTCTATCGTTAGCAGGAAGAAGGTGTGTTATCAAGTCTGTGCTCACATCCATCCCTCTCTTTTACCTATCAGTATTCAAGGCACCAAAGTCAATCTACAAGAGTATCATAAGCATCCAAAGGAAATTCCTATGGAGGTGGGGAAAGGAGAAAAGACCAATATCATGGGTAAGCTGGAGAGACTTGTGTAAAGCGAAGGAAGAAGGAGGTATGGGGCTTAAAGACATCAAAAAGTTCAACTTTGCCCTACTAGCTAAATGGAAATGGCAGTATATTTCCCAAGAGAAAGGGAAGTGGAAGGAGGTGTTACTTTCAAAGTACGGTGCAGAGCTAGAATGTTCGCTTATCCCAGTGAAATATCAATCGTGGTGGTGGAGAGACATTGTTAAGGTTTGTAAAGAGGGGGGAGGAGAGGGGTGATTTCAAAAAGAACTAAGATGGAAGCTAGGGAGGGGAGATAAAATTAGATTCTGGGAAGATGTGTGACTCAGTGGGTCAAATCTTAAAACATCGTTCCAAAGGTTGTTCTCACTGTCGATTAACCAGGAACAAAAGGTGAAAGATGTAGGTGGGTGGGAGGGAATGGTTTGGCGATGGAGGCTACAGTGGAGGAGGGATAGATTTGAATGGGAAGCTGAAATGGAAGGAAAGCTTATGGAATGCATAACTAAGGTTCCTATGAAGAGAGACTCGAATGACACATTTGAGTGGGGGGATGAGGCATTTGAGAAGTATACGGTGAATTCAACATATGGAAAGCCTAACCAAGCAAACGAAAGGCTTGAGGCAGGATGCCTATGAGATTGTTTGGAAAGCCAAAGCCTTTCCTAGTGTGCTGACAACAGCCTGAAGGATATTAATAGATAGAATTCCAACAAGGGAGGGGCTCAGTAGAAGAAGAGTGTAGATGAACTCAACCGAATGTGGTTTATGTATGCTCAAGGAGGAAACATATCAACATTTGTTTATAGAATGTAAAATTGGCCAACTCGTTTGGAATCGATGCCTCAATTGGTTAGGTATCAAGTTTGTACAACATAAAGTCCCAAAGATCCATTTTGTAAGCTTCCACTCTACTCGGGCTAGCTGTGAGCAAAATTTGGCTTGGAAAGGTATATGGGCAGCAATTGTAAGGTGCATTTGGGACCAGAGAAATGTTGTTTTGTTTAACCAAAAAGTAGAAGATGCAGACGAAATCTTCCAAATGGCCAAGCTCAAAGTGTGGGCATGGCTGAAACACAGATCAAACTCCTTTGAGTTCTCCTATTCAGACTGGATCCTTAACTCGTCAATATGTTTAAGTAGTCTCAAATAATTAAAAGTGAGTGCCAGAGGGGTAATAGGAGAATTTATGAGCAATCCATCAGCTACGGAAGGGTTTGGATCTGGCTTCTGGAATTGATGGAGGTAAAGTAACATAGCTAAGGAGGAATCCAAATCAGAGGATGGATGGAGTTTGATGGATGGTGTTGGATGGATGGTGTTGAACTTGAAGATCGGTGTTGGATGGCTGGTGTTGATGGCTCCAAACGATTAAAGCAGGGATTGTTTTGCCAAGTAGAGGATGGGAAATGTCCCTTATGTGTTATGGTTGATAGATGGATACTGTAGCAAGGAGGGACAGAACAAATTGCTCACTAGTGAGTCATAAGTAGGGTAGAAAGCACACCACACTGGCAGATAAGCAGCTGAAGATGTGATCCTGATTTATCTATGTTGGCGCTGGAGGAAAATAGCTGGTTGGCGGGTTTCGATGGAGCTCAAGTACCAAACAACTAGGCTATCCAGGGGTGGTGCTGGTTCTAGTAAGCAGCCATAGGGTGTAGGTTGGGGGAGAGTATTGCAGGTCAATGATTGAAGTACAATAGAGTAGTCTGTCTGGCTGATGTTTACCAAGTATGAGGCAAGCAAGAGGCTGGCCTTTCTAGCTGTTGTTTAGTCTGAAGTACTAGAAAGAAGCATAAAGAATGAGAAATAGGTGGCTTGTGCAGGGCTTACTGAATTTAAAGTAATCCATATGAAGTTCTGGTTGATGTCTATTGTTGACGAATCTATGCAGGGATGCACTTTTGTCTCTGGTGGTGGTGGGATTCGAGAAGCTTGCTGTCAGAAGTAGTAGAACCTGTTTAAAAGTCACTCTGGTGCAATCATATAAGGTGGCACAAGGCTTGCATGTAAAAGGGGAGGTTTGGTGGTTTGATTTAGTCTATGAAGGAAGACAAGTAGATGTAGCTGAAGGTGCTGTAATTAATTGGCCACCACAGAATCTGTACATGGAAGTTGAGTAAAGAGGGTGGATATTTGCCTCTCTTTGTTGAAGTGCAACAGGGGGAGTAACCCGTGGCCAGCATAAAAATATGAAGGGACGTTGTCATGCTGTGTAGTGCGGAGTAACCATGTATTAGGTGCAAGTTAGGAGGATTTTGTTGCTCTTTCAAGGGCAGTTGGAGTGCTTCAATTAAAGGTGCAACTGCGTTGGGTTTGTGAAGGCTCTCTTAGCTTTCAAGAGCTTATTTATCTAGGAATAGGGAAGCAAAAGCACTATGTTCCCCTATTTTTATCTGTTATTGGCTTGTAAGCATGAGGGTAAAAGGGTTGTTTCTTGTATAAGGGTTGAGACACCCCTGAAGTGTCCCATAAACTTAATTCAATTTATTTTTTGCTGATAAAGAAAACATCTATAAAGGACTGTTTCCTCTTATTCGTCTTCCCTACTGCCTTCCCTTTCTTTTCCATCCACAACTCCTTCTTTTTGTTTTTAACCGGTTCATGTACATGTGATTTCCTAACTTCTCTAGGTGGGTCGCTTACTAAATCAGCTATTTTGTACTTTGGATGTTTACATAAAGTTTCTTGTTCCCAATATAAATTTCCAGCTCCTTCTCCAATCTACCCAAGTTTGCTACCTCAAAAAATTGCACGAACCCAGATTTTCTTCCCCGTCTGTTAAATCTACGTGAAATGACCACTTCCTTCATCCTTGCCCACTTCTGGAAGATCTTAAGCATATCATATTCCCCATGACATACTGGAAAGTTTGAGAAGAAGAAAGTAATGAAGTTGCTTGACGAATGTTGCATCGCACGTCCCTCGGATCTCCTCCAGCGATCCTCCCTCATTTTTCCAAAAACTTATAAAATTTCTAGTTATAAGCAATGTGGTACATCCATCTTTCATATGTTTATTTGTGACCTATTTTGATTTTTTTTTTACTAACATATACACTTCATTAATTGGGATGCATAATCTTTGTGTTATGTTCAATTTTTACATCAATGTGAATTTTTTTTCACTTTTTACACTACTAATATTTATGTTTATTTTTAAATTAATACAAAATATTTAAAATAACTTATTTTTTTAATATTTTTAAGCCTTAAAGAATAAAATTAATATATTAAGCATTTAGTGGTTAAAGGTTCTTTATTCATTCAAAGGATTTGAGTTTGATTCCTTCTCATAATTAATTAATTTTTCACTTCTATTTATTTTATTATTTTTTACTGATAAAAAAAATATTAATCTCACATATTATGTTGGTTTTTTTTATCATCATGGGGTCTATTTATTTTTGTTTTTACCAAAATGGGATCGTTGTCCAAAAAATTACAAATCTGGGGCAAGTCGTGCCAACTTGGCACGACATATGCCACGTCAACCTGAAATCGTGTCAAGTTGGCACGACTTTGTCCACGTCATATTTTTAAAAAAAAATTCTTGTTTTTAAATATATATATATATATATATATATATTATAATTATTTAATTATAATTAAAATTATAAAATATGTAATATTTGAAATTAATTTGATAAATAAATTTTTTATTAAGGAATAAATACTTAGGTAAAGAAAATGAGTAAATTAATAATCAAACTTGAAATTGAATTTTATTATCAAGCTTGTTTGTGCGGACAATTGTTTCTATTGTGACCTTCGGTTCTGCAATATGAACATTTTTTTTGTTTATTTAGAATTGAATTATCTATTTTATGGATTAAATTAGACCTCATAAGCTTGGAAATATTATGGAGACTGTACATTGGGGCGATAAATGTCTTTAGCTGTAAATGAATGAGCAAACAACAATTACATGTGGACAAGGCATACGTATAACTTGAAACTCCCCACAATTCTCTATTTATTTTTCAAATAATTAATTCTCATTTCTATTTATTTCCAAATGCAATAAAAAAATTCATATTTTTTATTAATCTAATAACCAAATTAATATATTACATTACCGTCAAACATGATCCATACACAATTTTATTTTTTTTATTGCTTAAAACTAACACCCTTAGAAAATTATGTGTCAAATTAATTTTAAACATTACATAACTTACTACTCAATATATAAATAAGTAAATTTTACAAGAAAATTAAAAAAATAATATATATATATATATATGCCGTGGACAAAGTCGTGCCAAGTTGGCACAACTTCAGGGGTTGATGTGGCAGAAGTCGTGCCAACTTGGCACGACTTCATGCTGACGTGACAAAGTCGTGCCAACTTGACACGACTTCTACATATGAAGTCGTGCCAAGTTGGCACGACTTGTCCAGATTTGTAATTTTTTTGAAAGCGATCCCATTTTGGTAGAAACGAAAAAAAAAAAGACCCCATGATGGTCAAAACCCCTATTATGTTTGTTATTGTAGTTCAATAAGTTTTTGCTTTGATCAAACACATGCAAATACATATATAACATCCAAATACATATATATTAAATTAAAATGCTAATTTAATAGTACAAAATAGTGGTTTAAATATTGTTTGGATTTAAATATAAGCATGTAATAAAGTTGAAAGGATTCACTCACATGTCATTTTTGTTTTTTTTATCAGCAATAAACAATATATACATATGAACCACTTAAGGGGTGATCAAACCCATATACAAGAAGACCAAGAGCATCCTAACAACAAAAATCTTACAGACATCCACTCTAAATATAACCTTGACAAAAACTCCTACCGACAACAAACTAGAGCGAAGAAAGACAAACCAACGATTCAAGACACCAATCAGAAAAAGAAAAACAAGTAGAAGGGAATTTAGAAGTGATCCAAGACCAAACCTTCAATTGAGCCGAAAAAAGATCTCAGAAGAATCCAAAACTCTACCTTTAAAAATAATCTTATTCCTATGACTTTAAATCTCACTAACCACCGCAATCCTGATATTTCTCATCCCTAAATTGACTGACTCTGGAGCATTACTCGCTCTGAACTGCAGAATATGGGAGTAAGCGTGAAGAGGAGCAGCCGACGAAATACCTAACCACGCATGACAAAGATTCCACACCAGCCAAATTACTTTGCAGAAAAAAAAAACATATGATTTAGCTCCTCCTCACTTACCCCCACAAAAGCAACAACAAACACTTTCGACCGCAATCTCGCGTCTGAGTAAATTAGCCTTGGTAGCGAGCTTATTTTCCAGCACCCTCCAAGCAGTAACCTGAACAGAAGGCAAAACCTTAATCCTCCAAAGTAATTTAAACATCCTCACCAGTCCCCCCTCATTCACACCTCATAGAATCCCGTAAGCCGAATTAACTAAGAACTGATGAAGCTTATCGACTTTCCAAACCCACCTATCAACTTTCTCCAGAACAGGGCACGAGACATGCACTACCTTGAGAAGTTGTATAACTTGGACCTTCTTCTGATCAAATAGACTTCTTCTCCACACCAAAGACCACTTCCAGACACCGTTTGTCCAAAACCCACAACGACTCAACAACGCATCTTTCTCGACGCTCAAAGAAAAAAGCCTTGGGAACTTAAACTTCAAAGATTCAACGCCTACCCACCGGTCCTCCCAGAACTTGATAGAATTCCCATTACCAACTTCCCACTTTAAGCAGTCTCAGAAATTACTACCCCATTTCTCTAATTTCCATATCAACTTCAAATCTTTCCACCAAAGGGAAACATTATAGATACACCTATCTTGCTTCAGATTTCTCCATACTCCATATTTGGACTCTACAACCTCCTTCCACAAACATCCTCATTACACCCCAACTGCCACACCCATTTACCCAGCAAAGCCAAGTTGAAATCCTTGATATTAACTACTCCAAGCCCACTACTTTCCCGAGACTCACCGACCTTTTCTCAAGAAACCCAAGCGATCTTCCTCCCTTCAGAACCCCACCCCCAAAGAAATTTTCTATAAATACTCACGATCTTTTTTATCACAATAACAGACAACATAAACATTGTCATCTAAAACTATGCAATAGCCGAAAGAACTGACTTGATGAGACAAATCATTTTAACCATAGACAAATTCCTACCTTTCCACCTTCCCAATTTGGATTTGATTCTAGCCACACTCCATCCCAAAACGCTTCCCTCTTATAAAACCCCCAGTAGGCAACTCCAGTTTGTTGCTGAATGAAACATGTAGGAATCTCTTGGAGTACTTTTCCAAGTTGAGTTAAATGCAATACATGTGTAGTTTTTTGTGATGATTTATGTAATGTAAAATCTTGATCGTCACTTTTTTTTATAAGGATTGAGATATTCTTTAAATATCTTATGTATTTATTTTATTCTTTTGTTGAATAAAAAGTATTGTTTGGTTGACATATTTCAAATTAAAGGAATTAAAAATAGATAATATTTTTACAAAAGTAAAATTGAACTTTAAAATTTTTATACGAATAAAAATATATTTTATATTATATTTACTATTAATGGATTAATTGCGCAAAGACGTGAATGTTTTCTTCTTCGTTTGGTAATTTTTTTCTTTAATTTTATAAAATAAAAGAAAAAGGTACCTAACTAAATCATATATGATTTTATGCGTAAAAAATTTATCTTATTGTCTTAGTTTTTTTAAGTTGATTAGATTAGAAACTAATCTTATTTATAATATATGATTTCCGACGAAAATGTGATAACTTTATTATTCTATGTTCTTTTTATGAGTAATGATAAAAAAAAACAACACAGAGCATTTTTAAGTTCCAAGTGAATAGTGCAACCAAATTCAACAAGTTATATATCCTAATAACACCAAGGACATGGATTAACTTTGTGAATATTTGGTAATTAAAAGTAATTAAGAAAAACACTAGAAATCACTTCATTCCTTCATCCCATCACCACCTTCTACCTCAGCCCAACCTCGTCATCAATGATTGGAGCATTTCGATCTCAGCAGCAGAAAATTCCACATTAAAGTTTGCAAACACATCAAAATCGAAAGGTGGAAACGTCTCTTTTGAATTGATCTCGTTGTCTGTTGACAAATGTACCGAACTTGCATGTTGACCAACAACGTTATCACCCTCAGAAGGTAGTGGAAGTGTGGGTAGTGACGACGGTGAGGATGAAGATGGTGATGATGATGTTACATCAACCATGGAAGGTGATATCCCAGTGCCAGTTGCAGAAATAATGGAGGGTTCAGCCTGGCGTAGAAGCCACCCTATGGTTTCTCCGTGAGTCTTGTAACCGAGCTCACGAGTGAGTTGGAAGATGCGAGCAGCACACAAAGGTGGCAAAAGAACACGTCGTTCTCTGCCATTCACCTTCGTGTGGCGATCTTTCTTTGACCTTAGAGATGGTAGCTTTGTGTTGGTGGCTTGAAGAGGGAGTGGGGTTTTAGAAGCCATGGTTTTTGCTTGGTTAAACCAAACAACTTTGATGTGAACAAAACCTAATAAACTCAAGGCTCTTTATACTAATCATCCCACTCCACCACCAGAAACGTTTATTAGTAGAGTAATATTTATCTCCTATAATTTTTTTAAAAAATATTTTATGAAGAAAATATTCATTAAAAACAATAAATGTATTAATGTCTTAAACATAAAAAAGTTGGAGGATTAGTAAGAAATTTTGTAAAATATGTAGAATTATTCCTATTTTCTGTTTTGGATGGTTGCTTAAATGGAAAAATTTTAGATGTAATTCTTTTATTCTCAATTAGGATTAGCATTCTCTTTGGTAATTTATGTAATAGAAAGTTTATATTAAAATTTAACACAAGTTATCAAGGCGTTATTATTTAATAAATAAGGAATTGTTTTTAATTTAAGGGTAAGGAGAGGATTTAGTATACCAATTATTGATATATTTCAATTTTAATAAAAAAAAATAACAAGTTCAATACAATTTTTTTTTTATTTAAACTCGATTAGTGGTTAATATAATTGAGCACTATTCAATAATTGTAACATATATATTAAAGAAAAAAATTAACATTAATATACAATTTATTTTTTATTTAGTAAATTTAAAATTATTAGTGACTTATTTAATCTTATTCTTTTCTTAACAAGCACACGTAATAATAATTAAAGACCAAACACTTGCTTAATTAATTCAATTATTAAATAAATTCAAACAAAAAAATAAAATTAAAAAAATTGTAATAACTAATATGTTAATAATTTTTTTTATCAATAAAAAATAAATTAAAAAAAACACTTAACTAGTGCTACCCTTAAACAAAACACTGTAATAGATCAACAGGCTAGTTTCCTCTAAAAGCTAAATGTTAATAATTTGTTGTGCTGAATCTTATCTATTTACCTTTATTTTAATGTAAGTTTCTTTTCTATTTGACATACAGTTGAGAAGGAATGAAGATGTTCACATTTATTTTGCCTTCAAAGTTTCAAATTGGGAAGGTTTTGGCATAATCTGAGCTTGAAATTTTTGGCTTGTGATGTAATGTGGTAAAACCATCAATGCCTGCATTTGTAACGCCCAAGAAAGCCTGAGCAAAATGAGCATTTTTAGTGTTATTCAAAGGTTTCAAATGCAATCCACCAAGGCACTTTAATCCAATGTCTGGTGCTATTTGAAGGAAAATTGGTGCATTTTTAGAAGCTGCATTAACTTTTTGTGGTGCTTGCCAAAAATGCAGTTGCAAATTACATGACATGTAAGCAATGTGAGTGTTATAGCTATCAAGTTTAGGGCTTAAAACGTTTTGAAGCAGAGCTTCCTTGGTTGTCTTCTCTGCACGGGTTCAATCTAAGAGTTATAAACGTTTCTGCTCCTAAAGCATCTGAGTTGTCTTCTCTTTAGGCAATGAAACAAATCAAGTTGATAACTCACAAGCATGAAACCATATAAGGACTCCCAAAAAACAACCGTTTCATAACACACGTGCTGCTTCTTTCTTTTCACATAAAAACATAACATTTCTTTATGATTGAATAAAATAAAAATGTTAATTAAAGAGAAAAAAAATGAGGTTTTAATATATAACATTTGATTATTTCATGTGACTATTGTTTAGACCATTTGTATATTTGAAGAATTATATATATATATATATATATATATATATATATATAACCTACTTAAAGTTGCGGGTTTTAAATTCATCAATAAAATTAAACAAGAGTTCATATTAGTACGTAACATATGTTTTTAAACTTTGATTAAACAAAATCAAATTCTAATTGAAAAAAATAATAATAACAAAAGTATTTGAGGATTCGTGGATATGAGTTGTAGTAATTCTCCCTTTTTTGCATAACAAAAAGCATAAAAATATATGGAAAATAATGTGAAGTAAATATTTTAATGCGAACATGTATAGTAAGTATACATATGTTTTAATATGAACAGCTATATATATAAATGTCTTAATGTAATAAAAAGTATCTGCTAAATTTTTTAAATACAATTAATACTTCTTTAATATATATTTTTTTTAATCAATTAAAGGGATGAATATTATTTATAAAAATTATGTTAAATATAATTGTATAAATTGGGAAATAAACAAATACTAAAATATTTATAATTTTAGAAGGGGTTTATTAATGGCGGTTACTAGAACCTATAGTAATATATAAGAGGTTTTTGAAACCCAATAAATATGAACGGTTTTCTAAAAAGTAATAATAAAATATTTTAATTTTATTATTTTGAAAAGTGTAGAAATATTTCTTGAATTTCTTTTACGTACTTCACTCTTCCTTTTAGAAACTCCAGAGCGCGGGAGTGTTTTGTTTCACACTTCACACTTAACTTCGCCAATTTTTCACTCTTCCTTTCAGAAACTCTGAACGGGAGTGTTTTGTTTCACACTTCACTCTTAACTTCACCAACTTTCTAGCGTGGGGAGTAAACCCTTAACCCTCAGGATCGCAAATCTATATTTCACACTTCACTTCATCAATTTCCCAATGCTGAGAGCAAATCCCTTTTTGTTGCTCGCACGAGGACTGCAAGTGGTTTCACAAGTAAATCATTTCTATCTCTTCTGATTTTCATCTCTGAACCAATATTCTCCTTCCATTTTCTGTTTTCCCTATTTAGGTTTCCAAAATTGGTTTTCAATTTTTCCGTTTCTCACACCCTATATCACTTCTCTAGCTAACTCTTAATGAGTTCTTTGTTTTTGTAAATAAATTGTTCTCACGTAGTGCGTTCCCGTTCCTAGTTCTAGAACTGCGATGTGTTTTCGTTTCAGAACTACAATATATTTTATGGATTTGGTGTCTCAAATCTCTATGCTTCGTCTCTTGTTTAAATTTGTTTGTCTCGTATTTTGTTATTGTACACAATATTGCTTACAACATATGGAAGTGGTTATTGATGTTTAAAGGAATGAAATAGGTTTTTATGGAAGTAAATATTATAGTTATTATTATTGTTACGATATAGCATGTTACCACTTTCTTTTTTTGCCTTTTGTTGATGTTTTTTAGTTTTTATGAACACTTCCCTTGCATCCTCTCTCATAATCTCTTAACGCTTTCGCCTCACTTTTGTGGCTCATTCTTCAAGTAATATGAATCTTTGTTTTCAGTTAAACACAATTTTTTTTCATGTATGCTCAGATTGAATGTTATTTATTTTTAGTTGTTGTGATTTAGATTTAGTTAAACACAATTCATTTACTTTATTTATTGATTATGAGGCAAACCCATTACTAGAGAGTAGAGAAATGTAAATTTATGTTTGTCCCATTGCCATTACAAGAAAAATTAGTTTTAGTGACAAAAGGTTAGTGATAAATATAAAATTTGTTACTATTTATATATATGTATACATATGTTTTAATATGAACAGCAATATATATAAATGTTTTAATGCAATAAAAAGTATTTGCTAAATTTTTTAAATACAATTAATACTTCTTTAATATATATTTTTTTAAATCAATTAAAGGGATGAATATTATTTATAAAAATTATGTTAAATACAATTGTATAAATTGAAAAATAGATAAGCACTACAAAAAATTATAATTTTAGAAGGGATTTATTAGTGGAGGTTACTATAACCTCCGGTAAAACACACACATAGAAGAAGTTTTTGAAACCCCCATAAATATGAACAGTTTTTTAATAAGTAGCAATAAAGTATTTTAATTTTATTATTTTGAAAGGTGCAGGAATATTTCTTAATTTTTTGTACGCATTTCACTCTTGCTTTTAGAAACTCCAGAACGCGAGAGTGTTTTGTTTCACACTTCACACTTAACTTCACCAATTTTACACTCTTCCTTTTAGAAACTCTACACGGGAGTGTTTTGTTTCACACTTCACTCTTAACTTCACCAATTTTCTAGCGTGGGGAGCAAACCCTTAACCCTTAGGACCGCAAATCTACATTTCACACTTCGCTTCATCAATTTCCCAATGCTGGGAGCAAATCCCTTTTTGTTGCTCGCACGAGGACTGCAAGTGGTTTCAAAGGTAAATCATTTCTAACTCTTCTGATTTTAATCTCTGAACCAATATTCTCCTACCATTTTCTGTTTTCCCTATTTAGGTTTTCAAAATTGGTTTTCAATTTTTCCGTTTCTCTCACCCTATATCACTTATCTAGCTAACTCCTATGTTTTGTTTGGATTAGAGAGTGGAAATGAGGGAGTGGATTTGAGATTATTTGAAGAGAAAGTGTAAAGAAAGTTAGGGTGTTTGGGTTAAGGTAAATAGAGTGGAAAGTGTGAGGAAAGTTTATGAAAGTTTGTGAGTGATGTGATGGGTGTGATTGAAATTGTATTTTTTTTAATTGATAAAAATGTAACTTTACATATTTGCCCTCACATTTAAAAATTATTCAAAAATTAATTTTATTTATTTATAAATTATAATTATTTTTAATTAAAATATTATTTAAATATTTATAATTATAAATATTTGATAAAAAAAATATTTTTATATTAAATAACATTATAATTTTTATCTTTACTTTTTTTTAATTAATATAATTATTATATTAATTTATTTGTTAATTATTTAAAAAATATATTTATTTTTACTATTATTTATATTTATAACTTATTATATATAATATGATTAATTATTTTTTTTATAATAATTATTTTTTTATAATGTTTATATTTTCATATTTAAATTATAATTCTATTTTAAATAAATAATAATAATTTAAGTTTAAAATAAAAAGGGTAAAAAAGTAAATTAAAATTAATTTTATATATATATATACCACTTTCTTCGCAAAGTTGCGAAAAAAGTTTCGCATGAATTTTTTTTTTGGATTTGTGTGCTTTTTTGTTGTTATTAGGTGGTTTTTAGCTCTTTTCATTGTGAATAGTGTTTCAACGCCTTTCTCTGCATAGATACAAACAGAGCCTTAGTGAGTTCTTTGTTTTTGTAAATAAATTGTTCTCACGTAGTGCGTTCCCGTTCTTAGTTCCATAATTGAGATGTGTTTTCATTTTGGAACTACAATACATTTTATGAATTTGGTGTCTAAGATCTCTCTGCTTCGTCTCTTGTTTAAATTTGTTTGTCTCGTATTTTGTTATTGTACACAATATTGCTTACAACATATGGAAGTGGTTAATTGATGTTTAAAAGGAATGAAATAGGTTTTTATGGAAGTAAATATTATAGTTATTATTATTGTCACGATATAGCATGTTACCACTTTCTTTTCTTACCTTTTCTTGATGTTGTTTAATTTTTATGAACACTCCCTTGCAGCCTTTCTCATAATCTCTTAACGCTTTCGCCTCACTTTTGTGGGTCATTCTTCAAGTAATATGGATCTTTGTTTTCAGTTAAACACAAATTTATTTTATGTATGCTCAGATTGAATGTTATTTACTTTTAGTTGTTGTGATTTAGATTTAGTTAAACACAATTCATTTACTTTATTTATTGATTATGAGGCAAACCCATTACTAAAGAGTGGAGAAATGTAAGTTTATGTTTGTCCCGTTAATCCTTTAATGAAAGAAATTCAATATTTCCACTATACTACTTTAGAATTATCTTAATATTTGTATCTATAATAATATGTCATAAATTCATTCTTACGAAAAAATTATTAAATTTATGTTATTTTATATTTAAATGTAAGATCTTCTTTTTCATAATTCAAAATTATTTTTATTTTGTGATAATGTAATTAATAGTGTTATAAATAAATTTTATCACTATTTGTATATTAGTTGTGACTACATTTTAAGTTGTCACTATTTGTATATTACTTGTGACTATTTTTAAGTTGTCACAAAATTTTTATTAAAAACAAAAAATATACATGTTATAAATAATTATTTACTAATGTAAAATAACATATGATAAATTTATTTTTATTTTAATAAAAATATAATTAATAAAAATTTATTCAAGTTTTATAAATTAATAATGATTATATAATATGAAATATCATATAATATTAATTTCATTATTATTATTATATCACTAGTAATTGTTAAAAAAATATTAATTTTTTTCTATTTTAAATTTGAACTCATAATCTTTTATTAAAGAGACAATTTTACTTTCATTGTGTCACTTTACAATTACAATACTTATTTTGATACGATCGGTTGGTCACCGAGACTGAATGACTGACTTGTCCGGTGAAACTCAAACGTATAAACCTTCATAAGAAGAATCCTAATCCGTTGAGCAGAATATCGAGGCTCTGAGTGTAGGAACCAAACTAGGACTAGATAGTTGAACAATATAAATAGAAATAGAATAGATTAGTCTAAAGGAGATTTGATCACTAGTGAAAAGTGAAAATTAGTTCAAATTTGTAATTTCCTTAAGTGTAAGCTACTTTGGTATTCATTACAATATCTTACTCATGATTAATAGCTAAACTTCATAGGTATTGGAATTGAATGACAATGTAACTCTTTTTTTTATGTTTTGATTTATATATGCAAATAAATTCACTCCATATCAAATTCAACAACTTCTCAAGATTATACATTAACTGCAAATGAAACGTCTCATAAGGTCATTTAGAGATAAGCAATGTTGTTGGTGAATCCTCTACATCCCAATTAGAAATAGGTAAGAATTCTAATAATTCTTGGATATTAGATACTAGTGGTGTTGAAATTTCAAGCCAAACCAATATATGTTTAAATTGCCTTACATCATTGTTGAATATATTCTGAAACAATTAATTTTTCAAGTTCTAACGTGTTTTATAATATTTTATATATTTTTAGTTTACCTTTAACCTTATATCTATTGCCAAACTCACAACAGTACGTTTTCTTCTTACTTGGCAAACACTCAAAATTGGAAGGGAGGGGATTAGGGAATCTGGGCATTATAGGAGTTACAGTGAGGTAGATGTGATAGATCAAACTATATAACTTCATTATAAATACAAAAATATTATTATGCACCTTGATAAAGTCATACTTTTTATGTCTTTTTTCAAGTTATACCTTTTTTATGTCATTATGTGCTAAGAAATTGCATTATTTGCTTAATTGTTAAGTTTGTTTATTGATGTGAAAGTTATATTACTAACAATTATGGTGAGTGAAGGTGATTAATGAGTGCATAGTCCATGTTCTCACTAGATTGTGATATGGTTTTTGCTTTCGCACCCCCATTTTTTACCTACACCCCCTTAATTGGTATAATGACATTGCCCTCATGGATTTTACATTTCTCTCTCACTCTCCTTCCCTGCTCTGCTCTGGCACTGTGTTTGTTCTTCGTTTGCATCTCCTTCATTGCACTAGACCACCACTATCGCCACTACTGTCGCCATTGTTACATCATCATTGTTGTAGTAGAATAAGATAGGGAGAATACTGCAAAGGAACAAAAAAAGAGAGAGAACGCCTTACAAACAAAATATTATTCCAAAAATCTCTTTCCATAATATATTTTATGTGTTTTAAAACTTGTTCCAAAAAACTCATTCCAAAAAAATGTATTCCAAAAGGTATTATATAGGCTCCAAAAAGTTTGTTATGGAAATCTTAGAAAACTTATTCCAGAATATATTTCATACATTTGAAATTTTCATTATGAAAAATCTTGTTCAAGAAATTTTTATTTTGTTCTAGAAATCTCATTCTAGGAATTTTGTAAAGTGTGTTCTGGAAGACTTTCATATCACTTTAAAGAAAACTAAAATGGTATTTTAAATATTATGGGGTACATGAAGAAAAATGAGGGTCTGCAAGAAGAAAAAGCCTTGTGATATAGTGCAGGAAAAATGCAGCTCTATAACTAAACTGATTCTTCCTGCACCTCCTTATTTTCTTCTCCCACATCCATAAACTTTTGATATTCCAAAAATGTCCCTCTATAATATTCTGGATTATGTAATCTGGAAGTCTTTTTCCAAATTTGTAATTAGCTTCTAGATTATGTAATCCGGAAGCCTTTTTTCAAATGTATGATTAGTTTTCCGATTACATAATTTGGAAGTCTAAATTAGCTTATGAATTATGTAATTTGTAAGCCTTTTTTCAAATGTGTGTCCGGATTACATAATTCGAAAGCTACTCTCAAATCCAGACTTCTGGATTATATAATCCAAAATACCAATTTTTAAAAATATATTCTGAATTACATAATCTATAAGTTATTTTCAAATTCGAGATTAACTTCTGAATTATGTAATCCAAAATATGGAGGTGACAGAAGAACATATGGAGGTGCAGGAAGAAACAGTCCTAAAACTAAGTCCACACTAGCCTAACTAGGAAGTGTTTCTCCCTACACCCCCAACAAATGGCTTCTTGCACCCCATCATTTTTGGAAAAGACCATTTTACTCCTTTTAAAAATGAGTTTCAAATTATTTTTTTTGGAATATTTCTAGAACATACTTTCCGGAAAAAATTTTATGAATTCCAGATTAACCACTGGAAATTAAAAAAATGTGTTCCAAAAAATATATTCTGTAATTATTTTTTGACTTCCAGATTTCCTATTCTGAAAAACACTTTGTTTACAGAAACTCCTATTCCAAAAACAGCTTTTGCTTACATAATTTCTATTCCAGAATCACCCAAAATTATCAAGAATAATTCTGGTATTTCAAAGAATGTAGGGGTATGAAAAAAAATATAGGGATGCAAGAAGAAAAATGTAGGGGTGCAGGAAGAAATATCCCTAACTAGGTTCCAAGCATTGGGCTGGGGTGGGGGTTCTGGATTAGGGTTAAGTCAAGGTCCAATCCTGTAGGATGAAGGACATCTTAAAGCCTACTGATCTACCGAGACTACTCTTTTATACACGATGGCTTATGGATCTTCTATGACAACCAAGACTATTATTGAGCTACAAATTTGAGTAAAAGGGTCCAATATTGAATATAATAGCTAACATTTTGAAACCATCTATATCTATATCTATAGATCCATACCCTAAACACTAAAAAAAACGAGCGAAAGAGGAAAAAATAATTGTTTCTGTTGTTTAAAATGTAGAAAATTAATATAATTACATATATCCTAATGAGGTGACCCTAAGTAAAGAAATAAGGAAGCATATCACAATTAGAGTCGAAACTGATCTTTAATAATAGTTAGAAATATTTTAAATTAATTTCTAATTAAATTAATAATTAATTTTATCAGGTTAGAAACCAATAATTTAATTAAAACAAGTTTTTTTACCTAACCATCTTGTTATTAAATTTCCTCCCTAAACCCACGCTTTGATCCGTTAGATAAACAAAACCAATTCAACTCACTTTTTTTTCTATCGAATTCCAACTCAGAAATATATTTCCATATAACACATTTCTAATAAAAACACGTTTCCCTTTTCATAAATCCCATTTAGATGTGTTTCTGTCTTGCATCTGGTCTCTAGGCATAAGTTTATGTTTTGCAGTAGATTTGTATTTTATTTTTTTAGCATTATAAATAATCTTAATAATATTTTTAAATTATAATATTATTCTTACGACACTTTTCCACATGATATTACTATTATTATTCTAAACCAATATATAGTAGTTCGGAAGAATTTTTCGCTATTTAAAATGTGAAATAAGAAAAAAAAACATTTTTATCAACCAAATAACAAACAAACCGTAACAACTTCATAATTTATTGAACATTTATGCATGTTATATTATAATATTAAATTTTAATAAAACAATAATCACTTTACAAATTCCATTTCACGCATTAAAATTAAAAATAAAAATCCTAATTTGAATAAATAAAATTGTCTATAGGTAAAGTCGATTTTATTTTTAGGAGAAGAAACGGTTTTGTTTTCTTACATGGTGTAGTAAATAATAGTAAGCGACAAATCCGAAGTTGCAATTTGCGTTAACAAGAGCCTCCCAACGGTTCTGGAATAGGTGGAATTTTCTAGAACCCCAACACTCTCTCCATAAAAGCCCAAACCCTAATCTTCTTCACTCTGTTTCAGTGTATTAGAGTTACCACTCCCTTATCCATTTCCCTTCACTCCACACCATGGCTTCCGCAAACGCTCTCTCTTCCGCTTCCATTCTGCGCACTCCTAACCGCCAGGTTCCTTCTCCAAATTCAATTCAATTTCATTTTCCTCCGAACACCTAACATCCTAGTTTTTATGTTTATCTCCGTCTCTGTTTATGCGTCTGATTAATTGGTTTTCGATTTTTTTTTTCTTTTCTTACAGTCTCTGACCCGAAGAGCGAACCACAACGGAAGAGTGAATTACCGGCAACCAAATAGCCGTTTCGCGGTGAAGGCCTCCGCCAAGGAGATTGCGTTCGACCAGAGTTCCCGGGCTGCGATTCAGGCCGGCATTGACAAGCTCGCCGACGCCGTTGGGCTGACTCTTGGGCCGAGAGGTGGGCTTTTATTGTAAAACTAGATTTGTTTATTGTGTTTGTTAAGTAGAACAGAGATTCACGATTATTTCATTGCTTGCAATTTTTTTAGGGAGGAATGTTGTGTTGGATGAGTTTGGAAGTCCAAAAGTGGTTAACGATGGTGTGACAATTGCTCGCGCTATTGAGCTTCCCGACGCCATGGAGAATGCTGGTGCAGCTCTTATTAGAGAGGTTTGTGAATATGTGGTTGTTTTTGTTGATGTTGGTAGTTTTAGACTGTGGAAAAATGTTAACTAAGGTTGCTAATAAGACTAATGATTCTGAAAATGTTAATTAAGGTTGCCAGTAAGACTAATGACTCTGCGGGTGATGGGACAACCACGGCTTCTGTTCTTGCTCGCGAAATTATTAAGCTGGGGCTTCTCAGTGTGACTTCTGGGGCAAATCCTGTGTCTCTTAAAAGAGGAATTGATAAAACTGTGCTGGGATTGGTGGAGGAGTTGGAGAAGAAAGCAAGGCCTGTCAAAGGTGGAGATGATATCAAAGGTATTATTGCAATGTTATTATTGTCAATGTTTTTGCTATGTAGATGCTGCTTTAAGAGCTTTTTTTTTATGTATTTTGTTGGTGTTGTGGCAGCTGTTGCATCTATATCTGCTGGGAATGATGAGTTGATTGGGCAAATGATTGCGGAAGCAATTGATAAGGTTGGACCTGATGGTGTTTTGTCCATCGAGTCTTCGTCTTCATTTGAGACGACGGTTGAAGTGGAAGAAGGAATGGAGGTGCGATTTCTATGCAGAATTGTGATAATAGAAGATAAACTTTTCAATAAGTACTTGTATATAAGAAATAAGAAGACAACTTGAATTTTTTTTTTCTTTTATAAGCTAAAATGAATTTATCCACTTTAATCTATAGAAGCTTTCTTTTTTACCCTTTCTAAAAGTTGAGACACATAGTTTAACTTATGTTTCTTTTGTAAAGTTTATCTAAATAGGGCCAAAGAGTTGTGTTGTTTATGAGTCTAATTGTATGGCTTTAATCTTGTAGATTGACAGAGGGTATATTTCACCTCAATTTGTTACAAACCCTGAAAAGTTGACAGTTGAATTTGAGAATGCGAGAGTGTTGGTTACGGATCAGAAGATTTCAGCAATAAAGGATATAATTCCATTGTTGGAGAAAACCACTCAACTGAGAGCTCCTTTGCTTATCATTGCGGAGGATGTCACCGGTGAGGCTTTGGCCACCCTTGTTGTGAATAAGCTGCGTGGTATCCTTAATGTTGCTGCCATCAAAGCTCCGGGCTTTGGTGAGCGACGAAAGGCCCTCCTTCAAGACATTGCTATATTGACTGGTATGTGAACTTATATCTGTTTTAAATTTGTTGTTGGATATTGCCTGAGCACAGACAGTATTTTGTGGCTAATGTGAATGATTTGTTGATGCTGTTCATGTTATAAGTATTATAATCATGTCAATGTTTATTCTATAAGTAGGAGCTGGCACATCTTCAATGTCTAATAAAGTACATCTATAAGTAGAAAACACAAATTTGTTGTGGAAGTATAACTTTGTAGTACTATTTTTTTTTTCTTGAGATACTTTGTTAACAACTTTGTACGTTGAACTGGAAGGTGCTGAGTTCCAAGCGAGTGATCTGGGATTGCTTATTGAAAGCACCTCAGTGGAGCAGCTTGGTTTGGCTCGGAAAGTGACCATCAGCAAGGATTCTACTACTCTCATTGCTGATGCAGCAACAAAGGATGAGTTGCAAGCCAGAATTGGTCAGTTAAAGAAGGAGTTGTCAGAGACTGACTCAGTGTATGATTCTGAGAAACTGGCTGAGAGGATAGCTAAATTGTCTGGTGGAGTTGCAGTCATCAAGGTTGGTGCTGCTACAGAGACTGAACTTGAGGATCGAAAGCTACGAATTGAGGATGCGAAGAATGCAACTTTTGCTGCCATTGAGGAAGGTATTGTTCCTGGTGGAGGTACTGCACTGGTTCATCTCTCCACTTATGTCCCAGCAATCAAGGAAAGGCTTGAGGAGGCAGACGAAAGGCTAGGAGCTGACATCGTGCAAAAGGTGAGAATGATGATCAATTTGCACATTCTCTGACGAGTATGGTGTAATTATTGCTTTCACAAGCCGCAATAATTGCAAGCTACAAACCCATTCCACCTTAAACTTATTTGTTTAGATGCTTTTTAAAATCCCTTCACATTTCAGGATGCTTCAGATCTCAAATGGAAAATGGTATCTACATAATAATCAAGATTAAATTTATCCTTTCTCAATATATATACATTGGACTAATGAATTTTCTATTTATATTTATAATCTTTAATAAGCTTAATATCTCATTTGATATGCTGTGATAGAAATCTAAAAAATATTATGAATGCTGATCCTTCTGCTGCCTTTATGTACACAATGTAGGCTCTGGTAGCACCTGCTGCATTGATTGCTCAAAATGCTGGAATAGAAGGTGAAGTTGTTGTGGAGAAGATTAAGAATGGTGAATGGGAGGTTGGTTACAATGCTATGGCTGACAGGTATGAGAATTTAGTAGACGCGGGAGTTATCGACCCTGCCAAGGTTACAAGGTGTGCACTACAGAATGCTGCTTCAGTTGCTGGAATGGTGTTGACCACGCAGGCCATTGTGGTGGAAAAACAAAAGCCCAAGGCACCTGTTGCCGGTGCCCCACAAGGCCTAACTGTTTGATTTTAGGTATTAGGCTACGGCGAAGAACAGTTTTGTGCAGAAAATCGAAAGAGCGTATTTATTCCAATGTCTGTTCAATCGAAAAAATGTATTTTATAAACAGTTTTAGATTGGCTTTTGGTAGAAGAGGGAAGTTATAAATTGGATCCTAGTTATGGTATTTTTATGATTGAAATAAGGTAGTCATTTGATATTTTTCTTCCAAGTTTATTGTGTAAGCATAGGTAATTTTGGGCTCTTAATTTTAGTCTTTCGGTTATAATATTATCATTCACGTGGTTCTATATTGTAACGTATTAGGGTCCTTTGAATCTAATCATATTCTTTCAGATAGATTACCCTATTATTCCACTGCTAATTTTTTTTTCGGTTTAAATAAAGAACCTAAAGACCTGGGTATTCAAATTGCTGCTGGATTATTTTCTGCAGCAGCAAGGGCAGAATCTCGTTTTAAGTTGCAAATAACATTGTTTTTAGATAATTTTATATCTTCATTGAATGTATTCTAATTACACAGATTGTGATTGTATGATTTTCCGTTAAGTGAATGAATTTTGGAGTCATAAACCATATCCATTGCGAGAGTAAGCACCAGAGTTTTTGAAGTTTGATTTTTCAGAAAAGGCCTTCGGCTATCCATAGGAGAACATATTCACTGGCAAATAAGCAACCCAAATTTCTGCTTGTTTTGCGTTGTGGATGTGAAATGTATTTTAAATTATGTTACCATTTGATTCTATACTGTAGTATTAAGGGCTTAAAATTAAAATTTAATTTGACTACTGTGAAGTGGTGTTTAACTTTCTATTGAAAGACATAGTCAAGAATCTTAATTCAATATTTTATCTAAGCCTTTAATAGTCTATTAAATGGCTTGTTATTTTAATCAAAGAGAATTAGGTAAGGTTTTACACGGATTATATTGGTCGTTTATGAGTTGTTACTCGAGATAATTTGACTTTAGGAAGTACATATTTATATATTTTTAACAAGAATTATCTTAAGTGGACTGCTTCTTCTGCACCTTCATCACTTCTTCAGCAATTCCTATATTAAAACCGATTTTATCGTTATACCCTGAGTAAAAAATATTAAAAAATTAAAATTTAATCTAATTTTTACTTTAATCTACTTTTACTTTTCACATTCACTTTCACTCACTTTGCACCTTCACTCCCCCAGCGGCATCCCATCCCCTTCCAAAGCTCCACCTCCTTCAAAACTCTCCTCCCTTCTAAAGCTCTCTGTCACGGTCCTACATTGTTCACGTTACCCTCTTCATCCACAGTATTTTAAATGGGATAGAGTAATTCGATAGTTTTAGATAGTTAAATAGATTCCAAATTATTTAATGCCATAAGGTTTTTATTATTACATATTTGATAGATTTATTTTTTAAAGTAAGTTTTGGATTACATAATCCAGTATTGTTTGTTGTTGAATATGTTTCAGATTATGTAATTTAATAATTCTGGTAGGATTTATAGTTTATATAAGTTTTGGATTACGATATTATATAGTTAGTTGTTGAATAGGTTCTAAATTATATAATTCGGTAAATTTATCCTAGGATCTCGACTACATAATTTGAAATGTGTAATTTTTTAGTTCTTTACTACGGATTTTATTTTTGTGTTCCAGAATATGTAAATTATAATATATTTCTATTTTTATTTTTTTACTGAAAAGTAATTTTGGGATTTTTTAAATTTATGGAGGTAGCTGAAGATGTGATTGAGGTTCAGGAAGAATGACCTTCATTTTTTTTTTATTTGGGCTCTACGTCAAGCTTGAGCTTCATCTCTTGTGCTGATATGGTTAATACTATATACACTCCACTATTTTACTAACACACTTTCCTCTAATACTCAAAACAGTTATCTATACCTAGAGAGAAAAACAAATATAAGCTTGTAGAAATATAATGTGATGAAAGAAATTGATAAAAACAAATAAGAAATATACAATACGTGTATTTCAAAAGTGGATGTATAATATTGTCTTGGATCTTCATGAAACATTTTTCTAAACCATAACATGTACATCCTTTTCAAGCGTGATAGTGCACTCTGCAATTACATAATTCACAACAGTTACTTCATAGAATGGAGGATCATTTCAAGGGCTAACTTTGCAAAAGAATAACTGCAGTAATGTAAGAAAAAATTAAAACATTTACTTTATCAGAAAGATTTTAGACATATTATCAGAAAAATTATAAATCAAGGATAATAAAACATTTATAAGAAAATTCTTTAAGTTTGTTTATGAACTTATTTAGAACCTATAATTGTTAACATATATTAACATAATTACAACCAAAACACAATAAGCTAGTAAAAAATTTTAAAATATAAAGCATGAATAAAAAATTAGAAATGTGAAGCTTATAAAATATTGTCAACATATATATAAAATATATTTCTTACTTCATGGTACTAATAAATAAATAAAAAATCATCTTCACTAAAAAGACACTAAGAAAATAAAAAGAAATCATTAGTAACACTTGACTATGTTTGGGTATCAATTTATCCAATAATTCTAAATGATAATCATATATAATATAGTCTTTTACACACTTATTTTTCAAAAATAGCACAGAGGAACATCAATTGATTTTTTTTCTATTTAATATTTTTGTCTACATAATATTTTGAATGGCTTAGTAATTCAACATTCATGTTATATTTAAATTTTTATTTTCTCCTAAGTCTGGAGTCTTTATTTTTTGGTTTTGCATGCATGAGTTAGGTAGACCTGCGTAAGATATGATTATAAAAGATGAACCTTCATTAGTTTAGATTTATTTGATTTTTTAATCAAGTTTTCTAAGTAAAAGTTTAGAAAATTCTACTTCTTTTCTTTCTTCAAAGTAATTATTTTGAAATATGCAATATTTTGAGGTAAGTGAAGTTAATTGAAATTCATAGCTGGAATTGATGTAAAACTTTGAAATTCTAGGTTATATATATGTGAATGAACCAAAGTGATATTATTAAAATTATTGGATTTTTTTTATGATATTAAGTTTTTTTATGGATAAATAAGATATATAAAAATTCTTAATATTGTTTTTTATGATGTTAACGTGTACATAAAGGTATAATTGATGAGTAAATTAGGTTTATATGGTTTTTTAAAGTTGTGGTTATATTGTTGAATTAATGATAATTATAAAAATTAAGTGTTTTGTCATTGAAATAATTTTTTATTTGAAGTTAATTGAATTGAGAAAAAAAAAAAATTGATTTATGTTGAGAAAGAAATGTTTGAAAAAAAAAATGGTGTGTAGTTCAAGTAGAAATGAAACTTAATTTGTATGAATAGGTATGATACTTAATTAATATGATGATTATTTGAGTTGACTCAAGTGTTGACATTTAATGTGATGATTAGGGATGACAATATAATAAGGTGACTACAGTTAGACTATCTCATCCTCATCTTTAAAATAAAAAAAATATTCATATGTTCATTCTTAAATCCAACGGATATGAATATTTTGTTTTATCCTCATCCTCATTGGGGAATGACTGGTATATTCATATATATCGGTCCCCTTATTATTCTAACTATTAATTAAATAATTTTTTATAAAAAATAAAAATTATTAAATGTGTGACTTATAAATAAGTTATGAAACTAAAGACCCAAAAAAGTTAATATAAGTTTTTTTAAGTTACCTGATAAATTAAAAGTGTTTTAGTAGTTTAAAATAAGGACGAGTATTGAAACAGGACATGACAGATATGTATGTATTCATCCTTGTCTCATATCCAATTTTAAAAAAAGAATATTATTCATAGTCATACACATATACATTTAATGCGAGAAAGTTGTGCATTCCTTTATTTAAATCATTTGTTAATCTATCTGAAGATATATGTTGTTTGAGTTGAAAGACAAATGATAATTAGTTACAATAATAATATTCTAATGTGAATAGTAATGAAAAGTATTGAAACTTCTTAATAAAATTTGTGAACGTCTTGACTTCACTAATAATATAAATAACATAAATTAAAACAAAATTCTTGCATTAAGGCATGTAAAGTAAATGCAATAAAATATTTTAACTATATTTAATTATTATGTTTCTAGAAAGTTTTGGTGTATCGATACAGGTTTTCTGAAATACGTTATAGACTTTTAAGCTTTTCTAATGACAACATAAGTATGGCAATGTAATTCCTTAAATCATTAAAGTGAAGAACACTTTTAAATGATTTTTTTATAACATGGTAGAGACCATGGTTGTTTTTTATATGTGAAATTTAAAATTATGTAAAATTATTGTGATTCATTATGATTTTTGTTACGTTAAATAATCCTTTAAAATTTTGTTTGTGTAGTGATTACTGCAATCACATTTGATGCAGACAAATTTGTAACTATCTAAAGTCAGTCTAAATAATTATGAACATTTATTTATTTCAAAAAAAAACATAATCTTTGTATATATTATTATGTTTTGAAGAATCCAATATAATTTTAGTAATATAAAAATTATAAGTATAAATATATGTAAATATTTATATGAAAACTAGTATAATAATGGGAGATTACATATAGCATCATGATTCGTACACCTCTCCTACACAAATTAAAATTTGATTAGCACATATAATTTATTATCACACACTTATTTTAAAACATTAAAACGTAAGTCTTTACCAACATGATCAATAATCTTTTTTAAGAACTAAATTACAGTGATTTATACTTTAAAGATAAATGACAATTTATCCAGCATATTTTATTTAACACTATTTATTTAATTATTTTTAAAATTTTGTATTAATTAACATAAATTAAAATTTAAATAGATAATTTTTTTTGTCTAATTTAACATAATGTGAGAGTCTGCATTTACTGCTAGGACTAATATTTTGTGGATGTTTCGTAATCGATGAAATACTTGTCTTAATTACTGTGAGAAAATCAGGTTTAGGATTACTCATATTTTTCGTGAAGGGAATGCATGTGCTGATAAGTGGCTAATTTATGATTTATTTATAGAGAACTATTTCATTGGTATAATAGACTTCCATCTAGTATGTTCTTAGAATTCTTTATGAATAAGTATAGTCTACCTATGTATCATTTTTGTTAATATATGAGTTTTGGTCCCCTCATATTTTTGTATTTTTTTCTTTTTTCTTATTTTTAATAATAATATTTTTTTATGTGATGACATATGATTATTATTACCTGAGGTGTCAGCCTAGTTGAGATGTCAAGTTACATAATAATGTCTACCATGAAAGTTTTTATAAAAAAAATTAAAAATAAATGAGAGTCTAAGACTTTCCTAATTGGATTCTAGATAAGTCTGGTCGGTTCACTCTTAAATCAGCTATTTTGAATGCCCCAGTTTTTTGGTATTAATACTCATACTGTAAAGTTCTTCGTCCTCTTCTTGTTAGATGAGACTTTCTTTTGTTACGAAGTGGACTTTAAGCCTAACTCAACCCCATAAAACCGGCTCATGAGATTGAAGTTTGCACCCACTTATATACAATGAAATGTCATTATCTCTAGTCGATGTGAGATCTCCATCATCCTTCACCAGGCTGGGTTAAAATTAACACTGATGGGGTTGCTAGGGGTTATCCAGGTCTTGTCACTTGTGGAGGTATTTTTCGTGGGAGTATGAGAGAGTTTATTGGAGTTTTCTCTGCGCTTTTTGATGTTCAGACTACTTTGGTTGCTAAATTTTATGGAATTATATATGTTTTGGAGGAAGCTCAAAAGTTGAGACTTATTAATGTCTGGCTGGAATGTGACTCTGTCTTGGTTTGTGTTGCATTTACTACTAACACAAATGTTCATTGGATGCTTCGTAATCGATGAAATACTTGTCTTGATTACTGTGGAAAAATCAGGTTTAAGGTTACTCATATTTTTCGTGAATGGGATGTGTGTGCTGATAAGTTGGTTAATTTATGATTTATTCATAGAAAATCTTTTTCATTGGTATAATAGGCTTTCATCTAGTATGTTCTTAGCATTCTTTATTAATAGGTATAGTCTACCTATATATCATTTTTGTTAATATATGAGTTTTGGTATAATCCTTCCATATTTTTTTTAATTTTTTTTTTTAATAAGATGATTGTTGTTACTTGAGATGTCAGTCTAGCTGAGATGTCAAGTAACATAGGATACCTAACCTCAGAATATAAAAAAAAAGAAAAAGTCTTTGACTTAACGTAATAAATCTCAAATATACGCAGAGTCAATAACTCTGATTCTTTGTTTAGGTAGCATCTTCATTGATAGCAACTTTATACAATTTCATCCAAAAACTAACATTCACCAGAATCTGATTCAATTTAATAGTCGTCATAGTCTTCAAAGAAGATTTTACATAAATAATACATAAAAATTTAGTGTGTATATATATATTATATTTACTAAAAAAATTATTAAATAAAAAAAAAATTTAAAATTTAAAATAATTAGTTACTATATTAATTAAATTATATATTATTTTAAAAACTAAAAAAATTATTAATATCTAAATTAATTTTTATTATTAATAAACAATTTTAAAATTAATATTTAACTAGTTATTTATATTTTTACTACCAACTTCATAATTTGAAATAGTTGATAGTTAAAATCTTAATAGTTAATTATATATCAATTTAAAAATTATTTATCAATAATAGAAATTATTTTAAATATAAAAATATAGTCTTTAAAATAGTATCTAATTTAAAGTAACTAATTATTTTTGTCTCTCAAATTAGTTTTTATTTAATGTTTTTCTTATAATATACACTACAAGAAAATTATTAAATAACAATTAAATTTATTAAAAAAATTTAATCACTCTATTGACTAAATTAGATACTATTAAATTATTGATATCTAAAGTGATTTCTATTATTAATAAACAATATAAATTTTTTTCTAAATTGATATCTAAATTAACTATTAAGATTTTAGTTACTAATAACTTAGATTATAAATTAATCTTTAAAATGCTAATAAATACTAATTTAGAATATAAAGTAGTCACTAACTAAAATTTTGATAGCTAATACTTAGATATTAATTTAAAAAATACTTTATAATTTTTATTAATAATAAAAATTACTTATATACCAATAATTTTTTAGTTTATAAAAATTAATCTCTAATTTAATTAATATAGTAAATCATTATTTTGATCTTTAAAATTAGTTTCTATTTATTAATTTATATATATAACTATTTTATATTTAATATTTTTCTTAAAATGATATATATATAACTAGTTTTTATTTAATAATTTTTTGGTGAGACTTTATAACTACATTATTTTATCCTCATAAAATTACATTTTTGAAAACCACACACTTTTATTAGTTTATTTTAAAAGTTAAAAAGGGTGCAAAATGGTTCTTCTCCGTGTGTAATAATAATTATGTGAAATTGAATACGTATACACTATTGTTTTTAAAGGGAATTATGCTTATTTAATTCGTAGTATTTTAAATCACCCTTATTATCCCACTTATTTGGTATACAGAGTAATAAAAATAAAAGACAACAACATATATTGGCTGTTTGAATTTGATGTAAGACTCAAATATAATGTGAATATACTCTATCTCTATGAAAATATTGGAATATATATAATATATATGTGTATATATGAATTTAGAGTTGTGCTACAAAGAGAAACGAATTGGTAGGCCCAATATGATATTGTGAACGTGAAAAATGTTTGTGGGTTTGTGAAAGGTACTGCCAACATTCCATTATTGGTGCATTCATTTCTCCATGTCCCATCTTCAGACTTCTCACAATCATATGTTTCCTCTTTTCTATCATCTTCTAATCATCTTACACTATCATTCCATTACTTTATTCAACTCTAATATCAATTTACTTCATTCATATAATAATTATTAATTGTGTTTGAAATATAAGTTAATATAGATTTTATAAACTATTTTAATAAAACTGAATTAAGTTTAACTTTTTTTATAGGTATCGGGTTTTTTTTTTTAAAAATTATATTAATCTTATGGTGTCATCTTTAATTCAATTTGTATTAACAATTATAAATATTTAATAATTTGTTAACTATGCTTGGTTAAATGAGAAATGTAATTTAGTTTGGATTTATGATTCTTAAAAAGTTACCTAATCTAATGATCTAGAAAATTATCTTAGAAAATTATCATAGAGTGGTATATTTTAAATTATACTTGAATATTTTATTATTAAAATGAAAAAAATATATAAATAAAAAATTCAGTTATTCAGGTTTTATTTCAAAAGAACCAACATCTTTCTAGAAGATCCTTTTTCATTTCCTCTCTCTTCTCTCCCTCTTTCTTCTTTCTAAGATTCTAACAATCTCGCTCATCAGTTTGACGATCGGAGTTCGTCATTAGACTCCTGATAGTGAGATCTAATTGACTACCCGATAAGAATCTCTGATAGAGTAAGTTCAATTTTACTCTTTTCTTTGAGTCAAATTTTGAACTTGTAGATCGGTCTCGATGTAAGTTTTTGCATGTTTTATGATTAGTCTTTGTTAGATCAAAGTCCTAGTGATATAGCTAGATTTTTTATTAGGACTTTGTGGTGCATGTTAAGCTACTCTTGAAGCTTTTGGTAGGTTTGAAGCTCATTGTTAGTATTTGCTCAACTAAAGGTAAGGGAAGCTAGTTTAAATTTTCAATAGAACTCTAGGTTAGAAGATCTGGATGTGGGGTGACGTGGTCACCAGTTCAAAAATTTTGTTTGTAGGATTTCTTGTTTTGAGTCGATTGGAAATTGATTAAAATTGAAATGGGTTTGCAGAATTTCTTGTTTTGAGTTGATTGAAATTGAAATGTAAAATGGTAGATATAGTAGATGTTGTAGAATGTATATGAGTTTGGAATTGAATGAGTTAATGAATGTATTTGAATAGTTTGTTGAATCAAGTTAAATGAAATGTTTGATGAGAATTGGTTGGTTGATTTTAAATGATTTTGATTTAGAAATCATATATATGTATAGATTGACATAATAGCTCAATGACTCAATGAAAGTGCTCGTATAATTCTGAGTAGGAACTGTCAAGGTAATGTGTAGATTTTATAAATTTATGAATTGAATGAAAAGTTGGACTAGAATTTAAACAAGTTTATGCAGAATTTTTTAGCATATCTCGCTCAGGCGAGCTAATTCTTGCTCATGCAAGAATAAAATGGAAAGATAGGGTGCTCTCGGGTTCCTTCTCGCTCAAGCGAGATCTAGAATGAAATTTTGGGGGCTCTCGAGTTGAATCTCACTCAAGTGAAAGATTTTTTGCTTGAGCAAGACCCATTTCGCTCAAGCAAGTAAATTCTCACTCAAGCTAGAATCTCTGTAAAAAAAATAATTTTTTTTGCTTTTAAAAGATTGGGTTATTTATTTATGTATAGTTTTACTTATAAATTATTTAAATTTTTTATTTATCTATATTTAATTGAAAATATCTTTAATTAGACATTTATATGATTAATTAATGCATTGTTATGTGTTTTTGAAATTTTAAACTTTGGTATGATTTGATTGTTTGATGTTGGATATTGTAAGATTTAAAATATGAATTTTAATCAAGACATAATATTTTTAGAAAATAAAATACATGTTAAAATTGTTTAGGATGTGCATTGACTAGGGATTCGTTTAGAAGAAGATATCCTGACTCTTCTGAGATAATGAAATCATATTGATGAAGTTATTCAGGTGGTGAGAGTTGAAGGAGGTTCATATGAATGAGTAAGTTGTTTGAATTATAACTAACTTGACCTGTTATATGAGTTAATCATGTCATACTAGGAGAAAAATGATATTGAGATTATTTATGCGCATAGTTGTGTGGATTTCACAGTGATATAGTATGTCAGATGCAAATCTTTGAATCTAAGTCAATGCACAAGTCTTCTAGAAGTAGATTCAAGTGTTTATGTGTTGTGAGTTAGTAGAAGTCTGGTATGTGAAAGATAAATTATGAATTTCAATAGACACTTGATGGTTTGTGAAATTGTATGAGACTTGATGAATTATGTTTACTAATTTGAAATTGAAATTATATTTTTTTTATATAGCTAGCTTACTCTGTTATTTGTTTGTGTCTGTTTCTTTATTTGTGATGATAGTATTGTACACAAGAGCATATGAGATTGCAGGTAATATAGTTCCTCAGTGAGACAACTGGAGGACGTGATAACTTTAATTTGAATGCTTTGTTTGTTTTTAAAACTTTTGATGTATATATTAAAATCAGTGATAATTTTTTGATATACAATTATGAGATAGTTGTGTATATTCATATGTTAAGTAGATAATGCTTGTTTTACTTTTATTTTATTTTATATGGGTAAAAATTAGAAATATTACACCTAATATTATATTTTTTTATAAATAAATATAATATAATATTTTTGTGAATATATGTTTAACTTTAAGGATCCTTTACATATGAATACTAAATATTTCACTAAAAATAGTTTTTTAATCTATTAAGTATCTATAAAATCTAACTAAAATATCAAAATTTAGAATGGACAGTATTTTGACGTAAGAAAAATTTTAAAAATTTATTTTGACCCTTAAAATGAGTTGTAAAAGAAAATACAAAATTCTAAGATTTTTTTGTTTGTTCATATTTTTAATGGAGATATATTTATAATTATTTATTAAAAGTGGAAAAGTTGTGAAAAATGGTTTTGAGTGAAGGACTATAATTCATAACCAATAGTTGGTTTTATTTTCTTTCCTTTGAACTCAACGTGATTCACTTGTTCGTGAATATGCTCTACCAATATTTGCATGTGAGATAAAGACCTTCTATACAAACATAACATACTAAAAAATTGAAACTAATTGGAAAATATTATTTCTCACCTTGGTGGGATAAAGAAAAACTTAAAACACTTATAATTATAACTATAAAATTTGAGTTGGAAAAATTAATAAAGATAAACTTATTTTAAATTTATTTTTCTATCTCTTAGATGATAGATCTATATTTAATATATATATATATATAATTGGATCGGGAAATAAAAAAAATGGAGAAAAGAGAGTTGTCAAATGAAGAAATGTTTTAAAGAAGAAAAAGAGTCTGGGGTTGAAGAAAAAGAGGAACGGGTCAAGGTGCTTCTGCTTCAAAGTCTTTATACTTATAAAATAATCAGTCTTTATATATTATTTTTAATGTTAACGATAAATGTTGCAGGTGTGTTAATTAAAGATAATAATACTTTATTATAATATATAAGTGAAGGTAAATTTTATGATATAAAATTGAATTAAATTTAAATTTTACTTTTTTTAATATATTATAGAGTCATTATTATCAACCAATAAATATATAATTTTTTACAAAACCTTGAAATAAGATGTTAAAAAAATTTGATTTATTAAAAATAAAAACAAAATGTTGCATAATATATAAATCTGAATTTGAATTATTTATTTTTAATTAATGTTAATAATACTTCTGTGAAGTACAAACTATAAAATATTAACGTAAAAACCATTATACTTGACGATAATTTTGCAACTCTTGCATGTGTTTTCTTTTCTTGAGGTTGATAGAATCGTACATAAAATACTTAAAGAAAAAGAAAATTGAATGTAACGGAACTCAGTGATGCGAAACGGACTTTTATAATTGTTGACCCTTTATCATTGTTGCTGTAAAGTATCTATATGCGCGTCTCTCTTTTCAACAAATTGCAAATTTAATTCAATAACTAATTCTTTATCTTATTTCTTAAGTCCTTTCAATAGATCCAATACTGCGAATTAGAATCAAATATTATATTTAAGGTTTTGATTTTTTCCTTCTTAAAACACATCTTAAAATAAAAAAAAATATATTTAAATAATTATCTTGCTGATAAAAAAAAAAATTTACTCTGAACTTTTAAATAATATGAGATTATTAAACGTAACAAAGTACTAAAATAAAACACTTAATAATTATTTTTTATTATGTTGTAAATTATTATGGATTTTTTAAATATTTGTATCCATTAATTGTGAATTTGACTTAAAAAATGATAGATGGTGGAGAAATGAAGTAGCAATGATATTAGGTTATAGGATTGAAGAAGTTAGGCATGTGATAGATGCTTCTTTTCTTAAATCACACCCTAAACATACAAAATGCATCTAAATAAAATTTGCATACGCACCATTCAAGCATATACAAAGCATCAAATTCCTCTTCCACGGTTATCATTCTTGCATTTCCCTACACCATATTATATACACTTCTTTACATTTTTATTTTTATTTTCTTCTTGCCCTTTCACTTTTTTTGCCGCGTTGTTTTCCACTTCTTTTTTTCTATATTACAACATATCAAATCTTCTATACTATATTCATATTCATGCATGCAATTAATAGATATGATATTTCATATAAACCCAAACATAAGAGAGATACTACTAAAAAAATTATTGAATAAAAAATAATCTTTTATAATAATAAAAATTAATTTAAATACTAATAATTTATAATCTTTTATTAATAATAAAAATTAATTTAAATACTAATAATTTTTTAGTTTATAAAATAATATTTAATTTAATTAATATAATAATTAGTTATTTTTATCTTTAAAAATAATTTATATTTAATACTTTTATGGTAGTGTAAATAATACAAATTTGAATTTGCGAAATGGAAAGGGTACTAATTGAGCTTAGAATAAATTCCGTATCAACCAATGGCGGATAATATATGAAGACGCACTTTTGAAGCTTTTTCTTTTGTATATTTTGTTGTTGGTCGTAGGAATGCACTTTTTGTTTCAACAATCATATTCGTAAAATGTATATTCTTCAAATTAAAATTAACAAATTTCTCTTTCGGGACGATCCTAAAAGCACGTCTAATAACGTAATAAATTATATTTTTTTATCGATAAATTTAATTGTGTCAATGCCTCATTCATCTCAAAGTTCAGAAGCCTACGTTCTTTTATTTTATTTAACTATTTGATTTAATTTATTTTAAGAAATGCTTGTTTTTCATTTTCTACCGCTTCAAATTAAATTATTTGCATGGAAGATATTTCAACCACGTAACTATGTACCTAAACTTTTTTTTTCAAGTGGAAACAATTAGTCAACTTAAAATATAAATCTGATCTTATATACATATTTTAATTTTTTAATTATAATAATTTTATGAATTATAATTATCCTATTTTATTAGTTATAATTTAATTGTAATTTATTCAATTAATTATAATTATTGTAACACCCCATAATTTACATATAACTATTACAATAAAAGTTCTACCAGTTTCTATACAAACTTAGAGTTTTTCAAAAACATTCCTAATACATGATTAGGATTTACAGAAATACAATTTACATATCCACAACTCAAAATAAGACTCTGAACCCTCTAAGGTTCTCCTGCACCTGTATGGTCATCTGCTCGTGTACATAGTACAGTCATTGCAGTTCAAACACAACAAGAAAAGCAAGGGTAAGCTAGTGAAAATAGAATTTTATAATATACACA
>Ga0123342_1001109_pt1 | contig 44812 bp, 22 predicted proteins | sample Turbeawhitnodule_FD_89960 | JGI IMG/M metagenome (GOLD analysis project Ga0123342, IMG submission 89960) | Root nodule microbial communities of legume samples collected from Mexico - Turtle bean Mexico white nodule | ecosystem: Host-associated > Plants > Roots > Nodule | place: Mexico: Nepantla...
AAAAAAAAAAAAAAAAATATATATATATATATATATATATATATATATATATATATATATATATATATATATATATATATATATATATATATATATATATACTACATATGTATGTGAGAATTTCGCATACAATTTATATATTTGGATATACTTAAAATTACATGTTACAATTACTTAAGTGAATTATGGTTTTTTTATTCTAATTTTTTGGTAAATACTATGTACACAATTTTTTATTTAAAAAATTATCTAATTGTTCTATGAGATTGTAATAAGTAGTATATTCTTTTATGTAACTTTTTTTAATCAACAATAAAAAAATAATATAAATAAAAATACTAGGAATCGAATCCATGTACAAAACTCCTAATTATTAATCAAAATCTGTATATATACAACATGATATAATAAAAAAAAATAAGACAACAACTTAATTCAAATGAAGGATATAAGGATCCCTTAACATAAAAACAGTGAAGAATTCAAAATATCTTTTGCAAACTTATAAATTTGATTTCGTGAAAAAGGAAGAGTGTCATTTCTCCCTTAATTTATTTTTTGTTAATAAGAAATCTTAATTTGTTTTTAGTTAATAAGAAATCTTGATTTTTTTGATAAATTTTTATTTTCATTAAAAAAGCAATATAAGAAAACTACATAGGAATTACATGTTATTTTTAAAAGTGGCACATTAATATAAATAAAAGTAAAAAGTAAAATATGACTGAGGTTTATGTTTTTTCTCCTCTTCCAAGATAATGAATTGACTCCTTATAGATTTTGGTGGGTATTACCACAAAAAAAAGTTACAGAATGGGAAAAAGAATGAAACCTTCAGACTAAGTATTTACAAAACTAAGATTTTATTCAATTTTAAAATTTAACAAATTATTTTGATTAATGGAAATTGATTTAGTTTTGTCTTGTTAATATTTTATTATCTTTAATTTTTTTTTAAAATTAAATATTATGAAAACGTTTTTAAAAAGTAAAATTAATTTAATCACTGAAAAGAGTTTATATTTTATCGATGATAAACGCAATAAATTCCTCCTAGACTCTACTAATTTAAATTAAGAATTAAACAAAATATATCTTAAAAAATAGTGGGACTATTGAAAAAGGAATGCAGTTATAGAAAATATAACGAGTTCTTTGCTTTGCCTGAAAAAATGTCAAAATTGATAAAGTATGATATCTCTAAATATTTAGTATAATTACAATACAAGTTAAATTCAAATTTATAATATCAAAATAAATTATATTCAAATTTGTAATATTAATATAAGTTAGATTGCATTAAACTTATGTTTAACAAAAATAACTAAAAAACTAGTTAAAAGGGTTGACAAAACTAAATTTCAGTTGAAGTTTAAGAAATACGTCAAAATAATAAATACCTCACAAATACTTTTATGATGAAAAAGATTAGTATATTAGAAATTACCAAATTAATTTTATTTGAATTGAAAAACTTGTTATTATTATGAACTAGTGGAAACACGTAACTGTATGTGTTATTTTTTTATGAAAAGAAAAAGTAAAAAAATATTATCATAATAATTAATAAAATAGAAAATATTATTTAATTATAAAAAAAATCATAAAATGTAATTATAAAAATAAATATTTTTATAATTGTATTGTAGGTATTTTTATTATGTAAGCGAATTTTTTAGTATACATAAAATAGAAAAAAAATTATGTACATAAAAACTACTTAATTAAGATAATATTTTTCATTAATTAATATTTTTAATAATATCTATATCATTAATAAAGTTTTTTATATATACATTTTTATCATTTGATCTTTTAAGTAACTATTTTTTTTAATTAAAATGACTATTTGTAATAAAAATTATATAAAAAAAATAAATAAAAGTTATGAATAAATTTTATAAAAAGTAATTTCTTTTTTGTTTTTGTTTTTGTTTGTTTGTTTAAAAAAAAACATGGTTAATGGGAAACACAAATTTAGTGTTAAGATTAGATTAGATTAGGCACACACCACTCTCTTTCTTCTTTCTCTCTCTTCTGTAATAATTTATAAATTGTCCCATCAAAGGCTCTTCCCATCTCTCTTTCTTTTTCTGTTTGTTTTGTGTTGTGTTGTATTGTGTTCTATTTCCATTTTTCACCAAATTTTTCTCACTTCGCTTCTCAATTTTCCTTCATTCCCACGAAATCTAGGGTTTCAATTTCTCCCTTCATTCCAGGTACGTGCTCTGCCTCTACCCTTGCTTTGATTTCCACCTCACCCTACCATTTTCGGTGATCCCGAATTTGGTTTAATTTCGATAATTTGGCTTGATTTCGACAATTTTATTTTTATTTTTCTGCACCTGAATTCTTCGTCGTTGTTTATGTTGATTTTGACTCGTATTGTTTATCAGGTGGCATGTTTGGTGGGGCTTTCAATTTCAGTTTAATTAGGGAAACCCTTTTTCATTTTTTCCCCTGTTTCCCCATGGCTTTCAGTCCCAGATTGGGGTTCCCTTTTTTCTTTTTCTTTTTCGTTTTCCTTTTCGGTTTCCGAGAGATTGAAATGGTGGTGGCTTAGCAACTGCTCTGTATTTATGTTAGTCTTAGGAATGGAGTTTGTTTGAGGTGTATTTATGTTTCGTGGGTTGATACATACAGGGATAGAGGTTGGTTGGGTTCTTTATAGTGTAGTGGTGAGAGGAGGGTAGAGGAAGAAATTCTGTGAGGATGACAGATTTTCAGCCGCTACAGCAGAAACCCGAGCCTGCTGATTCCCATGCTGGGTTTGAGAGGGGAATAGAGGAGTATATGCGTGGGCACTTGGATGAGTGTATGTCGTTTGCTTCATGTAGCTCCTCCCGCGCACCTGATGATGAGGATGACGAGAGCGAACAGCTTGTTCGGAGGAGACGGAGGTCTGACCTTGAAGGAGATGATTTGGCAGAGTCCTCGGCTGCACGCCGGCGGCATTCAAGGATTTTGAGCAGATGGGCTGCACGGCAAGCACAAGAAATGATAACTACTATTGAGAGGAGGAATCGAGAGTCTGAGTTGATGGCACTTGCGGGTTTGCATACAGTGTCGATGTTGGATTCTTCTTTCCTGAGGGGCTCACAGTCTCCAACTTCTGGCCAGGAGGGGGCTGTGGAGAGGCCAAGCACTCAGGCATCTGCCATTTTGCAGATGTGGCGTGAGTTGGAAGATGAACATTTGTTGAACCGGGCACGAGAAAGGATGAGGGTAAGGTTGCGGCAGCAGAGGAATTCGGACTCTAATACCAATGTGTCCAGTACCATGTCTGATAGTCGAGGCAGTGAGAATCATGGGAGTTTGGGGGATGCAAGTGAAAGTGAAAATGATTATGGTACTTGGTCACATGATCAGATTGGCTCGAGGAATGCACACGGGGATCGTAATGGGTCTAGCAGGGAGCAATCTCCTGATCTTGGCGAAGTTGAGAGGGAGAGAGTTAGACAGATTGTTCGGGGGTGGATGGAAAGTGGCATTAGTGATCATTCATCCAATGTGAGTCAGCGAAACAATAACCGGAGAGCAGAATGGCTTGGAGAAACAGAGCGTGAAAGGGTAAGAATAGTCAGGGAATGGGTGCAAATGACTAGCCAGCAGAGAGGTTCGCGGGGGAGCCGTAGGGATTCTCAAGTAAGTGAAGGTGCTCAAGCTGATCCAGTCCGTGATGTAGCTGACAATGATGAGAGTCAGCCAGAGCATGTTCGGCGGGACATGTTGAGGTTCCGTGGAAGACAGGCTCTAGTTGATTTGCTTGTGAGGATAGAAAGGGAAAGACAAAGAGAACTGCAGGGATTGTTGGAGCATCGAGCTGTTTCTGATTTTGCTCATCGCAACCGTATTCAGGTTTGTTGAGTACTCTATTAAAATTGTTTTGCAACTGATGGTGTCTTCACTTAATACAAAACCTGAGTTGATTGTGGAAGTAACAAATTGTATAAGAACTCGAGTTTAGTTTGAGGGTCTGATAATTGCATTATTTAACTTAACAATATCTGTTAAAGTGTGCTTTGTTCTTTGTCTTAATATTAAGTGATTTGCACGTGTTTTTTCCACTCTTCTAAGATAACATGTCTGGTTTTGATTGTGGTTTCTCTCTCCTTCAATATGTTTATCAATTGCTAATGGTCCTTGTATTTAGGGTTGCTACATGTGCTGTTATTTTCTTGCCTGATGTATGACAATTTTAGAATATTATGGAAGAGGTATTTCTGTGGTCAGTATTACTAAACATTTTTCTAGAAGGAGATATTTAAGGTTGCTAAATGTGCCTAATTATTTTCTTGCCTGATGCATGGAGTATTTTGAATATTATTCAAGAGGCATTTTTGTGCTCTGGGTTACCAAACCTTTTTCTTGAAGGGAATAATAAAAGGAAGGAAGAACAATTTTTTAATTCCTTTGGTTTTGTTAATTGTCATAGTGGATAATGGGCCAAATTGTGCTTCTATATATAATATTCTTACTATAAGAGATCTTTCATTGTTCTCTCTTAAAATCTATTGCTTTCTTTTTCAATTTGATTTATTCAGTTGATTACTTTTTGTTTTTAATTATTTTCTATTTAAAATTTTGACAAATCATTTGATTAAGAGATGTTTATGCACACATCGCTTGTTTGATTCAATTTTTTTTTCCACTATGATTACTTGCTCTTGTAAATTTACTATCTATGTGAAATTACATTTTTCAGTCACTGCTTAGAGGTAGATTCCTCCGAAATGAAAGAACTGTTGAAGATGAGAGGCCACCATCTATGGCTGCAAGTGAATTAGTTCAGCTAAGACAACGGCACACAGTCTCTGGTTTAAGGTATGCAATTCAAGAGTTTTCCGAAGTGCACCTTCACCCCCACCCCAACCTGTCTCATTATTTACTCAATCTTGTTAGGATTTTTAGAGTCTAAACTGATACAAAATAGAACTGGTCCTCACCCCCTATATTTTAGGCTTCTCCAAGATAAGACAGAAAAATGTTATACTATCCTATAATTTAAATGAAATTGAATGTTCTCTTTTAAATCCATGTTTTGGGTGTTTCTTCTGCCAGTACTCATCTTTGATAAGGAGTTGTAGCTTTTGGTATGGAAATAAAATATAAGTAATTGAGATGCTCTAACATCTGTGGCAAGGAGTAGTAACTTAGGCACACATTGGTGGAATTTTTATGGACTCCATGTCTTGTATTATAATTTCGTGCACAATGGTTGATTTTCATTCTAATTTATTATATCTGGGAAATAGTCTTGGTATGGGGAGGAGTATAATTTCTTTTGATATTTGTTTGTTGATGGTTTTAAATGAATATTTATATTTATTTATTCTGCAAGAAAAATGACATTTTTGGTCATAATGACAATGCACAAGCACAAATGCAAATTCTCAGCTAATTCTTTTTTGTGGTCGGTTACTTATAAAAGATTTCTTCTGTTCTGAGTGGCATTATAAATTAAAATTCATAATTAATTTATTATTTGTTAATCCCTGTTTATTTGTTTATGTTTGTTAGCACTTTAGTTTTTGTTCGTAAGTTTCTTACTCTATTTTCTGAGCTCTATATATTTATGCCCTTCGATAAGACACTGGGCTATACCATGTGTGTTCACTTGGCTTGTTTTGTTTATTTCCTTTTAACATTTTTATTTAATATATGTTTATAATAAATATTTTTATGATTATGCTTCTATAGTTTTCTATTCAAATATGGTATGTCGATGAATACTGTGTATACAATTTGTTCCTGTCATAGTCTAGTTCATTGTCATGCATTGATTCTTAAATATGTAATTCAGGGAGGGGTTTCGTTCAAGATTAGAAAATATTGTTCGTGGTCAAGCAGGCACCAATCCTGATACCACATCAAATAGTAATGCCTCTGAAACAAGAGGGGATGAAACCCAAGCAAACAGTCTGGTAGATGGCCAACAAGAAAATTATGAACAACTGCAGATTAGGAACCTGGAAACTGATCTGCGTCAGTTACCTAATGGAACAGGAACTTTGGAGAGTAGCACAAGTGAGAGTATTAGTTGGCAAGAAACTAATAACCAAGGAGGGAATTGGCAGGAACAAATTGCTGAGGAAGGGGGAGGAAACTGGCAACAGAGTCCATTCAATCAGACGAGAGATGGAAGGGCAGTCAGTGATTGGCCGCAGGAACCTCCCAGAAATTTAGCTGGGGAAGATCCTCATCCAAGGGAATCTCAAAGAATTTGGCACGAGGATAACACAAGGGAAACTGCTGCTAATTGGTCCGAAGGATCTTCTGGAGTTTCGAGGAATCACCGTGGGGTTCCTGTTAGAAGATTCAATAGATTTCATCCACCTGATGATGATAATGTATACAGTATGGAGCTTAGAGAACTTCTGAGCAGGTAATATTTCCTTTTGGATCTCTTGCCTCAGATGGATTTCAAATTGTCCCAATTGGCCTTTATGAAAAGGAAATCAGAGGAGTTTCTGCCAAGAGTGTCTTGTTTTTTATACAATATCTGTTTTACCCTATAACAAATCTGAATGAGTAGGCAATTTATACATTGAGATTGTACTAAATGTGGTTGATACCTCATTTATTCTAAGCCGCTAAGCCTTATGATTGTTATGGATTTTTGAATTCTTTCAGGAGAAGTGTTTCTAATCTTCTACGCAGTGGTTTCCGTGAAAGTCTGGACCAACTAATACAGTCATATGTGGAAAGGCAAGGTCGTGCACCAATTGACTGGGATTTGCATCGGAACTTGCCAACATCAACTCCTGCTTCACCTGAACGGGACCCAGACCAGCAGGCTGGCGAACGAGACGAGGGTCAGCGTGAAACAATTAACAGACCTTCACTGGTGTTGCCATCTCCACCAGTGCCTCCGCCACAACCTCTGTGGCACCAGGATTTACATCAAACTGGATGGTCTCGCCATACCATGCATCGTTCTGAAATTGTGAGCATCTTTCAAATCTAAACTCCTTGTGGACTTCCATTCATGGAATGTCAAGTAGAATAGTATTATGTTGCTTTGTTGCTTTTACTCGCAACGCAACCAATTTAGGCATTTATTTGCTGAATTTTCAGTGGTCACTGCTAAGCTAGTAAGCAGTCACCTTAAGCTAGAAAATTATTAAATTTGATTGGGTTTAGGATGTTGTTCATACCTCTTCCGTTGCATTTTGTGTATTGATTACTACAGTGTTAAATGATGCCACATATATTTAGTAAGGTGTCCAAGTAAAATTATTCGTTGAATCTAACAAAATTATACTAAAATGAATTCTAAGTAGTTTATAAACTTAGGCTAATTATCGTTTGAGATATTTGATGTCATTCAGGTATTGAATATTGTTTTGCCTTTTTGACAATAGGTCAACTTATTTTACCTCTCATTTCTGGAGTTCTTTCTTGGCCTAAATAGTTTTCATACTGTGTTTTATTGAAATCCTTTTTGAAGTACTGGTATTGTTTCTGATTGGGAGCAGGAGTGGGAGATAATGAATGATTTAAGATCAGATATGGCAAGACTTCAGCAAGGCATGAATCACATGCAAAGGATGTTGGAGGCCTGCATGGATATGCAACTGGAGTTGCAGCGCTCTGTCAGACAGGAAGTATCAGCAGCTCTGAACCGTTCAGCGGGTGAAAACGGTGTGATTTATTTTCTCTTCTATCAATGCAGTCATGCTTTTGTTTTTTGTTTTTACTTCGTATGAAGGGTTTTATTCTTTTCATGATTGTTCAACTGTATCGGTTGACTTTATTTAAATTCAATTGTCCGTGCTTATCTTTCTTTATGTCCTGTTGTTCATATTATACATTAATTTATTTTGTAGGATTGGGTGCTGAGACATCTGATGATGGGTCTAAATGGGGGCATGTGAAAAAAGGAACTTGCTGTGTTTGTTGTGATAACCATATCGATTCTCTTTTGTACAGGTATTTATACATCATACTGTACATAATCTGTACTGATGAAAAAAAATACAATCCTACATATAATTTCGGGGTCTGTACTTTATACTTGTAACTTTTCTGAACAATGGTTTTGTTTCTTCCTTGCTGCAAATTGCAATTTCTTGCAGATGTGGGCACATGTGCACTTGTTCAAAATGTGCCAATGAGTTAATTCGTGGTGGTGGTAAGTGTCCTTTATGCCGAGCACCAATTGTTGAGGTGGTCCGAGCATATTCCATACTGTAAAAAGGAAGTTAAAAGGACACGGAGATGAAAAAAATATATGAGGGAGTTGATGTCAATTCTCAAGGTCTCGAGGTTCTTATTTATAAGTGTTCAGTAGATGCCATTGTTTTTCTGATTATATATGGAACTCCACGAATTGTATATTTGGATTAACAAATGGCGCTGTTAATTCATCATTCTTACGTAAATAAATAGTTGCCCTGATTATTCTTTCCAAAAATATTTCGTTCAAAATTCCAAGCTTGTATATGAATAAAAACAGAATTACCATTAGGAACTGGTTATTTCTCATACTCTGCATATTTTCAGTATATTTTTCCTCAAATAATTCTCAAACGGCTTTGGCGAATTTAAAATAACTGGTGTTCAATTTTGTATGTTTTTGGTTTCTTTTAATGGTTAATTGATATAGTCTACATTCTTATTCTTACAATTATATTCTAAAGATTTATATGTTACTTATGCCTATGCCACACCAAAAGTATATTAGGTATTATATTGCTTGCCTTTTTATTTTTCTTCTGTTCTCTCTCGAAGTAGGCACATTCGTTCTAACAAAAGAAATGTTAATCTTGATTACCAATTGATTCAAAATAAGGGCTTGGATAAAATTTAATTTACTCTATTTTGGCCTTTAGGTCAATTGATTACTGCAATAATTAGTTTTATGTGTAACTTATCACATTCCCTTGCGTTTTCTTAAATATTGTAGTAATTTAAGCATTCCCTAACGTGAACGAACATATAAGTTCTCTATTACAACAAATAAATAAATGCAAGAATTAGGTGAAGAAACATGTTGGAACAACCCAAGTTAAACTGTAAAATAACATTTTACCTCCTTTCAAGATAATACGTACACATCCAAAGCTATTTGCCTGCTACCTTACCTAAACGAAAGCTAATTTCCCGTGTGCTTATTTGATAACGTGATGTTGAGAAAAAGGATTTGCTAGGATGGCGACGTTATAATATAGCTACCACTTTTCTTGTTAGGATATTGATCGGCATGTCACAATATTGTTATTTAATTTTGGACGCATGACAAGAGTGGTTCCTTCCTGTTACTTTAACTTGTACAACGATCATCATTGAATCTTAGTAAATTCTCGATAAGTTCAATTAAATAGTTATTGCTGATTAGCTGTGAAGCGTTGCTCACAAGAAATTTTAACAAGATAACGCACGCGTAATTGGTGGCAAATAAAGTGGAGAAAACTGTGTAAAGGAGAAAGAGAATATGTATCCCCTGCAAGTTTGAAAGAACTAGTAGTAGGAATGGAGTTTCATAGACCTGAAAGCTAGGTTCTATGGCTTGAAAACCCATAGAATAATGATCTTCGAAATTAAGAAAAGTTAAAATCAACTACATTTTGATGACTTGCAGTCTTGTACAGAAAACAAGAAACAAAGAGAATTGTTTTAGTGTAAAGAGTGAGAGAACCCGCTAAGAGGAAGGATCTGGCAAGAATGGCCCTTCACTGGATTTGGTTCTGCTTCAATTATCCTGTCTCTGCAGTACCAAAGTTATGAACCCCATTATCTTTTTGGCGCCAATTTGAATGAATAAAAAATAAGTTAACTATTTTGTTCTGTGCATACCTTTAAAAGTGCTCAAATCATGTAGGGCAGTGGTAGAAGTACTGCAATCTTTGGCGTCATATTGGTTTTCTTTTACATCTTTCTTTTGTTTCAGCCTTTCTTCGAAATCTTTAACCTTGTTCTTATACTCTTCATTCTCTTGTTGAAGAAAATCTTTCTTCCTATGTAGCTCAGCATTGTCTTTTGTCATTTCGGCAATTTCATACTTTAACTGAGCATTATTGAGACAAGAAGCTTCTTTTGTTTTTAGATTCCATTGCAGCCGTAGGATTTTTTCCTCTAACTCAATTTTACTGCGCTTGCAGTCCTCCAACTCTGATGTAACTTTCTCAGTGGTTGAGATTCTTCGAATATAAGATACATTCTTGGCCTTCAGCTCTTCAAACTCTAAGGATAGCGTCTGATATGAAGCTTCCAATCTTCTGAATTCAAATTCTGCTTCATACAGTGATCTCTTCAGGATAAAGATTTCATCCTGAAGCATTTCTGTTTTCTGAAGTTGAACTTCTAGTTCAAATATTTCTTCAGTTGCGTGTAGCCTCTCAAGTTCAGAGGCTTTCAGTTCTGCTTGGAGCCCTCTAACAGTACCCTTCAGTTTCTCCTCATTTGATTTGACGGTATCCAACAAAGCAACTACGTTTTCATGATTAACCATAAGAGTTTCTTGGTTTGCCCTGGAGGCTGCAAGCTCTTCAGTATTATTTTGCATCATGACTTTGTATTCAGCTTGAAGATTATCAAGCTTGGCTTCATGTAGCCTTACATTCTCCTGTTCTTGTTGAAGAGCAGCTTCAATCATAGCTTTATCAGCACATAAATCATAGACCTCAAGTACAGTATTAGAAGCCATCCTCTCGTGTCTATCATAGATACCAGATATCTGGTCTCTTAGGTGTTCAACCTCTCTCTGTAAGTAACCTACCTCAGCTGTTTTTTCTAAATTCATATGAATTAAAAATTTCTCTTCATTAATGAACTTTTCATCTTGCTTTCTGCTTTCCTCAAGAATGCAATCTATATCTACATTTATAGTTTTTTCTTTCAAAGCAATTTCTTCCTGCATGGAAGTAAATTGGTATTTCAATTCTTCAACTAGTTTTAACATATCAGAAAATGCAATATAGGATTCCCCCAGTTTAGAATCCAATACTGTACATTGGCCATGCAAGTCCAAGTTTTGCATTCTTAACTCATCATTTGTTGTTTGAAGAGCTTTAGATTCTTCAATCAATTTTTCATTTGTAGCTTGTAATTCTAAGTTGGCTACTTTCAGAAAGCTGCACTCCTCTTGAGCTTCTTTCCATTTTTTCTGCATGCTCTCCTTTCTTTTCAATTCAACTTCTTGTGCCTCATTCAATTCTTCCATTCTCCTGATCTCAGCCTGGAGATTTTTTACAACATTTTCAGTATTCTCCAGTGCCAAATGAGTTGACTCCTTTTCTTCAATCAAATGTCTCATTTCAGCTTCTAAGTCAAGAACCCTTTCAGATAACTGTACCTTTTCTGCTTCTAGTCCAAACAAAACATTGCCTTCATCATCACAACTTTCAAACGATGGATTCCTTACATGATTTTTGCTAGAACCAACCTGTTGATTTTTAGTGTGTGGTGGAGAATCAGACATCAATTTTGCCTGTATATTTCTCAATTCCTGACTAGAAATGAGGAAAATATTTTCCTTTACACTGCAATCTGTAACTTCATTCTGATGTATAGTACCATCTCCGATTTTTCTACCAACCAACTCATCTTGAGAATTAATCTTGCACTCAAAGGAAGTAGTTTCAAGAAACTTCTTCAACAGGATAATGGTACATAGGATTGCCTCAGTCAATTCTTTCAAATCTATTTTTCCTGCATCTTTTGAAAGATCTGATAAACTCAAACAATTCTCATTTTTGGTCAATGTCATTTGACCCAGAAGATTCTCTTGACCCCTCAATTTCTCTACTGAAAGCTTCAGCTGCTTATATAACTCAAGGAACACTTCAGTGATGTTGATGGTACTACTATCAGAGCAAAACAGCGGAAAGTTAGAAGAAAATGAACTAGAAATGATCAGATTCTTTCTGGACTCTCCATGCTCACAATATTCAGCTTCAAGATCTTGCACCCTTTGTGTTAAAGATAAGATTTCATTGCCAAAAGCATAAACACCATCAGACATCTTCTTTTCAAAGTTGATGATTTGTTTCCCTTTCTCAAACAGCCTACTCCTCCATTTTGCCTCATTTTCTTCTAATGTTTGAGACATAAAACATCTTGCAGTTTGCATCTCTTGATCTTTGTCAATCAGAATTTTCTCCAGAAACTGGATAGTACTTTCCATATTTTTGTGCTTCTTCTGCATAAGTTGGTGCTCAAGTTTCAAGTTCCGGAATTCCTGTAGTTCAATCCCTTCATGCAGGCATCTTATTGCATTTTCGTAAGTGCCAAGATCAGCATCTGAACGAGAAAACTCCTTTTTCATTTTCTCTGGTAGCACTTCTTTGCTCAAACTAAAATCCTCTACCTCACTGTCTTCAAGCGCATGGCTATTAATTCCATCATCTTGAAACGGAAAGCAATTCATTGATAGACCAGAAATCTTCATTTCCTGCTTTTCTTTTATCTTTTCTAGTTTCTGTAGAATGGAAACAAGATCAATTTTTGGCTCCTGAGTTTTCTTTATCAACTCCAACTCACAATTAAGTCCTTTCTGATAGTTGATCTCATCCTTCAACTCCTTTATTGTATTATCCATCTCTTCTATCTGGAGCTTAAGATTTCTGCTATCATTTTGCTTTATCGTTGAGGTTAGCAGTTGAATTTCATCCTTCAATGTATTGATCTCTTTGCGTGATACTGACAACTCCATTTCAAGTTCTTTTTTATTCTTCGATTTCTTGTGTAAATGCTCTTGCAGTCTCTCCACATCAACCATCAACTTCGTAGCATTTTCTTCCCACATCTTTGCTTCACCATGAAGTAAATCAATGGTTACTTGTGCCACACCCAGGAGATCATTAGATGAACCAACACTCCTTGTCAACCTCGTGTCACTAGCATGTGAAACTTTCCCAAGCTCTTCAATTTTTCCTTGAAGCCGTGTCCCTGAACTTGAGGTTACTGGGGATGAATCTATTGATCCGGAGGTATCATATAGTGGATAGTTGCTATTTTCGGAGTAAGTTGAATATTGTCTCTCATTCATATTCTTCTTCAATCCACTGACATTACTTTGTTGGGGGAACTTCCCTATCCAGAAGGACAAGGAGCTCCCAGTGTCGTGATCTGAACATGTTGCCAGTGGACTTATTCTCTGTAACGTAGGAAAGACATTTTATCAATTTATTGTCTTAGAAGAAAGCCAACTTGAACAAGAACTTATCAAGAGAGGAAACAGTACAAAAATTAAAATGAAAAGGTGATTAAACTACGGTAAAAGAATCTAGTTAGACATTAAAAGGGAAAATATACTTGTATACACTCTGAGAGTTATGGGAATAATTAGTATAGTTCTTTTAAAAAAAAATGTTAGATTGGGACCTGGAGGTTTGCACAGGTGCACGTGAATATATTTTTGTAAGTATCATGCCTAATGATTTGAAGCAACTAGTAGGTTTGCTTTTATGAAAGTAGCAGGGTGTGTTTCAGATAATAAAGTGGAGACTAATTATTTCAAGGGAAAAGAGAAAGCATAAAAACGAAGGAATTGCAATACTAACACTTTTGCAATCAGTTTCGCTGCACACCAGCTGCTCTAACTAATTGTCCACACTTTTCGAGTTGATTTCTATGTTATGTACTGAAAATGATAGTACTTGATGACTTGTACAAAAGTACAAGAGTTTTCATTTACCAACTAAGTAGAAATATTGAACATTCCACTACTAGCATGTACAATTGATTGGCTAAAGACTGAAGCACATAATATTGGAAGGTATAAAAGGTTGATTACATGAAAGTTGATTAACTAAACAATCCACATACCTTGCTGCTGAGTTCTCTTCGATGATATGTATTTTCTAAACGGTCCCAATATGAAGATCCACTAGTCCTGCTGAATGTATTGTCAGATACATCAGATATACTGTTTACATCATCAGAGCAAACACTCATTTCTTCCACTAATGAATTTGCTTCCTTCCTGTGTTATTCCATAAGAATAAACACATGAATATATTTTTTATAAAAAACAAACATAACTTAAATCAGAATAGTTATTCTATAAACAGAAGACCTGTGTTTGCTTCTTTGGGTCAAGCATTGAATTTTAACCTGAAGAAAAGAGAAAGGATAAGATTTTTGACAGTTGTACAAAAACTTGGGTTGTACATGAAACAACTGATGGTGGGAAATAGTTGTAAATTTGGGATGCTAATTGTTTCCACTTGGTAAAGGAAATATTAGAGTGTGTTAGGTAGTAGGACTATAAAATGTTTCTCATACCTAGTTAGTGATACAAAACCTTGAGCTTTAATGTAATAGCTAAGTGAGAATCCTTATTACTTGGTAGAAGAAGTGTATTATGAAAAGTTTTTTTTATACTCATTTCTTTTAGCTTAAAAATATGAGCAAAGAAAGAAAGAGGAGAGAATGGGAGACAAGGGGAAAGAGGGGTAGATACAAGAAATGCAAGCCAGTTTTTATCTAAAAGCAGCAATCATGACTTTAGACAACAATCTAAAACCTTTTATTAATTTATAGATGTATGAATTGCATCTTAAAATACCTATGATCTGGATTTGTTATTGAGTATTAAAGTTCACTAGCAATTGAAATTAAGATGCTGTTCTTAACCACTGAATACGTTTTCAGATGTTTTGGGAATCTTGGAGGTATTTGTACAAAAACTAAGCAACTTAGTTATCAAGTACTGTATTAAAATTCACTGGTAATTATAAAAGAAAGTATAAAAATGATGGAGTAAAACTTGGTGAAAACTGGTAATAGCCCGAGGTTATTAAGAAGGTTGTTGCATTTAATGACGTAATTCAAGAAAGAGAATTCTTACTTGTAAGATTGTCCCATGGGAGCAATGTTGTCTCAAAGGCAATGATGCAGTACTAACTTCTGGTTTAATGTAACTTGCTAAGTTAATGGTAGCCTCCCCAAGGGTCCCAAATCTTGCAGATCCCTAATAACCATGCAATTTCAGGTTCAGTATGTTATACTGCACAACATTTAGGGTGACCAAACACACTGCTAATAGGAATTTACCTTAGCACCAATAATGAATAGATTAAAGGTCAAATCTTATGATATGTTCGTATAAAATTGTTTTATACCACATATTAAATAAACAAAATGAAATGTGAAGCATGCTGACATATATAATCAAGCAATGAATGTAGCCAACAGACCATGGCAACAACAAGCTTAAGGAGGAAGCTTTCATTAGGTTGTAAAAGATCATGAGAAATCCACATGGTACTTAGCATGGAGTCTTCCCAATGACACTTTCCATTTTGTACTGATGCTTTGCCAGACTTGGCTATGGTTTCCCCTGTTTCTACAGAAATAATGGAAACAAAAATATTGTTCCACCCTTTTTCTATCTGCAAGACAATAATAGTAATAAGTTACCAGGAACCTTTTTACTACTAAGAACTAGAGTTAGAGAAAAACCTGCAGAGCCTGGAAGTCAAAGAATTTGAAATCCAATCTCTCCTGGCATTGATCTCTGCCATGCCTGCTCAAATTGCATGCTTTCTTTTTCCCCTTTCTATCCTTCAATTGTTTCCCGTTCTCATAATAGGCTTCAACACTGTCACATTGAATCATGTCATCTCACATAATTTCCAACAATAATGAGATGTGCCGAGCTTACATAATAACAGGAAAGAAACATGTTCTTCCCTATACAATTATTTATATATAGTATAACTAACGATTCACTTTAACAAGAAAGAAACTTGCTTAATTTTGGATTCTGATTTAGAATCATTGTGGATGTGGTTATGAATTATACCTTGACATTGACATGGCCCTTCCACTTGTATATGCAGTGCAGAGAGTAGTTAAGTGTGATATTAGCACAAAGGTAAGTAAGTTGTGAAAAAAAACAAGGTTATATAGAAATGGTGCTAACTAACCCGTTCCTTAGACGGCAAGAACTTCAGAAAGCAGATTTGAAAAAAAGTTGATTGAATAATGAAGTGAGAAAGGGAAGTAAGTAGTTATGATTTGTGATTCCATGCGGTCCAATGGTTACAAGTTTCGGTTTCTTCCTTTTCATCACTTTCAAAGATGGATGCTATGTATTAAATTGCCTTACATAATATTTATTTACAGTTAGAAGTCAGAATTATGTATTGTAAACGATTTAAAACCTTATTTGTAAAGTCTTAAACCATGGTTTAAGCAAACTAGACGACTTTTTTTGGTTTAAATTATGGTTTTAAGCCTTCCAAACACAAAACCACGTCAAGTAATTTTTATTTATGTTTTAAAATATCGCTGATTCAAAAATGAACCATTCAATATTAATCGATGACAAACGTGATTCGGAAAGGAAATTGAGCTAATGAGTTAAGTTTTCTCACAAAAATTAGTCATCAATAATGTTTTTTGATAGTTATGACACATTAATGATGATCAATATATATTCAAAACTTTGAATATAAATTGGTAGATAAGAAGATTACTGGAGATCGCAATGTTGTGTCTTTCATACCATTGAAGAGATATTAACAAGAAGGATAAACTAAAATAACTTATATATATACCACTTAATTTGAAAATCTTAGTTTTTAAGATTAAATGTATTTTTTTAAATTATAAAGTAGTTGGTAGTTAATTAGATATTAATTTAAAAATTAGTTTATAAATTTTTATTAATAATAGAAAATTAGTTTATTAATTATTTTTTTTCTCTAAAATTAGTTTTCATTCAATATTTTTTATAAAAAAATATAAATAAATCTATCGTTTTCTTATATGATATTATTATATTTTATTTTTTTTATATAAATCAATAAGTATTGAAAATATATTATTGAACAAATTATATTGAGTATACAATTTCATGCCAATATATACATTATTGAAATAAACATTAAAAAGTGACTGTTTCCTTTTAAATGATTTAAAAATTATTTAATAAAACATATTTAAAAAAAACTCAAATATGTATTTATATAACATAAATAATTTGTAGGTAAATTATAAGGAGAATCGCTGATAACTTTCCTAGAAAAAAAAATCCAAAGTAATTCTGCTGATATACTAAATCCGTAGCAAAGGTTTCACAACTAAGTACACAGAAAAATCAACAAGTAATTTTTACGGAAAATATTGGTGAATCTGCACGAAAATTTCACAAATAATTTTTTACTCTATAATTTTATTATTATGTAAATAATACATGACTCTATAAGTTTTAAATTTAATTATTATTTCTTTATTATAATAATATTTAGTTTACAAAATATCAAAAATTATTATTATATCATATATTTGAATTAATGGCTTGTTCTAAAATTTGACATATAAGAACAATGATATATTTAATTTTAATTGGGTAATTAATAACGAGTTAATCTTTACAGTAAAACCTAGAAACTTATATTAAAAATTTATCACAATATAATATATTATTTCAATTACACATCTGGTATATGAAATGCAATCGTATTTTATATATCATAACCAGGAGAGTCATTCTTACTGTTGAAATGAAGTAGCGAAGATGAAGAAAAAGAAGAATAATAAATGTTAAGATGCAGGAGAAGAAGAACCCACAGATCATGAGTGTTCCATTAAAGTCAGTACTTGTTCTTTAATCTCATCTAACTCTTGTCTCATTTGTAGTTTCTCTTCTTCCTGTTTTTGGAGTGATTTATTTAATGCTTCAATTTCACTTCTTAACGCATCCACATCCTTTGCCTTTGCATAAACCTTTGATTGTTGAAACAAATATGTAACGCCAAGACCAAAACTCTTTCTTTTGATCTTTACGTTTGAATCTACCCTTCTACTTAAGTCAGATGGAACATCATTTCCAGACAATCATTATCAACTTGATTCTCTTCTGTTGTAATCTTATCATGAGAAAAACAGTGGAGAATAGTGAAATTTGGAATAAAAAGATGACATGCAATGCAACACACCAAGAGAGAAGGAGATTATGGAGAATGACTGCATGATCTAACAAACATTCAATTTCACCAAGAAGAATCTAGACACAAGATGAAAATGTATCCAGAAGCACCCAGAAGAGTTCATAGTGCTAAAACAAAACCAGTCATGATATAGAAGGTGTAAACCTAAAACATTACTTAATTACCTTAATTTCTTCAGTGGACTTCCGTACAAGGTGCTTTAAAACTCCTTTAAAACAAAGTTGCATGTCAGTTTGACAAGTCTTATATAACTACAAATAGACAACAAGACAAGAGAAGACGTCGTGCAGAGACACAACACAATGAAATAAAACGTTTGTTCACCTTTTGCGTAGTCTTAACTTGGCTTTACTACTATGGCTTGAAAGTTTTAACTCATCATTGTTCTTCCTCTGAAAGCTTTATTTCATCACAGAATATTGAAACCAAAACATCCAACGTCAATTCTGAACACTCCAATAAACAATAACAATATCTGATTTGAAGAAAAATTTTAACTTCATTGCTCCAACACAAAAATATAAAGATATAATTTCACACACACGTGGATTGTTGACCGTTCATCTACATTTACATCCTGGCATTTAGTGATCAAGAAAGTACAATTGTTCATGGTGAGGATTTAGGGCAATATGCTTGGAATTGACAAATATGTACTAAATTAGGGCTAAGCTGCTGATTTTAAAAGAAATATGCTATTTTTATATGCAGATTCTTGACAAGAAATTATTGCGAAGAAGAAAGTTGTAGAAATATTCAGAAATGCGTTTGTAGTATAACGTTGTGGGGGAGAGACTCACAAGGTAATGAAAGAAAGGGTATGGTGAAGAATACGTTTCTTGAATTCATCGTTTGAACTTGTCACTGCCTCTTGCCTTTGGGTTAAAGCCCCCATATCTCTTTTTTCCTTCTATTATTTCTATTTTTTCATTCCAACACTTCTGTGTACAAGCCTTCTTTATATATAGAACCTGTCCTTGGCTTGTGATGGGTGCAATTGGCATAGGATATTGTAATAAGTTTTTCGAACAATTTAATCAAATACTTGTTTATTGTAACCTAAAAACGATCAATAATTTAAAAATGTTGTAAAACTGACTATTATATAATCCCTTTTCACTTGTTCATGTAATTACCAAAATTACAAAAATATTATTGGGTCACAGTCATCTATTTTGTCTTTTAATATGAACTTTTCTTTTAGTTTTTTTTTTAACTCCTCCTTTCTCTTTAGTTGTCGGTTTTCTAATGCAATGACAAAAATGTCTATTAAAATGAGAAAATAAAAAACAGTAAAATAGATAATCATTTAAAATTACATTAAATTACTTTGGGTAAATAAACTTTAAATTAAAGAACATAGAGAGTAAAACTTTTGAAATATGATAATATACAAAGTGCAAGGGATTAACATGGAAAGGCATCTCACAAAATATAGATGCAACGAACATCAAGTACACATACAAAAATTTCTGTTATTTTTTTATGATAATTAATGAATTAAATTACATAAAACATTTCAGAGATGTTTTAAGAGATGAGATTACTATAGATAACTTTTTAAATAGATAAATAATATAAAATTTATAAATGTTGTTTCTTTATTTTATTAGATTTTTTTTTTAATTTTAATTTATTTGAATTTTATTTAAAATAAGTATAATTGGAATATTGTTTCTGTTGATAGAGTATAATCCTAAAAAGATAATAAAATGATAATTAACTTGTACCGATTATCAAAACTTTTATTCTTAGTATAATTTCCTTAAGTTGAATTGTTCATGTGTATATGTACTGGAGAGTGCTCGTGTGCTTGGGAACTCTATTCAAGTATTTGGGTATCGTCAACTCGGCTTTGACCTCAAAAACGGATCATGGGCTCGGTCCAATTTCATTGGTAAGCCCGCTGGTGAATAATTAGAATAGAGAAAATAATAAGTTTGGTCATATATTAATATAAAGTTGTTAGTTAAATATATATGTCGATATATATTAAAGCTGTTAAAATAGAATATATGTGAATATACACAAAGTTGTTAGTTAAATAAATATATGCATAAAACTGTTAGTTAAATATATAAAGCTATTAAATAAGTGGAGAGCACCCGAGAATAAAGGTGCACGAAATTCTTTTCTATTGTTAGCATAATTAGTAAAGGTGCCCGTGAACATAATATTTTCCTGTTGTTAACACCCAAACATGAAAGGTGCACGTGAGCAGTGGTTTTCTGTTATTATTTTATGCTTTCATTAGAGATTATATTCTCGTCAGTGAAATATGTTAGAGAAATAAGTATAAAAGGGGCTTGAGACTCCGATAAAGGTATGATGTTTCTAAGAACTAGAAACTGAAATCGAAGTGTGATCAACAGGTAGAATCCCTCTGTTCCAATGGAGCGTTGTTCCAGTACGTCAGAAGGAGACAAACTAGAAGCAAAGCTTGTCCATCCAGTCAACCTGAGGTCAATCGACAAGAACAATATATATTATTTCTTGTTGATAAAAAAAATCTCAATATATCCAATATATGTGTCAAAGAATAAAAAATTTATAAAAGTTTAATACGGGATTAATAAAATAGATTAAGGGATCAAGTAACTTAGCTAGGGTTATAGGAAAATCTGACCAAATTTAGGGCATTCGTGAGTTATTTTCATGTTCTTCCTATGTATTATATATTGTAAATATTATATTAATACAAATTTTAGTTGTTGATAAAAAAAATCTTGATTTGAGTAAGTAATGCATTGACTAAAGGCTTAACATGTTGTTTTATTAAGAAGAGATATCAATATAGGGTTTTATACTTGGGATTCATGAGAGTTTAGCGAAGTTTCTAAACATGATAAAAAAATGTTTGCTAATAAATATGTTACTTCTAAGTAAAAGAAGTTGATTTTAGTATCTATTTTAATTATATATTAAACTAAAAATATGGATGCAAGAATTGCATGTATAAATGTGGATGCACGAATTACGTAGGAAGCATTAGGTGTTTGTATTAATTTTAAAACACAAGTGAAGTGATGTGTTTTCTGGTGAAAATATGTTTTTTAAGTTGATAGTATTTTTATGGGAGTGTTTATGGTATGGATACCTAAGATCATATTGTTGTTCAGAGTCATAGTTATTAAACACAAAATATTGTTTAATAGTTGTTTTAGTTTTATTAATTAATTTATTTTAGTTCTTGTTACTATAAGAAAATTATTAATATATAAATTTTATTAATAATAAAAATTATTTAGATATATGTTGTAGTACGTTACATGATATATAAATTTGCATAATTTAATTGCTTTTATAAAAATATTAATATTTAATTCTTTATAAAATAAAATATTAAATATTAAAGAAAATATATTATTATCTCCCACTCTATATAGGTAAGACTTTTTAAATATATATCATTACAATATACTTTACAAATTATCTCTTACATTATTTTTTTACTAAAATATCCTTAATTATTTTATTATAAATGATATAAGTTAATAATATATTTTCTCGTCTCCTAGATGAAGAAAAAGACTAGCACAAATTAAATATTAGGTAGTATAAAAAGTGAGATAATGAGCCATAATAGTTTTAAAATTTCAAAAAGCTAATATAAATTTTATTATTTTTAAAATTTTATATTTAGGGAGGGACGTGGTGTTTTTTAATAAAAAAATAGAAAACATTTTTTATTTTGATTTTTTTAATAAACAGCCTTAAAATACATTTTAACAAATATTTTATATTGACAGTATGCTAACATATATATTACATATTTTTTTTATCGGCAACATATATATTACATAATCTACCTAAATTCTATATATACTAGTATAACTTATATTGACGATGTAAATATTATATATATATATATAAAAGATGACTTTATATTAATTTAAAAATTATTCTTTAAGAGAATTTTAATTTACAACTAATATAAAAAAATTACACTCATAACAGAAAATTTACTCAATTTTATACTCACGTGAGTAAGATTAACTGTGATTTTTCAATAGGGTTGTCTTCTCGTGCTTCCAATTCCAAATTTCTTATAAATTTCTAATAATTGGGATTTGGAACACTCTATTAAGTAAACAAAATCTCTTGGGAGATAATAAAAGTTGTTTGGGGCAATTTTCATATTTGGTTGGCTCTTCATGCTTCCAATGCCAATAATTGGGATTTGGATTACTTTAGAGAACAATGCAAAACAATCAGTTCTGATCTTTAAAAAATTATAATGCCTCCTTTTGTCGATTAAAGTGATTATGAAAAAAATTATTACTAACACTTCCCTTATTTACTAATGTTTAAAGTTAATCAAAACACAAATTAAAGAATATCGAATGAATATAAAAATATCCCTTAACTGCTTTTCAGATGTTATATCTTTGTTTTTTTTATGCTAATTTTAAAATTTAAGATAACATTAGTTAAGGTTTTAATTTAACCCAACAAACCACATTATTGATCGTGCGTGTAAATAACGGGTTAAGAATAGGTCAAGGCAGAAGAATCCACAATCATTTTCTTTTAAATATTATTAATATCCAATATTTATAACATATATAACTACAACTTTTTCATTTAACATACATAATTTATATTCCTATTCTTTTAACTATGTTTTAAAATTTCATGATTTTGAATCTCAATCTTTTCACATTTATAACAATAGAAAAAAAGAAAAAGAGTAAAAAATCTACTAAAAATAATTATAATCTTTTCATATAAATACTTTGTTTTACTTCTTTAATATTATTTATTTTTAAATTAAACTACACATAAAATATATAAAATAACATTATAATTTTTAAATAAATAATCAATCAATTATTTTTTTTATAATCAATCAATTATAATAAATATTGACATATTTTATTTTTAATACAGACAATAAAAAAAATATTTTAAAATAAAATTTTTATAGCTTACTACTAAACTAAAAATTGATGCTACCGAAATAAAAATAATAAGTAACACGTTGGATCGACCAAGCAAACGTAATAAAATAAAAAAATTTAAATATACAAAAAATATATTATGGACCTAGCATACTCTACACGCTACCTCAAAAAACAAAACAAAATAATACAATAACGCATTGTATCGGTCAAGCGGATGTAATAAAATATAATTTTTTAATTTTTGAGATTGTTAACCTCCAATGAATGTGTACTAATTGAAAATTGGATTGCAACTACTAAGAATTGGAGGTGTAACAAGTGTCAATTTGTACTTATAATTTTTTATTTTTTAATCAATTAACAACTTTTCTATACATTCAAATTAGGTCCTACTAAAATTTGATTTAAGAATCCAATGTAATTAGGTTTATATTTAGGTTCATATTTGCTAAGAAACGTACCCATTATACTTGTAATGGGCACAGACAAGCAACCAATAATATATACTTGATTTTTTTATAGTTTCTTCTTGCATCCTTACGTTTTTCTTCTTGCACCCCACAATGTTAGCAAAGACAAAAATTTTCCTATTATTTTTAAAAATCTTAAAAGGCATTTAAGACCTACACTATTATTTTCTTATTCCTTTGCTACAGATTGCACAACCACACTCCACAGACTCCATTCCTCTCTCAGCGGCATTGTTCAATCTCGTGTTTCTGTTGGTGGTTTAGGTGGTGTCTCGATAACTTGGTGGGAGAAGAGTGATTTCTCTTGACGGTTCCCTGGATAAGAAGGTAAGTATTTCGGATTTGTAGTTTCATTTTATCTTCAGATTTTTCGTTTTTGCAGTTTATATGTATTATTCCAGACAATGCAGTTCGGTAGTTTAACGGAATAGAGAATCCGTATCTTTTTTTCGCATTTTGGATTATGGAATCTGCAGAAATTTCAGATTGGAGAATTAGTAAATTTACCGGATTGATGCTTCCAGTAACAATTCCGGATTGATTCTTCTGGTAACATTCTGAATTGGTGCTTTCGATAATTATGTGTTTTCAATCAAGGTTTTCTTTTTTTTCTTAATCATGCAGATTCACTACCAAGTTTAAGGTGATAAGGGTATTTAAGCAAATTGAAATTTTCTTGCCCCTGATTTAATGAGATGAAATAGTTAATCTGATCATCCATTATCTCTTTTTTTTTAAAGTTTTTTCTTTACTTTACTGCTTGTGGGACCTGATTTTTGTTGAATTTGATCATAATCTATTCTGAAATTTGTATTGGCTCGAGCTAGAAGAGTTTTGGGGTTGGACTAGTATGCACTCATTCATTAGTTGTAACCAAACTTGCAATATATTTTTTCAATTAAGGTTTTCTTTTTTCTTAATCATGCATATTTTCTATCATTTTACTAAGGATTAATTCCAGTGGAGATAATAAATTTAATTAAGGGAAAAACTTTGTTAAACTATTTTTTATTAGTAACACTTTAAACATTAGAGTTAGACTATTAAATATTTTGTCAGAAAGGAATCCTAGTCCACGCCACTTAAACCAATTTCATTGGTTTTATATGCTTTAGGACGACTTCAAGCATTTCAATCAAGATAATACATTTTTTTTTAAATAAGTGATTTAGTTTCTTTAGTTTTGATTGTTTAAATGAAATTCTTATTTGTTTTTAAATGAGTGATGTACTTTATAAAATAGTAAAATTTAGTTTCACACTTTATTTGTAGTTAAATTTATAACTATAATGTTAGATGATTAACATTCTAGATTGGTGGATCTGTAGTAGGTTTTTGGATTTTCGAATACGTAATGTGCATTGTTTGTAATTTGATTTAACTTGAATGGTGTAATTGAACAAAAATGGTGAAGACTAGGGGAAGAGGTTCACAAGGTGATCATCTATGTCCCACAACCTCTGTTCGAAGAAGAAGAAGATATGTTAATGAAGAAGAAGACATGTTAATGAAGATTAAGAACATGTTAAACATGAAGATGCAGAACATGTTGAACCTGAAGAAACCGAACCCTAAATGGAGGTGGAGGATGAAGGCGCACCTCAAGTAGAAGGTGAAGGTTATCCCGGAGGTCTAGTGGATGGGTTACTGTTGACCATGTGGCCATGCAATTTAGTTGACGATGACATGTACAGTGATGATGATAATTTTAGTTGTTGCTATGTTTTTGTAATTTCATGAAGAAACACTTAGTTTGCATTTTTTTTAATTTGATGAAGGAACAATTTGTTTACATTTTTTATGAATTTGATGAAGGAATACTTTGGTTATGAAATTAGAGAATTTATTCTTCCGCATTTATAATCAATGTTAACATATTCATTTATCAATGCAATTACAACTACAAATGTCGTCTAATGGACATAATTTGTGTAAAAACTTGCATCTGACTAGTATAATATGAACACCAAGCTTTGGCAATTAGATAAGAGTGAGTAGACCATAAAATATCTGTTGGTGAAATTGGACAACCTTCTTGCAACTGAACCTGTTAAAAGTTGTAAGCAATGCCATTAATTATGTTTTCCAATGATTCCTAAATTCATTAAGAAGGAAGTTCAACAAACCTGAACAAAATGATTTCCATGAACATGTCCAATACAGATGATGTGGTGATGATTAAAATCTATTGGAGGCTGAGATCTTAATGGGAAATATTAATGATTGTTTAAGAGATAAACACACAACAATCACATTATATTGATTCACAATAACGTATCCCATATCTAGAATTGTCATCCACTTATCTGTACTAATTTGCAAATAGAAGAAAACATAACAAGTTAATCCAACTCATATACCATTTTACAATAAATAACATCATTCAAAATGAATAGAATTACCATGTGGTCAACTAGAACTGAATTTTTTAAATATTCATATCGTTCATCCCTGCCAAACAAATCAATATATTCTCGACGCCATTGACAAAGTTCTTTATGCAAGTTCATGTGTACTATAGCCTAAGACTCCTCTCACATACCCAATAATGCAACAACCGCACGATAGCCACAATGATCGTCAGCCTTAACATCAACAATAGCAACAATGTGAGGATGAATTCCCATAAAAAATTGATCTAGCATTGGGTTTGATTTGGTCGGAGGAGTCTCCAAAATGAATCCCTTACTATATTTCAAAGTAGAAGAACTATCATGTTGTGGAAGAATGACATCAACATGTTCAAAGTAAGAAGGAATTCACTTTGTTGATCTACCAAATTTACTCCGACGCCCTTTTTGTGCACCTTTTGTTTTGACTTTCTCACTTGGTGGACACAAAGATGTCTTATCTGGATAGGCAATCTCACGTAATTTGGCTTTGATGGTAACTTTACTAGCCATGTCAACCTCATTGAACCGATTCATGATGACAATCCACTCTTGTTGGATAGACAACTTTGCTAAAGTATCACCACTTGAAATATCTAAAAAGCTTGATCATGTCCAAATGAAATGCATTGGCTGCAATGGTATGCTACCTTCATGAAAGGAAGCCAATTCACGAGCACAAGGAAGGCCATGAGTAGATCTAATGGTGCACCCACAATGAGATTTATCTAAACCAACATATTCAACTCGATCACTCTCTTCTGCAATATACTGCAAAGCATATTTCGATACAAAGCCAACCAATTTCTTATATCTTGTTACATTAAGGACATGACTCACCACATTCAAACTCTTTTCAAATGAAGATTTAATTGCATTATGTTTCATGATGATCATCTTATTCATGGAATCCCAACAAAAGCATGTCTCCCATTAACGTCTCAAGGATCCTCTTTAAACTCCAATGTGAAGCCTCAACCCTGTTACTTGTCATGTTATCGAAGTGCATGAACTTATTCGTCCAAGTCTTAACAAACTTTTCTTTATGTGGATTTAACCAGGTACTAATCACATATTCAGTAAATATAGGTCATGGTGAACAAAAAAATTAAATGCCTCTGCAAGATGTTCATAGGACTGTACATTTCGACAATCAACAATAGCTCCCCAAGATTCCATCACTTGGTCCCATGCCTCTTTTGGATGAACAATCATTTTACATTTTGCTTTAACATTTTTATCAATGTGGAAACGACATAACAAATGAACAGCTTCAAGAAACACAACATTTATTGCATTCATTAGAGCAATATCTCTATCACTAACCACAACCTTTGGGTATGAATCAACTCTAAAAAACAAACCTCTCAACTACTCAAGGGCCTATACAAAGATATGATGACATTCTAATGCGAGTAACATAAATGCAACACTGAAGGTTAATCCTGTTGAGGTAACACCAACAACTTCAAACAAGGGCATCCTATACTTATTAGTTTTGTACGTATTTTCGATCATCAATACAATGTTAAATGCATTCAATAGCTTCACTGAATCAGGGTGTGTCCAAAATAAATTTTGCACAACATTCGTCCCTTCCTCAAACCTAGACCATTGGACATACATATCTTGCTCAAGTAACATCATCAATTGTTGCATTTCAGTTCTATCATCTCATTATGATTTTTTGTACAAATATCGTGCATTGTAAACTTGCTTTATTGTGGTTACATTTTTCTCATTATGCTTTTTCATTGTTAGTAAACTGTTTATGGGCTTCACTGCACTGTTTGTCATGTCCATAAGCATTAACTTCTCACTGCATGTGAACCTACCAGCATATGGATGACCAACCAATGTATTTGCCAACTCATGATTATAAGACCCACAAATTAATTTCAATATTCATCCTTCACCACTCTTTACTGGATACCCTCGAAATGTGAAAGACAATCACATTTCCTAGTTCTACTCTCAGTAACTTGTAAATCCTTCTTATATCATCTATATTTACCTCCTCTCTCACAACCTAATAATAGAAATGTCTTCCTTCCTCCTTAACCAGTTGAAGTATCCGATCTCAATATCACAATAAAAAAACCAATGTGAAACATAACTTTTCTAACCCACATCAAGAGCTCATCCCGAGTACGAAATATCTACAAAAGTTATCACAACAAATTAATTCATTTACCAATTAATAAACAACCTAAACATACTTTACAAACTTAACTTTACCTCATCTGTAGTAAAAATATTTGTACATTCATATCCCTTCGATATATTGTCTAAAACACCCCGTCACCCAGAAAACAAAATGATTCACTTTTGGATTGATGAATCCATAGCAGACTCCTGGACCCGATTTCAGGTAACCATAAAAACTCCATAAAAACTTAATTCTTACCTCTAGAAGTCAAGCAACACTTCGGGAACGCAACTCACTCCTCCACCTTGCTCCATACAGCTAAAATCATCCTCCACCAGCGCCTGAAATGAATGAAGAAGAAGAACAGTATCAAACCAACTCCACCACAATATCCTTTTTAAATAAAAGGTCAAGGCCAATTTTAAAATTTTTAAAATTGGGAAGATTGAGGAAGAAAAAAGTAAAGATACAAGAAATAACTACCATTTATTTTATATGTTAATACTGCATCTGGTAAGCGGATACTTAACGTAGTCATTAGCATGAACTACTCACGCCATTTTATTTTTTTAATTTATTTTTGGTTATGCTAAGTGGTATTATAAATTAGTAATATATTATCAGTAATGATCCACGTTATTATTATGTTTTTTTTTAAACAATATTATTGCATTTGTTTAAAGAACACTAGAACCTTTTCTATGTCCTCTTTGTGTGGGTTCATAGAATGCTAAACTTAAGAGTTATGTGAATTTAATGTTGTTTTTATTGACCTTACTTACGTCTGCTGCTAAGATCCACTCTACTCCATTAGGTTCCGTGTTGGAGGCTAAGTCCATGCAATGTTTGGGTTTGCATCCACTTTTTTTTTTTTTTCTCTATTTAACTCCCTCTAACTTTTCTGTTTGTTGTAGTGTATATTAAACTTATTTATTTGTTGTACTAATAATTAAATATACAAATATTTATTATATTGAATTGATTATTTATTTTAATTTTTATTTAAATGATGTATAAAATTAAAATTAATATTAACATAATAAAAATTTGGAAACAGTACAATAATGCCTATTTCTTTGTTAGTTTATATAATATTAATATTTTGTTTTTCTATTTATTTTATAGGTAAATTATTATTCCAAAATGCAAGATAATACATTTTAATTTTTAATCAACATTTATTATTTAATATTTAGTAGAAATAAAATTAATTAAAATGTTTTCATATTTTAACGGTTGGCCTTTTCAAGCTGTAATTCATCTTTATTTTATGGCTTGTCAGCTCTAGCATAACCAAAGAAAAGGATGAAAGTTGCAACTTCTTTAATCCTTATAATTTTGTTTATAATATAAACCTTTTCTAAGTTTTAATTTTATAGAAATCCAATCTAATTTAAAATATATTTAATTAATATTAAATCCTGTTGAATAGTTGGAGAACTACTTCTAAATATATTAACAAACCTAAATTTATATGTAGGTTAATATATTTAAATTTTAAACAAAATAATAAATATATAATGTAAAAATATTATGGTATAAATTTAGTATACTAAAACTATAATATTAATACGATCATACCATATATTTATTTTTCTTCTTCTAATAAATCCTATATAATATAGTTTTTAAACAATAAAAAGAATTTCGAGATTTCCTCGCAAAAAACAAGGTATAATAAAATAAATGTAAATAAAAAATATAACATAAAAATAAAAGAAAGTTTTTGTAAAAAATAGGAAATAAGAAGGTCGGATTGTATTTTTAAAAATTACGCAGTTTTTTGGTAATATCGTATATCTGCATTGTAATACAATACGAAGGTGAACAAACTAATAAAATTTTTCACAAAATTATGTTTAGTTCTTAGTCAACCAGTGAAATTTGACTAGCATACTCATACTGCTAAGTACATGCAAATATTCTTTTCACAAGTTACTTTTGGTTTAACTAAACATTCTTTCAACAAATCACTTTTGATTTAATCAAGTATCTTTCACCAAGTCACTTCTAGCCTAATCAAGTATTTTTTGAACAAGTCACTTTTGCCTTAACGAAGTGTTCTTCTAACAAACCTTCTGGCTTTTACAACACAAGGTTTGAGTGATCAACATATCACGAGCTTAACTCACTAAAGAGGTGATATGAGTTGATTTTAGGATTGCACATTTTAATTGATTGCTATTTGTTTATGATTTTTTAATTTAGCAATTATGGTGAGAACCCTAAGAAGATTCCCACTGGACACGAACTTAACCAAGTGGTTAAGTACGTGTGAAGGTTCACTTCAGAGGGGTAAAGAGAAAAAACAATTATAAGGTGACAAATGATGCAGGACAAACTATAGATAAGGAACAATAAAGAAGAAGGAGAAAGTAAAGAAAAAATTAAAGAGGAGAAGAAGGTGTATAAGGAAGGGAGGATGGCGCAAAATAAAGAGTAAAAGTGGAAGGGATGAAGAGAGCTTATGAGAAGAAATAAAGTCACGCCACTTCGAATAGAGGGACTCCAAGATGAGTGATGCAAGAGCCGCCACTTGAGATATTATCCACCTAAGATAAAACCCAAATAACTTGAGCCGCCACTTGAAACCCACCCAAGATAAGACCCAACATGAGAGCTCACAAGTCTCACAAAATCACTCCTGCAGAGTTACTATTCAAATTCAAATTGTAAATACATGAGGCAAGACACCCTATTTATAGAAAGGGTTGCCTTGGTGGGCAAGATAGGTGAAGGTAGAAATGGTCAGGGAGAAGGGTTGTCTAGGGTGTTGACCATGGTCAAAATCGCACCTTTAGGCATAGCTTCTAGAAGGTAGGTTAAAAACCCTAATTCTAGGTGCCTTGTCTTGAAAAAGTGGACTTGGTACAAGCCCATTTCGCTAAGTACACTCTCTTTTATGCTATGTGAACTCACTCTAGCCTATTTTGCTATTTGGACCCCAAAAGTGAGTCCAAATTATTTACAAACATGTTTTTTTTTAAGAAGACTAGAAGAAAGAACCGTTGAGGTTCTAGTCTATGCCAAGTTCTTCTTCTAATGAGGTCAGTCTGATATTTGATGGAGCATTGACTTGATTGCTTAAATGACTGCCAACAATGTGAATTATCTCTTGAGTCCTTGGTTATCTTCTTAACGTATTGTATGAATAATTATGCAGTATTAAACACTGATAAGGTAGATCATGTTCAAACTTTATTATAATTATAGAAGTAATGGTCCTACACCATGTCACTCTGAACAAAAGTACAAGAAAACAATGTTTTTTTAAATCCTTTGTTAATTTGGAAAAATAACAATTTTTTATTTTTGCAGTACCGTATATGATTTCATTGTCCACATTGCATCCGTGGCATAAGAATTGAGGATGAGCTTGGATATCATCGCTACACCGATGTAAACTTTAATCGACTTTTATTGTGAATTTGGAATAAGTTTGGTTTATGACATAATATTCTATGAACTATTATTAATTTTATCATACTATTATTTATTATATTTATTTAACTCATCATAATGATAACTTTTAAGGAGCATTTGTAGAAAAACTGTGAACTATTATTAATTTTTATCATACCAGATTGTTGGAAAAAGGAATAGCATATATAACTAAATATAAGAGACACATTAAGTACCGTAATATATAAATAGTAATACAATTTTAATTTTTTTTACAAGAAATTCATAGTTGTATTAGAATTCTGGTAATAGGTTCATTTTAGATATAACTAATTATGCATTAGCTGAAAAAAAACATTATCTAATTTTTTTTTAGATGATATTATTATTTATTTTTATAAATTTTGTTTGATAAAAATTATTAATATAATGAATTTACTTTTTTTATAATAAGAATTAAATCTAAACCTTTATGTTTATTATTATAACACCAGTCACTAAATGGATCTTAATGAATAAGATGAATGAATTAGTAAGTAATATGTATTTCTTATATTAATATAATTATTTGGTATTAATACGAAATTATACATATATTGTATTACGAAACACTAGAAAGTAAATAAAAAAAAGTTGAAGGGTTTGAGAAAATCGTTGGACTATTTTGGTTCAACATTTTTATTATTTATCACCTACTTTTTTATATATGCACTTCCTAGAGGTAATAAGGATTTGAAAACTGTCAGGAATAACAGGGGTTTTAAAACTGTTGGGACTAACGGGGGTTTCCAAATCGTTGGGAGTAACGGGGGTTTCAAAGAATCGCCAGTAAGTAATTATTTTCTAGGGGTTTGTAAAAACCGCTGGTATTCCGTTATCGACGCTGAATCTACAAAGGGAAATGCAAATCGCGAGTAACGTATCTACTTTACGGGACTTAAAACCGCCGAAAACGCCAAAAATAATCCCCATTGATTTTTTTTATTTTGTAGTGAGACATAAGAAATACTTTAGTTGTCCAAGGTCTTTAATTCTAAGAGCTTGATTTAAAGAATCTTTGACAACCTTATTATCAAACATACAAATTCCTAGCAAGATGATATCATCCATGTATACAAAATAAAAGAAAAGCTAGTTTTCTTAGTGAATAAATTTATTAGACTTAGATTGAACAAAACCAATGTTTTTAAGAAATTTAGTGAGTTTAGACAACCATTGTCTATTGGTTGTTTTAAACCTATATATAGACTTCATTAACTAAAAAACTTGATTAGGCTGAGTAAATTTTATTCCTTTAGTAAAAACCATATAAACTCATTCAATTAAATCACCAGATAAAAAAACATTATTTACATCAAGATGTTTTAGATATCAATTTTTATTTGCAACAATAACATGAAGAACATGTGATATGAGTTGATTTAGTAGACTCACACATTGAGTTATTAATTTCATTTTGATTAGGATTTTAATTAACAAGATAAGGTGATGACTCAGTGAGGATCGCCATTGAACACCAACTTAACCAAGTGATTAAGTAAGTGTAGAGGTTCTCTTCAAAGAACAAAGGAAAACTGACTCACACAATGGATAAGAATGCAAGAGGAAAATTAAGAAATTAAAAGAGACTAGAATAAGAGTTTGCAGAAATGAAAGAGAGGGATTGAGAGACTAAGGAGGAAAAACTTAGATGGTTGAAGACTTCCATGGAGGTGGAGGGATGAAGGAGTCACACCACTTGGAGGAGGAGGAATCCACGATAAGTGATGATTGGAGTCGCCACTTGAAGCATCTTTGCCAAGATAAGACTTAGAGAAAACTAGTTACTAAAAAATGCATTCTAGCAGAGTTTCTTTACTCACAAAATGTGTTGTGAATTACAAGAGGGGGTGACCACCTATTTATAGTGTAGGTGTCATGAGGTTTAAGGATTGGAGGGAAATTCAAATTCAAATAAAACATGCTTAAGCTCCCTAATTTTGTGCCACTAAACATGGATCTAAGAGAGTCATGCTTCTCACATTTAAACACGTGATTAATGTGGGAAGTGTGACTAGGGGTTGCATATGGGAGACCTTATAGATGTTAGGATTTCTATATGGGCCCTGAACAAACCCAATTTTTATGCTTTTTAACACCTCTTAAAAAGATTAAAAGAAAGAATAGTTGGTATCCTGCCCATGCTTTGGTGTTCTTCTCTTGATGATCTTTTGAGGGATGGTGGGGCCTTATCTCCTAGCCTGAGATGCTTGACCTAGGCTTAAATAGTCTTTTTTGCTCTTGGTCATCTTCTTGTAAAATTAGGTTAGTTTAAATGGTGATGCTCCTTTCATGGTTACATCATGCTCCCCGTCCACGAGTTTAGAACTCCTATAGATAACATAGTTATATTATTCACATTAAAGATAATAATGTTTATAGATGTGTGAGGTGAATCAAATTTATGCACATTTATCTTTTGAAGCTCTTTCGGATCACATGTGGTTTTTGTAGAGAATATTTAGGGATAAAGTGAATTTGATGTGGAATGCCTTTTAGAAGATGTAAACTTTTAGAAGGATTTTGATAAACATCCCCAAACTTGTCTAACAAATACTTTAAGTTTTTATATATGTGTCTTAATATAATCTTGTGCCCATGGAAGTGATAAGTGTCATATTTCAGTAATATTTCATATTAAAATACATGCACTTATGGATATTAATTGATAAAATGACTATAATATAACACATATTTTATGAACTTAAACCTTATTACATATTATTTATTATAATTTGAATAAGAACGATTTATTCCGAAATTTGTGTTAATTTCAAGATTTTAGGAAAGAATATAGATGAAAGGGCAAAAGCATAATAGAGACAGTTAAAAAGGGAAGCTATAATGCTCCAACACTTGCCCAAGCCAGAAGCTCCCAAAGGATCTCGCCCAAGCGAGCCCAATCTCACCCAGGTGAGATCGGTCTAGTAACGTTGGGTCTATTTTCGTCCAACTCGCTCAAGAGAGCCTAATCATGCTCAAACGAGAAGTCACTTAGCCCAAGCCTAACTAGGTTAAATATGAGGCATGAGGCACAACCCTAAACAATCAATTGGAAGAATCGAAGGTGTTAGAAACCCTAGAGGAGGCAACCATCAAGGAGAAACATACTGGATCTTATTTTCTTGCTTTCCATAATTGTAATGGCCAACATGAGTGGCTAATTCTATGCTTTGGGATTAGGACTAATTTGTTCAAACTCTTATGTATTGAGGTGATATTTAAATATAATATTATGTTCTTGATAGATTATTGGTATTGTCATTTTATTTGTAATGCTTGTTTACCATGATCAAGATCCTTATATTTGAAGGGAAAGTACTTCTAAGTTTCTGACCTAAATGATGCTATAAATAGATTTGAAATGTTAATTGCTATCAACATTTAATCTTAATGCTAATGAGTTTTTATAAATATGTGAAGAATTAATATTTAGGGGACTCTTTTAATAATTTTATATGCGAGGAATCGATATAAATGACTTTTATATGGGCATCAACATCAATCAAAAGACAAAATATTACTATGCTTTTCAAAATACAAAAAAGCAAGAAGGATGAACCCCAATCCCAATTTTACTAATTGAACCAACAAACTCTTTAACTTGTTTTCTCTACAATTCTTAACAAACTCCCAACAAACTTTATTATTTTGTTTTCTATTTAGTGAATCTTATACTTGATAATTCAACTATTCCTTGTGGGTTCGATATTCGTCCTTAGGGACAAATTATTACTTCTAATGCGATACACTTGTCCTAAAATAGTCATCAAATTTTTGGCCCCGTTGTTGGGGAAAAATTGAATTTTTGAATAGAAATTTCTAAATATTGTGAATATTTTAATTGCTTTAATTTTTTTATTGTTTCTATTTTGTTTTATTTTATTTTTTAGATTTATTTATTTTATTTCACTTGTTTTCAATTTTAAATTTTAAAAAAAGTTTATTTTTTTTACTGCTAGTGAATCCTTGTGCTAACCCTTGATTTAGTTGTCTTATATGATATTAAGAGATCAAATTCCCAAAGACCAATTATTATCTGAATAAGAGATTTAAAGAGCAACTAAAAGAAATAGAAAGACAAAGAAAAAAGAATGACAAAGAGACACTAGAGAGGAATCCTCAACTACTTCTTCTTTTCCTGTTAATATTTTTCAAGAGGAAAGCAACGTGACAGAAGAGGAAGCACCACCTCCTAGGAGAACCCTTGGGGATTATACCATGAAGCAGGGGCCAAGATATTTTTCTAGTATTGTAATACCTGCTACCACCAGGGACTTGGAGATGAAACCTGCTTCCCTTAGTCTTATCAGTACCCATCAATTTACAACAATTGATCATGAGGATCCATATACACATTTGTCTACATTTTATGAATTGTTAACAATGGGCTTTTAATCAAGGGATATTGAAAATTTTATATGCGTTTGTTTCCTTTTTGATTGGCAAGGAAGGAAAAATAATGGCTTAAATTACATCCAAATTAGAGCCTCACTAGCCGAAAGGATGTAGAGGAAAAAATTCTACAAATATTTTTTCCAATATCTCGCTACATCAAAGCAAAGACTGATATTTCTAAGTTCATACAAGGAGCAGATGAAGTCTTTTGTGAAACATGGGAGATATTTAAAATGATGTTGAGAAAATTTCTAAATCATGGGTTTGAAGACATTGCTCAACTGAGCATTTTCCATTATGATATCAGATATGATACTAAGATGCTCCTAGATGCTGCAACTGGCGGCACAATGAGGGTTGTTGATGTGGAACAAGCGACAAAAATTATTGATGCATTGGCATCAATAGATTATCAAAATCAACATGACAAACAAGGTATTCAGAAGAAAGGGTTATTAGAGTTGAATACTTCAGATGTACTCTTGGCTCATAATAAAATGTTGACACAACATATTGAAACATTAACCGCACAAATGGCTAAATAGCCCCAACAATTACAAGTTGTGCAATCTTCTTAGAGCCAGAGTCAACCAATAAGGTGTGATTTTTGTGGAGGTGATCATCTTAATGGTCATTGTTCTTACCAGGGAAGAAGGCAAGCTGGTTTCTACAAAAAAAAGTTCTCGAGGTTGGAGAAACAATCAGAATCAAAATTTTGGGTGAAAACAAGATAATGGTTCATCCAATAAGCAAATTACTTTCCAACAACAACGACAATCTAGTTATCTTTCATGAATAAACTTGAAGATACCTTGGAGAAATTCATGAAGGCTACTATCGCCAGTCAATAGAATAATATGGCAGCAATAAGAAATATAGAAGCTAAGGTGGGCAGATTGCCAAATAAATAGAAGAGGGACAAAGTGGTCAATTTTCAGCCAACATCCAGACCAACCCAAAGGAAAATTGCAATACAATTGCCACCAAAAGCGGTAGAATAACAGAAGAAAGGGATAGTAATAATGTAGTTGCTAAAAAAGGAAGGAAAAATGAGACCGAAGGGGAGAGAGATGAAAAAGAGAGAGAGAAGAATATGATTGAGGAGGAAAAGATAGAGAAAAAGAATGAAAATAAGGAGAGAGGTGTTCTTGTAAAAGATTTATCATAATCTCATGCTCTTTCAAAAAAAGAAAAGGAGGGAAATTGTTTTGATAATTTGCCCCCTAAAAATTATTTTGCAGGAACTCCAAAGCAAAAGTCAACAAGTGAAGGAGTTATGAGGAAGAGGAGTTATATTAAAGAGAGAAATATAAAGTTGGAGGCTGGATGCAATGCCATTATTCAAAAAGGCTTGCCTTTAAAATCCAAGGACCCAGGAAGTTTTAATCTTCGAGTGTCTTTAGGTGTTTTATCTGTGGAAAAGGCCTTACTGGATTTGGGGGCAAGCATAAATTTAATTCCTTTGACAATGCTGAAAAAATAGGTGAATTTGAGATTAAACCCACCAAGATGACACTACAATTATCAGATAGATCAATAAAATATCCTTATGGTGTGGTTAAAGATGTTCTTGTTAAGGTGGATAAATTCATATTTCCTTTGGATTTTTTTGTGATGGACATGGAAAAAGATGATGAGGTTCCCTTGATACTTGACAGACCTTTCATGAAGACTGTCAGAGTCATACTTGATGTTAATGAGGGAAAGCTTAAAGTAAGAACTCGAGATGATGAGGTAACTTTTAATCTTTTTTATGGTCTAAAAACTTCTAATGCATGAAAGGAATGCTTACAAAGAGATACAACAAAGGAAGCTTTTCCTGATACTGAAGAGCAATTGGACCTCTCAAATTTACTTGAGGAAGATGTACATCATCACAATCCAAAGACAAAAGAAGAAGATAAAGTCCAATAGGAAGTGACTATAGAAAAGGATGAATATAGACAAGGACAACCCATAATGCTTAGAGAGGCTAAATTACAAAAAGGGTTGAAGAGAGAAGGGTAAAGATTATGGGTTATTAAAGAACTCACAACTGATGGAACTATTGAACTTGAAAGCCCATACTCAAGAGGAACTAAAGTTTTAACGAGGAAGTTGTTGCAGCAAAGGAGTCGTCCACCTTTAAAGAAACAGACGTCAAGCTATATGACTTTAAACAAGCGCTTACTAGGAGGCAACCTAGTACGTATTTTTAGTTTTATGATAATTTGTTATTTTGTTTTGATTGTTACTTGTAAAAACCTTGTTTTTATGCAGAGAAACTCTCCTAGGTATCATATGTCTCGCCTAGGCCATTTTAACGAAGTAAAAATCCAAATTTTTCTTTAGGGAACCTCGCTCAGGCATAGTATATCTCGCCTGAGCGAGTTAAGCAAAAATAAATAAAAAATAAAAAAATTGCTCTCTAGAGTAATCTCACCCAAGCGAGACAAATCTTTCTTAGGCGAGGCGAGTTAAGCAAAAATAAATAAAAAATAAAAAATTTGCTCTCTAGAGTAATCTCACCCAAGCGAGACAAATCTTTCTTAGGCGAGATTCCAGTTATACAATCTCACTTGAGCAAGACATATAGTTTGCTTAACCGAGTTTGATAGTCCAAAAGTACAAAATTCAAGGCAACTCAACCCCGATATGCCTCCAGATCAATTTGAGGCTTATGTATGTATCTTGGCTTAGGGACAACTTCTATTATTTAAGGGGGGCAAATCCAACAAAGGAAGCAGGGTCATCTACAATTGTAGATGAAGACTTTAATACAGAGTTGGATGACTTCCTAGGAAGAGAAAATTGAGTAAAAATATGAATTTATTTTTTTCGTTTTCTTTTTCTTTTTGATTATTTAAATTTTGTTTTATTTATTTATTTCAGTTTATTTGCTTATTTGCTTATTTTATAATTTTATTTGTTGATTTTGTTTTAAATGGCTAGTATTGGTATTCTTGAATAATTTTCTTTGCTTATTTTATGTCTTGAATTATTTCTCTTGAATAAATTTAAGTTTTAATTTAATTATTGAGTAGTTTTCTAGTTTTATTTTTCTTAAATAAATAAGAACTACAATATTAAATTTGAATTGTGAAAAAAAAGGACTTTGTGTTTAAATATTAAATAGTGAAATGAATTAGACACATGTTAGAAAAGAAAATATGATTGAATCCCTATTCAAAGGTAGTTGAATTTGTGATACATGAAAATTTAGCAGGATGATTAATTAGAACAGAGAATGACAAAACAATACGGAATAAGACAAGTTAAACCAAGTGAGTGTGTGAACCTTGTTTTATTTTGTTGTTAAATCATAGAAGAGCATGAAGATGTTGAAACCTAGTCGAATCGGTTCGACAAGGGTCCGAGTTGACTCGACCTAGGCCTAGACCGACTCGACTCGATCTGGGTTTGGGTTGACTTGGCTCTACATGGGCCCGGTAACGACTCAACCATGGCTCGGGGCGACTCAGTTCAACATGGGCGCGGACTAACTCAACTTGATATGGGTACGAACCATCTCAACTTGACATTGGTTTGGACTCACATGACTTGACATGAACCTTGGCCGATTCGACTTGACATGGGTCTGAGCGACTCAACTCGATATGGTCCTGGGCCAACTAGGATCGACATGGGCCTAGGTTAACTTGGCTCAACAAATGTCGGGCTGACGTGACTCAACATACGCTAGGCCGACTCAGCTCAACATGGGCCTAATGCCGACTTGAACTTGGCCCAATGCTGACTCGACATGGAACCGGGCTGACTCGGCTCGACATCAGCAAGGGACAACTTAACTCGACATGGGCACGGGCCGACTTTGCTCCACATGGCCTGGACTGACTCGACTCTGACCGACTTAACTCAATATTTGCTCAAGCCCACTCAAATCGATATCGTCCCAGGCCAATTTTGCTCGACATGGTCCAAGGCCCACTCGGATTGACATGGGTCGGGTCGACTTGGATTGACATGGACCCAGGTCGAGTTGGATCGACATGGGCTTGGGTCGACGTTGCTCAACATGGTCTCAGGCTGAACCAGATCCCTCATGGCTTGGGTCGGCTCAGCTCGACATGGGCTTGGGCTGTCTCATCTCGACAGTCCTGGATTAACTCGGATCGACATGGGCATGGGTCGACTCAGCTTGACGTACGTCGAGCCGTCTCGGCTTGACATGGGCCCAATGCCGACTCGACCTTAGCCAAGTGCTGACTCTACATGGAACCGGGCCAACTCAGCTCGACATGGGCACGGGCTGACTCTGCTCGACAATGGCCTAGGTCGACTAGGATCGAGATGGCCTGGGCCGACTCAGCTAGACATGGGTCTGGGTCGACTTGGCTTGACATCGGCCTCGACCGACTCAGCTCAACATCGGTCCGGATCGACTTGGCTCGACATGGTCTTAACTGACTCGGATCGACATGGGTTGGGACGAATCAGATCGACATGGACCTAGGTCGATTCGAATCGACATGGGCTTGGGCCGACTTTGTTCAGCTTGGAACTGAGGAGACTCGGCTCAACATCAGCCCAGACTAACTCAGCTCGACATGGGTCTGGGTCGCCTCATTAAGACATGGACCCAGATCGACTTTGGTTGACATTGGCCTGGGTCGACCCGAATTAACATGGGTCCAGGCCTACTCAACTTGACATGGACGCAGGTGAACTCGGATGGACATGGGCCTGGGCCGAGTCGGCTCGACATGGGTTTGGTTGACATGGGCCCGATATCAATTCGACTTGGGTTCTGGACCACTCAGCTGGACTTGGGCCTGGATGGACTCAGATCGACTTTGGTTTTACATTCAAGGCGAGCAACCACCAAGCTGAGTACGAGGCCTTGATAGCAGGAATGCTGCTAGCAAAGGAGTTGGGAGCTCAACGCTTGTTGGTGAAAAGTGACTCACTGCTCATAACCGGGAAAGTCACAGGTGAGTATTAGGCCAATGACCCACAACTAGCCTCATACCCGAGGTAAGTGAAGATCTTAAGAGCGGCTTTTTCTGCATTCGATCTTGTTCATGTCCCTAGAGAACAAAACTCTCGAGCATACTTGTTGGCTAAGTTAGCTAGCTCGGGTAAAGGAGGTCGACAAAGGTCGGTAATCCAAAAGACCTTGAAATCGCCCAGGACAACCGCAAAAGGGTTGTCCAATGTTGACCACCTAGAGGTCTTGGAGATTAGTCCAAAGGAAGGGAGACAACATCAACCGATGATCCAAGAAACCTTGAAAGTCTCAAGAATAACCATCCATGAGCTGCCCGAAGATGAACCTTTTGAGGTTATGCAGATCAGTACCATAGATACTTGGTTAACGCCTTACAAGCAGCATCTTGCCGATGGATTGCTCCCTTCCGAGCCCGTAGAAGCTAAGATTGTCATGAGGAACGCATGTCAGTATACCCTTATAGGACCTATTTCATTACGGTTATACTCACCCATTCCTCACCTGTGCAAATGGAGACCAATGCACCCGGATAATGTACGAGCTTCACGGGGGCATTTGTGGCAGCCACATTGGTGGACAAGCTCTCTTATTGAAAATCATTTGAGCAAGGTACTATTGGCTGGCGATGAACAAAAATTGCGGTAAATATGTCCAGCGATGTGAACAATGTCAGAAGCATGTCGATTGGTGTCATGCACCAGTCGAGGAGTTGCGATCGATTTACAACCCATGACTTTTCCATACGTGGGGGATAAACATTTTTTACCCTTTCCCTTTGGCCATACGCCAGATGAAATACCTCATTGTCGCAATTGAGTACTTTACTAAGTGGATTGAAGCTGAACCAATAACACAAATAACCGCCCACAATGTCCAACATTCCGTGTGGAAGAACATTGTGTGCTGCTTTGGGATTCCGAGGCACTTAGTATCTGACAATGGAACCAAATTTGCTAGCCAACAGTTGAGAAAGTTGTGCACGGAGCTTGAGATAAAGCATATCTTTGCCTCGGTAGAACACCCACAAACGAATGGGTAGGCTGAGTCGACCAACAAGGTCCTACTGAGGGGACTGAAAAGGACGTAGGAAAAGGGAAAAGGAAACTTATCAGAAAAAATTCCAAGAATTTTGTGGTCCTATCACACTACCCCATAATCAATAACAAAAGAAACATCGTTTAGTTTAGTATACGAGTCAAATGCTATGATACCAGTGGAAGTCCAAGAAAATTCTCCTAGATTCTAAAGTTTCATCGTTAAAGAATCCAGCGAAGGGAGAATGATGAATTTAGATTTGCTGGAAAAGGCACATGATCACGCTCGTATAAACTTAGAAGCCTTAAAAAGAAGGGTGGAGCTAAGGCACAAGACCAAGACGAAACCTCAAAAGTTCAAGGTTGTCGACTTTGTCATGAGGAAGGCCCACCCCTATCAGATTGAGAACAAGTTGTCTTCGAAATGTACAGGCCCATTCCACGTAGTCGAGGTACTAGGAAATGGTGCGTATAAGTTGGAAACCCTGGAGGGAAGAGCCATCTCACGAACGTGGAATGCGATAAATTTGTTCTTTGGAGAGATGTGTGAAATAAGTTAATTTGAATTAAATAGCGTAGTCACCCAAGATGGAATACAATAAGACGACCTAACTCGGTGTAAACACGATTACCCGAGTATAAGGGCCATGCTTGATGAATTGGTTTAAGCGGGTGACGTTGTCCGAGATGACACATGGTAAGATGACCTAACTCGAAATGAATGAAGTCACCCGAGTATAGGCACCCTAGGACATGAATTAATTTGATGAATTATCTAATTTGGCACACAGTGAGACGACCTAACTCAGAACGAATCAAGTCACCCAAGTATAAGTGCCTTGTGATAGATGAATTAATTTGAACAGGTGAATTATCTGATTTAGCACATGGTAAGATTACCTTACCCGGAACGAATGAAGTCGCCCGAGTATAGGCACCTTGTGATAGGAGATAGTTTAAACAGATGAATTATCCAAGATAGCGCATGATAAGACGACCAAGCCTGGAGTAGATACAACTATCTGAGTAGGCGCCCTGCAAGATGAGATATCATGGAATAGATACAGTACTCACACTGTAAGATATCCCAATTCAGAGGCAATGTCGATGCCCAGACAAAAAAAGGGTACAAGTCAAGTTGAAATAGAAGGTTATTCTGACCAAGAGGGTGTCACTCATCAAAAGGTTAGTCTCACCGTTAAGAGAAAGTTTCATTGCTTTCTGCATTTAGTTTCACCTAAGTTAGCAAGACCTATTTATGTTAATTCTGTCGTGTTCGGGGTGTGAGGTCAACTTGATTGAAAAAACATGTTTTCAATTTGCATGTTCAGACACTACAACTCCATGTGGGCAAACCATGTAGTAACATGCTAGACACGCTGTGTTTAAGTGAAAAATCACTTTATATGGCAAAGCGTTCGGATACACATTGAAGCACTATAGGTAAAATCTTGGAAATTTCAAAGTAAATAACATGTTCAGAATTGTTTAAGTTTCAAAACGCTAAATGAACATTGGTGAAGAGTTAAAGTGTCCAGTAAGTTCGCCAAACAAAATTAGATACAATCCATAAGAGTCGAGTCAAGAATCCCCCACTAGTTTTCCATTGACCACGGTCTTGCCCAAGTCTAGCTCTGAGAAGTCTATGGTGGGATGGACGACCATTGCCTGCTCCAAAGCAGCTTCCAATCCGACGAGGTAGGATTGAGCGACATACTGCTTTAAAGAGTTGGTGGCCTGGGTAAGATCTTCCTCCTTACAGGTTTTCAACCTTGTTTGAAGGTTTGCTCTTCTCTTCAGCCATGCTTAGTGTCTCATGGGTCTTCTCAGCCAAAGCCACATCCAAGCGATTAGCTTCAGTTCGGAGACGTTTGACTTCTTGCTAAAGACCACTCAAACGGTTAACTTCAGCTCGGAGGCGTTCCACTTCTTTATGGAGTTTCATGTTCTCCTTAGCTCTTTTATGATATTTTACCTTGACATTGACTAGACAAGCAGTATAGCCTTATCCTTGCTAGGTAAAAAGAATGACTCGTCATGAGCTGGGACATTAAAATTGAAATCCCATAAGCTTTTTCCTCGCGAGCTTTTGCCTCGCACTCTTGGATGGTGATAACCTCTTGGTGGGGGGCTCGGCCATCCGAATGGGAATGTTCGATAGGAGAAGTTGTTTCTGGTCTCTTCCTCTCAAAGACAAGGCCTGAGGTGGTATGCTCGTCCTGAACAGATTGGATTTGAGCAACACCAGCTGAAGTTTTTCTCTTTTGCAGCAAGGAATCCTTGTGCAAGCTCGCAGCTTCCCTCATTTTCCTGGTGAGCTCGGCCAGCTCAACCTTACTAATATTGGAAATCATGTTATCTGCAAAAACGAATAAACATTTAGAGGTCATGGATTAACTTTTCCCTTCAAGGGTGAGAAAGGAGATGTACCAATACAGGCTTTGAGAGCATCAGGGAGATATTCTTTAGTCAACAGTGTCAGAGTATCAAAGACGACTTTCAGATTCACCAAAAATTCAAAAATGCCTTGGTCCCTTAGGGGCAGATCTTCCAAGCGCCGAGCACTCTGGAACCGAGGATTGGGTGTCCAATACAAAGGAAAGTCATCCAGTAGGGACGGATCTCCTGCCGAGGCTCGGACTTTGATAAATCGACCTTTGAAATTTTTGTAGGATGACTGGAAAAGAGTAAGCAAACCTATCCCAGGAGCACCGTTTAGAGAAACCCATAGTTGGCGACCTGAGTGTTTAACTTTGAAAAAATATAGGAAGACCTCCACAGCTGGCAAAATGTCGAGTTGGGAACACAAAATTATAAAACCTCAGATGAATGCCCAACTATTTGGATGTAGTTAGGTAGGTCTGTTAAAATTATAGGGCTAAAACAAGAGGGGAGTGAATTGTTTTTGAAAGATTTTCGCAAGTATTGAAGGTGGAGTGAAAAGCTATGAAGAATTAATCAATTAAAAAACTGTCCAACCAAATATAAAATTGTCTTAAGCTTGATGCAGAAAATCAACATGATTTTACGAAATAACCGGTTATTTTTATCAGCACTTTTATCAAAACAGATTTAAAGCAATTTAAATAGTTTAAGGATAGAGAGATTCACACAGAATGTTTATACTGGTTCACTCAACACCTGAGCTACATCCAGTCCTCAGACACCACTGAGA
>Ga0123342_1001110_pt1 | contig 44809 bp, 48 predicted proteins | sample Turbeawhitnodule_FD_89960 | JGI IMG/M metagenome (GOLD analysis project Ga0123342, IMG submission 89960) | Root nodule microbial communities of legume samples collected from Mexico - Turtle bean Mexico white nodule | ecosystem: Host-associated > Plants > Roots > Nodule | place: Mexico: Nepantla...
CACTGTTTTTTCTTTTCTCACCAGCTTTTGTCATTTCCTCATCATTCAAAGTAAAACTTGATTTCTTATTTAATTTTTGTTGCAAACCAACAACAATTTCCCACATCTCCTTTTTAACTTCATTAGGAGCATCCTTGCATGCTCCAACATCCTTTTGAGTACCGGCCAAGTGATGCTTCAATCGATAAACTCCCCCGGTTAATACCTTTTGACAATATTTGCATTGAAGTTGTCTAGTATCCCCAATAACTGAGATACAATGCTTCCAAGTAACATCACTCCTATTTCCTGGAGCATTTTTTGGGAGTCACTATCACGGGTATAGAAGTCATTGTAATGATGGAAATTTGGAACTGCAGTTTGGGTTGCAGTGAAAAAAAAAAGAAAAAAAAAACGACACTTGGTTGCAGTGAGAAAAACAGAGAAAACAAAACTGCACTTGGTTGCAGTGAGAAAAAAAGAGGAAAAAAAAGCTGCACTTGATTATATAGAAAAAAACAGAGGAGAGCGAGACTGCAGTTGGAAACTTGAAAGGGAAAGGGAGAGGAGTGAGAAAAAAAGAGGAAAAATATCTGCACTTGGTTATGTAGAGAAAAAACAGAGGAGAGTGGGACTGCAATGGAGAAGTTGATAGGGAATGGGAGAGAAGAGCGAGATTCTGTTTGCATGACTTAAAAATAATTAATTAAAAATTAATTATGTTGAATTTGTAACGTTTTTGAGTAAAAAATTAAAAATTTTACTGTGCAGTAACTGATTCCTCTCACTGTGCGGTAAGTGGATTCTTTTCAGTTATTTGAGCTTTTTATTTCATTGAGCCCATATGCTGCTGCCTCCATCTTAAACAGAGAAACCCTAATCCCAAACTATCCTATCTGCTGCTGCCACACCACAGCCACCGTGTCGCACTCCGTCACGTCGCGACACTGTAAACGCTACTGCGCCGCCACAACGATGATGTCAAAAGAGCTGCTTGTGACGATTTCCAGTATCATGAAACTCGACGATTCCACGCGAGTTGCGATTTACAACGCCGATCCCACGCAATCTACAGAAATCGTATTTTTCTGGTGATCGCAGATCGGCACCATGAGTATACATTGTAAGATCGTACGATCTTACGATGCAACTCGCGATTTTGACTACCATGCTCCTTCTGCTTCTTATATGTGACTTTATTCACCAAGCTCGGTGTCCGACTTCCTTTACAACCTTTTGAAAAAGAAATATTGTTATCCATGAACGTATTCCCCGCTCAATTGCAGCTTAATAGCTGAGCCTTTGTCCGAGCCTTTCACATCCTCTATAGCCAATTTGACATTATTCCGAGCTCCAACATGTATTTTTATTTCTTTGAATTTAAGATCTCCAAACGTACCTCCTGGGCCTCCATTAGTGGTGTCAAAGGTCGAACCCTTCTTACGTTATTTCAGTCTTTTTATAAATCTTTCAAAGGGGGAAATTCATAAAATTCAACAACCTGATCACATCCCTGCTCTTTTAGAGGGATTGCCCCTATATTGGTCATCCCGACCTAACTGTCAACCTACTCGCACTCTTGAAGATCTTGACACTAGGGAACTAGGTGACTGCAAAAAACTTGATGAGCTAGGGATAGTCTTTGAAACTCCGATTCTTCTAAAGCTCGAGTCCCGACCCCATGACTTAAAAGTTTACATCGGTATTCAATTTGACCAACATCTATTTATTTTCTTGTTGTCAACTATTTTTAACAAATGTCTCTATTTTTTAGATAACTCAATGTTGCTTACCAAAGTTGAAATAGCTCGTCGGACCAGAGGAGTTGTTGCTAAGTCCAATGCTGCTGCCAAGTCCAATGCAAAGTTGACGCCAATCGATTCTGAAAAGACTGCTACTGTGGTTGTCGAAAAAAAATGGTCCACTGACCATCTTCCAACTGTCGAACCTGTTGACTCTGTAGGTCATTCTTCCTATCACTAGGGATCATCTGCCAAATCCTGCAAAAAAGATGACAAAGGTATGGAGTTTGTAGACGAGCCTTCTTCCTGGCCCGAATTGATATCCCTTTTTGACTATCTGACCAAAAGGTTGGTAAAACAGGATTCCGAAGCAACCCACAAGGTTGCCCTAGAACTAGTGAAGGTGAACAAACTGGTGAGCTTGAAACTGCCCAAGTTGAGGTAACCTCCTACAAGAACAAATTGGCATAAATGGCTAGGGACAAGGATGATGCTTTGGGGAAGTTGCAGCGGACCATTATAGACTATGCTCGTCATTGCGAAGAGCGTCAAGCAACTAATTGAGCTTGGGAAGACGCTGAAGCTATGCTCCAAAATAAAGTTGCCACTCTTGAAGTTGCGTTGGAGGTAGCCAAAGATGAAGTGTCCCGAGCTTTTGTTGACGCTTTGATGATGCCATTGAACAAATTAAGGTTGTTCAACTTGGCATTGATACGTCGCCGCTCGACCCTTTCAAAAGTGTCGTGAATGGGCAGATTGTTGACGAGTAGCAAGGATTGAAAATCGTTACCTTTCTGCATTTTGACAAACTTTAAACATTTTCTGCTTTATTTATGCTAACCTTTTGTAATTCTCACATTTGCTACTTTCATTATCTACTTTGACTTACAATTATCATTCCAATATTATGACAAGTTATATCTTTCGTGCATTACGTATGAACATTTACCAAAACCCCTTGATTTATTCCACACAAAAATAATTCTCCCTAAGCATATTTTCATAAAACTTTACTCTAGGTTCCTAGGTTCAGTTTTAAGAACGTATTCTAAATCACCTATCCAATCTTAATCCTACCACATGTTGAATTATTCACCAATTCACATCGAAATTATATAACTAATTTTAAACATTTTCCACCTCTCATACCTAAATCAATTCACATGCCAAATTCATATATTCAAATTATAAACACTCGCCATATCAATTCACATGCCAAATTCATGTATTCAAATTTTAAACACTCGCCACATCAATTCACATGCCAAATTCATAAATTAAATTTTAAACATTTGTCACATCTCAATATAGTATCTCATCTTTACAAACTGAGGCTCCGCTCGGCACCATGGTGAGTGAAGACCCTACCATGGGTTTGTTATTGGACCATGTTTTCTCCTTGGCACCATGGAGGGTGAACACCAGTCCATGGTTTTGTGGACCGAGGCTCCGCTCGGCACCATGGTGGGTGAACACCCTACCATGGTTTTGTTATTGGACCAAGATTTTTCCTTGGCACCATGGAGGGTGATTACCAATCCATGGTTTTGTGGACCGAGGCTCCGCTCGACACCATGGAGGGTGAACACCTGTCCATGGTTTTGTGGACTGAGCTCCACTTGGCACCATGGTGGGTGAACACACTACCATGGTTTTGTTTTCAGTCGTCCCTGCTTAAAAAAAATCTTTATAACAATACCTCATTTATTAGAATGGTGTAAAATGTTTCTTATGAGGGCATAAAGGAAAGAAAAAAAAAATTCAGCATAAACTAACTGTAATAAAATCGTAATTTGGCCACATTCTATCCACCATCCAGAGTCTCCAGATGATATGCTCCCCTGCCTACAACTTCCCGTACTCTGTAAGGTCCTACCCACGTTGATGTCAGTTTAATATCTTTCTGTGCCTCTCCCCTCTTATGCAAAACAAGATCTCCTTCTTTGAACTCTCTTGTATGTACCTTACTTAAATGTCTGGTTTCCACCTTCCTTTTTCGTTTTGCCTCTCCCAGTTTTGCCTTGCTTCTAACTTCATCCAAGGTATCTAGCTGAAACAGTCTCCCTTCTTCCGGTGCTTTTTCCGAAAAATCCCCTACTCTTCTAGATGTTATCTCTAACTCAATGGGTAATATAACATCACTATCCTAAACCAAACTAAACAGGGACTCCTTTGTTTTTGACTGCACCGTTGTATGATACGACCAAATTACTTCAGAAAAAATTTCGATCCACCTGGCTTTAGTTGTGCCAAGTTTTTTCTTCAAGGCATTTAAGATAATTTTGTTTGCTGCCTCCACCTGCCCATTAGACTGGGGATGCTCTACGGAGGAGAAAATCTGACAAATAACCAACTCTTCACACATATCCTTCATCTTCTTACTAGGAAACTATGTCCCATTATCCGATATAAGCTCTCTAGGTACGCCAAACCTACACACTATTGATTTCCAAACAAACTTCGTAATCTTTTAAGCTATAATAGTTGTTAATGGCTCTACTTCCACCCATTTTGTAAAATACTCAATAGCTACTACAATGAACTTAAAGTGCCTCACCGATTTTGGAAAAATCCCCAAAATGTCAATCCCTCATCTAAAGAAAGGCCATGGTGCAACTAATGAATAAAGACGCTCTGCTGGAACCTTAATATCAATTGCATGTTTTTGACACCTGTCACATTTTCTGACGTACTCAAGACAAATGACTCTCAAAGTGGGCCAATAGAAACCAACTCGTACAATTTTCACCGCTAACGATCTCCCTCCTATATGGTTTCTGCATACTCCTTCGTGAACCTCCTGTATCACCCTCTCCTTACTAACCTCGTCCAGACATTTCAACAAGGGTAAGGAAAATCCCTTTCTATATAAACAACTCTCAATCATCTTATACATATATATATATATATATATATATATATATTCTTTTTCAGGATACCCTGCTCTTCCATATCTGTCGGTTTTTTTCCTTCCTCGAACCACCTCACATACATATCCATCCAGCTTTGCTAACTACAAATTTGCATCGCCTCTCCAATGACCACACTAGGCTCTGCCAAGCTTTCCTGTATTACTGACCTATGATTAGCCGATCTTTTTGTACTTGCTAATTTAGATAACAAATTTGCTTTGGAGTTTTGCTCCCGTGGGACATGCACCAAAATGAATTCCTCGAATTTGGACGCCATTGTTTGCACCTTCTCCAAGTACTTAGCCAAATGCGGATCTCTTGCTTGAAAATTTCCTGCCACCTGCTCCGTCACCAATTGCGAATCACTTCTAACCACTAACTTCTTTACACCCATATCTTCTGCTAACCTCATCTCAGCTAACAAAGCCTCATACTTCGCCTGATTATTACTAGCCCGGAACGCGAATTTTAAAGACTGCTCCACCAAAACCCTGTCCGGTCCTTCCAGGATAATCCCTACTCCACTACCTTGAGTATTGGATGCTCCATCCACCGACAAAATCCATCCTCCCATCCTACCCAATTGACACTCTTCTCCCGATCCTGCTAATTCAGCCACAAAATCCGCCAGTACTTAAGGTCGCACCAAACCCCTACTTTCAAATATCAAACCATACTCTGAAAGTTCCACCGCCCATTTCATCATTCGTCCTACCAAATCCACCTTTAATAACACCTGCTTAATTGGAAAATCTGTTTTCACAATAATCTGAAAATTCTGGGAGTAATATCTTAACCTTCTTGCCGTGATTACCACAACTAAAGCTGCCTTTTCAATCTTCTGATACCTTACCTATGCTCCTTGGAAAATCTGACTAAAGAAGTAGATCGGTCTTTGGTCCTTCTTTTTTTCCTGTGTTATCACTATACTTAATGCATTTTCTGTTACGCATAAATACAAATACACAGGTAACCCCGCTACAGGCTTGATCAGGATTGGAGGCGATGCAAGTATACTTTTTAATTTCTAAAATGCTTCTTCACATTCGTTTGTGCACATGAAGAGATCATTGCCCTTTAGACATTGAAAGAAAGAAATCGACTTTTCTCCTACTTTCGGGATGAAACGTGACAATGATGTCATCCTCCCTGCCAACTGTTGTACTTCCTTAACAGACACCGGACTTCTCATGCTAAGAATTGCCTCACACTTTTTTGGGTTCATCTCAATTCCGCTTTGAGTCAACATAAACATCAAAAACTTTCCCGCCCTTACTCCAAACACACATTTTTTCTAGATTCAGCTTCAACTTATACTTATCTAATGTTTGAAAGAATTCCCTCAGATCTTGCACATGACTACTGGCTCTTACGGATTTAACTACCATATCGTCTACATATGACTCCACATTCCTTCCAATCATATCCCCCAGAATTCGATCCATCATCCATTGATAGGTCGCCCCCGCATTCTTCAATCCGAAGGGCATATTTATGTAACAAAAGTTCGATAAACTTCCCCTAAAGGTTGTCTTTTCTATATCACTAGGATGCATTCAGATTTGATTATATCCCGAATATGCATCCATAAACTTAGAAGCTCACAACTAGACACCCCATCCACCAAAATATCAATATTAGTTAACGGGAAAGCATCTATGGGACATGCTTTGCTCAAGTCTGTGAAATCTGTACACCTTCTCCATTTGCCATTACTTTTCTGGACCAACACCACATTGGCTAGCCAAGTAGGGTATTGTATCTCCCTAACGTGGCCCACACTCCTTAATTTCTCCACTTCCTGACTCACTATTTGCTACCTCTCTTCCCCCAACTTCCTTCTCTTTTGTACTACTGACTTCACATTTGGGTTTACCGACAAACGATGTCATATGAAATCCGGGTCTATTCCTGGCATATCCTGTACCGTCCATGCAAAAGCTCGTACATTTTCTCTCAAGCACTCTATCACCTCTTTATCCCGTTCAATCCCCATTTGACTTCCAATTTTAACCATCCTACCCTCCTGCAACTCAATGGTTTTGGTTTCCTCTGCCGGTTGAGGTCTTTCTTCCTTGTAATCTACCTTCGGATCCAACTCTATCTCCTCACAATTTTGGTCTACCCTCTCTAATTGCCAACACCGCTTTTTATTATTTTTTAAACTACCTTCATAACACTTCCTTGCAGACCTTTGATTTACCCTTATTACTCCCACCCTATGCCTATCCATCAGATACTTCATTTTCATATGCACTAATGATACTACTGCTCCTAACTTATTTATCGTAGGTCTTCCCAACAAAATATTATATGATGAAGGGATATTAACTACCATGTACCTGATATTGATCGTATTGACCTCACTTCCTTCCCCAAAGGTTGTTCTCGCCTCAAAGTAGCCTCTTACTTGAACTGGATCACCAGAAAAAGTGACAAACACCCCTTCATAAGGATCAAGTTCATCAACCGATCCTCCCATTGCCACAAATGCGTGCTAGAAGAGCACGTCCGTCGAAGAGCCTTGGTCTACTAGCACCTTATGAATGCGTCGACTTTTCATTACAACTAATATAACAATAGGATCATTGTCATAAGGAAAAACATCCTCCAAATCCTCCCTTGTAAAGTTTAAGGTCGGAGTATGAGCCACCTCCGTGGCCAATTGCATTACTGATCTTGCATATCGTTTCCTATCTACATTGGAAACTCCTCCACCCAAAAATCCGCCCGCGATTGTATTTAGGTCTCCCATTGTTGGCTTCTCATGTTCTTCCTTCTTCCGACCCTCTCCTTTCTCTGCATCTTTTACAACTTCTAACCCTATCTTATCCGCCTCCTCCCCATCATCTTTCAAGATTTGTAATAAACCCCTTTTTACGAACTCTTCTATTTGTCTCACCAAAGAATAACATCTTTTTGTGATACGCCCTATGGAAACAACACCATGCTTTTGAGTTTCTTCCCATGATTTTATTGGTTTTTTTTCCAGAAATCGGAAAAGTTTTGCCATGTTGACATCTTTAATAATATCCTTCTGGGAAGGCACCAACTTTGGCGGAAACCAATCAGATCTTTCCTCCCTCCAATTGCCATACCTTTCACCTCTTATTTCCCCATAAGGAAACGCCCCCGATCTTCTCTCCTCGTTTGTACTAGTCCTCCCCTTTTATTATTAAGTGGGCGAAAACCAATTGTGGTCCTCTCTCCTTTAGATCTTGTTCCCTCTTCACCCCATCTCTCTTCTCCCTTCTTTCTCCTAACGAATTCCTCCACTTTAATATACGATGTTGCCTTAAGATTAATAGCGGCCATGTCCTCCGATCTCCTCTTCACCAATGACTCACTGAAACCTCCAGATTTTAATAAAAGCTTCCACATATATCCCCTCATTAGGTTGCGGGATCTGCACCACCACCTCATTAAATATTGCTTCACCGCCTCCCCTTTGGATTGTTTCACCTCAAACAGATCTGCCGTGCTTGGAGCTTTTGTTTTATTTGCCGCAAAATGAGCGAAAATCGGACAAAAACCTCCAACGATGTTACTGACCCCTCGAGAAAAGTGCTAAACCAATCCAACGCCGTTCCTACTAACGATCCTGCCAGCATTTTGCATTGGAAAACATTCGATCCTCTATGAATCAACATCTGTGCCCTGAAGTTTTTAATGTGGGCATTCAGATCCTGCTTTCCCGTGAACAAACTAATTTTTGGAAATACATAACTTGTTGGAAAGGGTTCATTCAGAATTTCCTCTGAAAATGGTTGGAAATCTGGCTCCACTTCCTCCAATTCCCACCTTCTTGTCCTCCGATCTTCCAATTGCCTCTGCAACTCCTCACTCCGCCTTTGAAGTTGCTCTTGTCCTCTTAACACTTCCTTCATTCGTACCCTTGTTTCTTCTTGCCCCCTTCTAAATTCCTCTGCACGCTCTTCATTTTGCCTCTTTATGGTTTCCATCATCTCCATCAGCACACGTGTTGCTTCTGGCGGGGGCTCCCCGTTGGAAACCCCAATTGGCTCCTCTTCTGCCATTATTCTCTTGGTTCCTCTCATTTTTTCACTTTATTTTGATTTTGTGGCACATGAATAATTTTGCCTGCCCCGCGGTCGGCGCCAAATGTTCTAGAACCTAGTCGTAGAACATCAATTAATAGGCTAGGGTAAGTGTACCCTATACCAGTGTGTAAAAGATATATCCTTCTGCTGACGCTCCTTCTTACATATATTGACACACCCTGTGTAACGTAACCCGATTATATCTTTACTGAGCCACTATGTGTGATTAAGTCTAATGAATAAAGGATGACACACGTTTTCTGTTGATTATAGGATTCCAATTCTCATATTATGCGTCGAGCATAGGCCCATCACTCTACATGCCCCCAACCTCTACCGTAGGCTACTAAGGCTATTATTATCAAGTTGAGCGTGTTCAAGTAACGACCACCCCATACATGTCGGGCCCATACCTTCACTCTATAATTTTAATTCCAAATTAGTCACTGTAAAGACTAATTTAGGAGCTAAAGTAGTTAGTAGCTAATACCACGATCGAGATAGCCTATCTAAAGTCGAGATGGATGACCGACATTGTTTTAAGAATATCTTCAAATACTTATGCTTTCAAGACTTAAGTTTATCAAGCTTGGGAGGCTAATGTACTTTATATGACTGAGATCACCGGTTGAGGTCATACATGATCGAGATGGCCTACATGAGGTCGAGATGGATGATCGACATCGTTCTGAGAACATATTCAAACACTTAGGCTTAAGGTTTAAGCCTATTGAGTCTGGGGCTATTGTACTTTATATGACCTAGATCACCGATTGAGATAGTACATGGCCGAGATGACTTACATGAGGTTGAGATGGTCTACCGAGGTCGAGGTGGATGGTCGATATCGTTCCGAGAACATCTTCAAGGCTCTTAAGACTTAAGCCTATTAGATGGCTGATCGAGACTATGTTTAGGTTGGGACCATGTCGCAAACATAAAACAATTGATAAGTCTAAATAATAATTAGAAACTAATTAATGTACCAATTAGTATGTATTGTCAAGATTAAAATGAGAGTAACCTAAAAAATTGTGATAATCTAGACCAAGTATCAACGAGCTCTCGCTCACCTCTGTAAATAGGTGAAGACTCCATGGTGAAAGATATGTTTTCCTCTCAACATTGATTTGAACATTAAAGAATCTTTTGTAGGTAGGTTTTCCATCCTAACTGAATCACACAATTAACCAAAATCCAAGAAGTAATTAAGGTCCAAAATTTCGAGACCAAAATTAAAAAAAAAAAAAACCTTCTCTGTCCATAAAAAATAAAATAAAAATCTATTTGTTTGCCTCATAGACTCGTGAAAAGGATGTTTAAAGAGAATACATAGTGTACCTGCTCGCCTCTAGGCCGGAAACAATTAATTATTCAGGGTGACCACCCAACTTCATAACCGAGCCATAATTTGCCATAAATGATCATCATGAATAAAACGGCCTAATCAATAAGTCTTAATTGAGGAGCGACTATTGTTGAAACAATGAATAACAATTACATGGCTAATCTAAGGGACTCATAACTCATTTGCGGTTGAGAATTCACTATCTTTGTGCTCCTATTGACTTAAACATCATAAAGTCATTTTCATGTGGACCTCTCCTTCACAATTGAAGACCAACTGAAAGCTCGTTTCTTGAGGAACACACAATCCTCGTGGAATTATACTCTCCAAATTTATTTTCGGTAAGAACACATAATGAAAAGGATATTTAAAAATAATACATATTTGATCTTGTAATTCCAACACATTACATAATAATAATAATAATAATAATAATAATAATAATAATAATAATAATAATAATAATAATAATAATAATAATAATAATAAAAAAGTGATCTCATAAAACAATGATCTAAAATTTATAATTATATATTTTTATTTTTGATGAATATAACATTTGTGTTTTATATATGTTTTTATTGAGTAATATGTTTTATATTTAAAATGTTGTATATTCATGATATTAAATATTAATTAAATAGTTTTTATAAAAAATAAATATTATAAGAAAAAATATATAATATTATTAAAATTTTAATATTAAAAAAAAGTTCTCTTTAATATAAAATAGTAATAGTAATAAAAATTATAATTATATAAATATTAAAATAAAATTTTAATACTTGTTATTATTCCCAAATTAAAAAAAAGAGAGATATTACACCTATTTGCCAATAGTTCAGATTTTTCCAATCAAAATCATAGTGAATTTGAAGAATAAAGGGGAAATGGATAGTAAAAGAAATTTAAGCAAAACATACATAGCAACTCGACCTCTTGTCATTAAACTACTCCCTTTACACCATATTAGAATAACAAAACATGCTCTCCAATTTTCTATTAATAATTTCTTCTATCTATCCTTTTTTTAGAATATAATGAAACAGATAAAAAAAATTAAGTTAAAAAATAAAAAACCTGATAATTTAAGATAAAAAATAATTTTCTGTCAGAAGCAGATAAAAACCCTTTTAAAAAATGAAAAACAATATTTTAAAGTATAATGACCAAAATTAAAATCAAAGTAAAGTATAAAAGCCAAAAACACATTTAAACCTAATTTATTTATTGGACTTGGACACTTAAACGACATCGTCAAAGGGGATGTGAGCAAGAAGTGTGTTTCAGCCTTGATCCAGTGTGGCGCATCTCAGCCAATGATGGTGCTTTTCCGACCAAAAAGAAACCAATGACGAAATTTCTGCTTGAAAATACTACGAAAATTGAAAACCAATCGTAGGCAACCTCACAATCACTAGAGACACCGATGATTATGATGACATTAAAGCAGCACCAAGTGTAAGAGAGAGAATGCAAAGGTGACTCCTTTTCATGTGAATTTTGACTGATCCATTGATTATTCAGCAACCATCTGCGTATCTGCCTGAAAAAGGAAGAGGGAAGAAGAAATTGAAACATGGGTTGGATTCCCTGTTCCGGAAATTCAAACACTAAGAAGAAGCTAAAGAAGAAGTTGGAGAAGATGGAAGTGCAGAGCAGTCTTGTTGATCCGATCAAAGCCACCCCAGGTAGCGATGTTGTTGAATTTGTTGGAGTTGGCTGTAAAAAAGGTCATCAGTGGTTTGGGATAGCCAGACCCCTCTTGTGAGACTTGTGTTTTCCCTTGATTTCTGTTGTTCCTTTTTTATGAAGATTAATTGGGGTTGAATAATTAGAGTAATAACAACATATATTCTCTTATTAGTAAGAAATGAAATGTTGTGAATTTTAATTTTGTATACCTTTGGTAGACCAGATTGAGTCCTGGATGAGCGAACTTCTCAGGTAAAAAGATAGGTGGAATTTCATATAAAAATGACTGACAGCTTCTATTTAATATTTTTATGCTCCTCTGCAGAGTTGAATCTAAGAATTTGTTTATTTTAGCTTATTGATTTTCACAAAGTATACATATCAACTGTAAAATTGTACTAATGATGGTAATTTTGAAATTATGCATCCTATGAGACCAAGTCAGTTTGTGTTTCTTTTTCTGAAATTTGGTGAATGAAATATACCATGTTGTACTTTCTGAATCTTAAACACCGAAGAAGGACGAATTGGTCTTGGATATTAAATCTAAACCGACTGTCGTTTATATTTCTTCACACTTAAATCATTAGTTTTTGGAGTGGAATGCAGGGAAATTGAAGAGGAATTCATCCATGAATTCCAAAGATTCCTCTAGAAATGGAAACCCTGATCACATTGCTGCACAGACATTCTCATTCCGTGAGTTGGCAACTGCTACTAGAAACTTCAGAGCTGAATGTCTTTTAGGCGAGGGAGGCTTTGGAAGAGTCTACAAGGGGCGTTTGGAAAGTATTAATCAAGTGAGTGTGTTTCTCATGAAGCATATGTGAAATTCTCAGGGAAATGAAGAAATGCTTCATTATTTTTTGTTATTCATCATTTCTCTCCCATCCACGTTGCTTCCTGACACCAGAGTAGCACCTTATGAGTTTTGCATGCATGGAAATGAGGTTTAAATTTGTGTAGTTTGATATGACATGCTTCATGATTTCTAATGTTGAATGTAGATTGTTGCAATTAAACAACTTGACCGAAATGGACTACAAGGGAATAGAGAGTTCCTTGTTGAAGTTTTGATGTTAAGTCTTCTTCACCACCCTAACCTTGTCAACCTGATTGGTTATTGTGCTGATGGGGATCAAAGGCTTCTAGTTTATGAATTTATGTCATTAGGATCATTGGAAGACCACTTACATGGTATATGTATTACAAATTTGTATGTCATCTCTTTCAATTCATTATGTATTGGCTTGAAGTATATATTTTTAATAAATGTTTGATACTCAGATATTTCTCCTGGGAAGAAACAACTTGATTGGAACATACGGATGAAAATAGCTGCTGGAGCTGCAAGGGGATTGGAATATTTACACGACAAAGCTAATCCTCCTGTCATATACCGAGATTTAAAATGCTCCAATATTTTGCTTGGTGAAGGATATCATCCTAAGTTATCTGATTTTGGTCTGGCTAAACTTGGTCCCGTGGGGGAAAACACCCATGTATCTACAAGGGTTATGGGAACCTATGGATATTGTGCTCCAGAGTATGCAATGACAGGTCAACTGACTCTGAAATCAGATGTTTATAGCTTTGGTGTTGTTCTTCTGGAAATAATTACTGGAAGGAAAGCAATTGACAATTCAAGATCTGCAGGAGAGCAGAATCTTGTTGCTTGGGTAAGAAAGTCACTGTTATCTCATCTCATATGTCTGACTGGTAATTTATCAGCTGGAAGACTGTATAATAAATCATCAAATATAACACTGGATCGCTTCATTTGCATATTAGTAGCCAAATGGTAGTATTGTGTGATTTAAATAAGGGGAGGCAAGTATTTAATATGAATTGGACATACTTGGCAAATTTTACCTGCATAATTGGACTTGTGAGAATTTGTAAGTATTGAAAGTCTACATTAATTATCTTTTATCTCTCCTCCATTTTGTTGTAAATATTCTGTTTTTATCTTAAGTAACCAGTTAGAAACAGATTATCTAAATATAGGATTTGTAAGTTAGTTATTTCATTGTTCATAGGGATTTGCTATTATGACGACCTATTTTTTTGCTACTTTTCATAAGAGGTGTTTTGAATCTTTTCTCAAACAGTTCAAAATATTACTTTCCAGGTGAAATCATTTCCACTCAAATAGTTAATAGTTCTCAGTTATGTCTTAAGTAGAGCAACAAAACATGGTATATAATTAGTGATGTACATTGCTTTCGGTAGGAAATTACTGTCATGGTAATTCAAAAGTTCTTTCAACTGATATTTTCTTCAGAGTTATTTTTCTCTTTTCCTTTCTTTTGGTAGGCTTTCTGATTTCATCCTCTTTATTTTGTTCCCTTCTCAATAAAATCTTCTCAAAACATGAAATTCCTACTGTGATGTTGAAATTGGTCCTCAAAGTTCTGCATATCCCATAAATTTTCTAACTGCCTTTAGCTTATTCAATTGCGATTTTGAAATTTGATACTATGATCTTGTCTTTGCTCTTTATTTAAGTAATTTGATTAAATTGCAGGCCAGACCCTTGTTCAAAGATCGAAGAAAATTCTCACAAATGGCTGATCCAATGCTCCAAGGTCAATATCCTTCAAGAGGGCTATACCAGGCTCTTGCTGTTGCAGCTATGTGTGTTCAGGAGCAGGCCAATATGCGTCCAGTTATAGCTGATGTTGTCACTGCTTTGAGTTACCTTGCGTCACAAAAATATGATCCCAGTACACAGACTGTACAAAGCTCTCGCCATGCTCCTGGTACTCCTCCTAGAACCAAGAGGGGATAGTGATATGGAGCTCCATGTTTTTTAGTTATGGTAGTCTGGTGCAAATTTCAAACATCTTACAACACACTGCAAGATATAGATTTGTAGATGTTAATACTGGTTGTCTTATGGTGGTGTTCTTCCTTCAGAGCATAGTAGCTAAAAATGTTGTAAAATTTTGTTCTACTTCTGGTGCACATAACTGCTCCTATTTTCCATTTGGAGCCAAGATGGTATATTCACTTCCTTTTCCCTTAGTTTCTATTTTAAAAGAAAATTGTTGGATTCATGATTCATGTTCCTTCTGTCTTGGCAATTGTTCTAGTGGTGTACCAGCATTCCATAGTTGTCAATTCTTCTTTCTCCTGGTCGTTTGTATAGTAATGAAGCTCTGTAAAATTTGGCTTTTTCAACCAAGGAAGTATAACATAATATCATGTGTTATCTCCTACTTTCGTCTTGTTTATATTGTCGTGTATAGATTTTAAATGTAACTTTTTGTACTGTTTTATGCTGTGCAAGCGTTCTTGAATACACTTTCATAGCACATACTTGACTCGAGTTTCCTTGCAATTACACGTGCACGCTTTTGATGATTAAATGTCGTAATATAATCCTAATAAAACCACAAGATGCTAAATTGGAAAACGAAGGGCGCGGGGACCTAAAATAAACTTAGTTGGCGTGGAACCTGGCTCTCTGGCTCAGTTACTGTTTTATCATTTGACAAACTGATTCTCGTTTTCTTTGATTTGTTGTTGAAGAGAATTTTCGTTGTACATAATTTTTTAATTAAACCAATCCGCTGATGCATGATGACTCCTATCTCTAGAGATGTGAACCATGTTCATAAAATTATCAAGAGGCAAAAGTGTTACATTGCAATGAGTGCAAACATAGATCGGTCTATAAACTAAGACATTTTTAAAAATTTTGCAAAAATCCTAGACCTCTTAAAGTTTTTACAACATAAGTTCAAATATAATTTTAAAAAATAAAATTGGAAACGATTTGGTTTACCTACAAAGTAAATATGAGGTCTAAATCTTTATTAAAAGATGGTCATTTTATGACTCATTTAAGAAAAGGGGTCGCACTTACTAGATCAATTGTTACGATTTATCAGTTTCATGGTTAGTTATTAATATGAATGTTTTATTACAATCTTAATCATTGGCTTTGCAATCAGAATAATAAAAATAATTTATCCTCTAAAGTGTAGTTCTTCCCTTGAGAAAAACTAAAATGAGAATTATTTTGAAAGAAGTGGAAGGAGGGTGAAGAATAGAAGCTAGTTGTCACAATTTTTTTATACACTTTTGCAGGAGTTAAAGTATGGTAATGGCACGGCTGTTACGCTTAAATTTAAACAAAAACAAATAAAGACACGGTTTTTGAAAGACTGGGTAGTGTAGGTGTCAAAGACAGTATGTGTCTAACTTTAAATGTTGAAATGTTACCAACGAATGTCAGTCAAAGACAGAATGTGCTTTCTACATCTAATTGGCCTATCAACATATAAAACATTCCTCACAATGGATTCCTTCCCTAACTTTATGAGATAATTAACATAGAAAATTGGGCAGTGATAATCAGAAACAACTAAGAACTCCTGAGTAGGCAGGAAAGCAAGTGGAGTTCTGCTGGCACTGCTCTGCGAATTCTATCTATCAGTTTCTTGGGTATCGGATTCTATTTTTGGAGAGCCACTATTATGCAGACTTTCGCCAGATTCCTCGGTCTCAGCATTCGGTTTGCTCTGTTTCAGAGGATGTGTAAGAGATAATCATTACAAATAATAAGCTCCTACCATCCCAAAAAGACCAGTAAAGCCCAACCATATGGACATACCCCGAACTAAAAGTAGACAACCTTTTTCCTTGAAACATGTTAGATGTGAGTTCAAATAACCGTGAACATAAAGATAACTTTTGCAGTAAAATTCAATTTCAATGGATTGTTCGTTGGACTGGCATACCAACCAACAAATAGCGAACTCTTCAGAATTCGCAACTCATAATTGTAAATAACAAAATTACATGTCTTCTGCATGAATACAGGCAATTGGGAGTCAGAGAGAGGTCAGAAAATATTTTACCTTATTTCTGTCACGCCAGCCAAGTCCAAAACGTAGCAGACCAATTTTCCGGGAGGGGTTTTCAGACTTTGGGCTTTGTCCACGACCAGCCCTACAAAAATAGCTCCAATGAAGTTGAGCGAAGAAAATTTGGTCTTAAAAAATAAATGGATTCATATATATCATACATGCATCAAGCTCTTTCTATTGGAATTCCTTCCCCGTAAATCCATGGGAACTGAGTGAGTTACGTCCACAGGACTCAGATGACAGAACATACATTATTTACGGTCAAGTATTAGCAGCCAGCCACACCACAGCTTCTGTAAAACTTAAGGTCAAACTCAAGCTCTTTCTATTGGATATCATATTTGAAATTTTGAAGGTTTCCCAGAATACCACATATAAAAGTAAGAGTGACTAATCCTTTCAATATAATTTTAACTTTTCCAGTTCAGCATTCGAGAAATGCAAATAATGATATTTGCCCAGAGACTCCCTTTCATTAAAGCCCCACATACTTCATTGCTATTCAGTTTCGTCAAGGAAACCTTAAAGCCATCTAGGGCCATTTTAAACTTTGTTTTGCAATACAATACGGGGCTATTTTTTAAGCTTTTCCCGCATTTCATAGTTTACCAAGTACAGCACAGAAAGCATTTAACTTTGTTTTGCAATACATATGGGACTTCTCAAAGAGGCAATTTTCACCTGTTTTAAATCACGAAAATGATCTAAAGTTGCTTTACTCTGCTATCTCGTATCTATCAAGGAAAAAAATATAAAAGTAAACCCTAATCATAATATCAGACACTTCGAAAACAAATTTCTCAAACAGGTTTATGAAATTATGAATACTTAATTGGAGGTTCATAAATGAAATTATTGTGGTCTTGAAATATTGAGTTCCTTCCAAGACCTTGTTCATAAATGACTAAAATAATGTTGTACCTTGGAGAAGAAAGTGCTTTGGATTGGCCAGATTCATATTGAAGGGTAGCCTCCAACATACTTTCTGCCATAACGACTCGCTTTTGCATCTCAGCAATTGATTGCATGGCCTTGTCGTACTTTTCCTGCATATTTATTATACTGGAAATAGATGTAATCATGCCTAGTAAGATCCTTAATAATGAGCAGTGTGGTTTACTTATTTCTCTCTGGGAAATAGATCTGTGCATCTTATTAGAATTTAGAAAGCGCTTCAATGCCATGGACATGCAGAGGGTATATAGATTAAACACTTGGATAAAATGTGTTTTTGGTTTCTTAATTTTGGTCAAAAAAATAGTTTTAGTTCCTATACTCTAAATTCGATGATTTTGGTCCTTATGTTTTTAATAATTTGTGAAATTGGTCCTTTGTCCATAAAGTAGGACAAACTTCAATTATACTAAGACCAAAGTTTTCATTTTAAAATGTAGGAACTAAGCCATTTTACCTGAAAATTGAGGGATCTAAATTACATTTTACCTTTAAAACAAAGATAGAGAAAATAGTGTTTCTCAATCATAATTAACTTGATCCATTTAGCCAAAAAAAGAAAACCATCTGTGCAGCACATTGTGAGCTAAATACAACCACTTAGAAAAGAATATTTTCTTTCCATGAACATTAGCAAGAGAAAAGGAATAAGTAAATAAATTAGGTATAACGAAAGATTTAGAGTATCTCAGTTTTTTTTACTTCTAAACTACTCATGCATTTCTATTCTTATCAGGCATGTGAGACATACAGAAAAGTACCCAAACCTATACCAAGCACTAGTGAAAAAATATTAAAAACATAATGCATGTCAATGAAACTCAGATTTAGATGAGTGTTGCATAATCAGGAGAATTGTGCTGTAATTAAGTGCACAGATTTGTTAGTGATTTTATTTCATTTGATTTGTAAAGCTTTAAACACCCATTATTTCTGGCTTTCATTACCAATTATTTCTTTACTTAATTAGGTTGTAAAACAGTCTATAAATAGAGAATGTAATCACATTTATCATAAATACATTTCATCTATTTCTTTCAACTTGGTATTGGGAGACTCTGCTTCTGCAATTGTTGCAATTATTTTCCCGGGCAGTCTTCATTGCTGCAATTATATTTTTTGGACAACCTTAATTGCTGCAACTTTTTTTTCCTGATCTTTTCTCCATTGACCACCACCTTGCACCATTGACCTTACTGCCACTGGCATTGGCCCACTGGCATTGACCGCCGTTGAACACCACTGCCGACGCCGATCGCCAAAAACTGCCACCGGAAAATTTTTCCGACGAGTTTTTTTTGTGTGAACAAGACCAAATTTTGCCAATCTGCAAAACTTAGTTGCTTTTGAGGTCTCATGGACTCCTTTAGTAAGACATCTAGCTATTGTTCCTTCATTATGAGTGGTAAGAGTTCTAGTCTCTTATCCTTTAATGCTTCTAGTACTGAAAATAATATCTGAATTATAGACTCTGGTGCTACTGATCATATGACATCTCATTCCTCTTCTTTTTCATCCTACACTGCTTCATTTGGTAATCAATATATTACTATTGCTAATGGTTCCAATACCCCCGTTACTGGTCGTGGTAACATTTACCTTCAACCTTCATTTCCTTTAAAAAAATGTGCTTTATGTTCCCAAATTAACCAATAACCTCTTATCTATTCAAAAGGTTACCCAAGATTTAAATTGTTCAGTGGTATTTTTCCCTCCCATTGTGTTTTTCAGGATCTTGTGCAGTGGTATTTTTTCTTTCCCATTGTGTTTTTCAGGATCTTGCCACGGGGAAGACTATTGGAATTGCTAAAGAGCAGGGCGGGTTATATTATTTACAACATGAAGAAAATAAAAAGTGTGCTAGACTATAGGCACACACTTCTAATCTTCAGCAAGGCCGTGAATCTTGGTCATCCTCTCAGATATGACTTCAACACAAACGTCTTGGTCATCCTCCATTTAATACCCTAAAGTCCTTATTTCCTGTTTTATTAACAAAAGTGCGTACTGAGTCTTTTCATTGTGATGTTTGTTAGTTTGCTAAACACCATCAGACAACTTTTCTTCCCAATGGTAATAATAGTTCTAAACCTTTTGATCTTATTCATTCAGATGTATGGGGGGACCTTCACCTATTACTAATATCCCGGGTGCAAAATGTTTGTTTCATTTATTGATGATTGTACTCGTGTTACCTGGATATTCCTCATGAAAGATAAGTCTGGAGTTGTTCACCTATTTGTAAAGTTTTACAGAATGATTCAAATACAATTTGAAAGTCCAATTAAGAGATTGTGTTCCGACAACGGAAGAGAATATGTGAACCAAAACCTTTCCAAGTTCCTTCAGGAAAATGGAGTTGTTCATGAATTAACCTGTGTGGACACTCCTCAACAAAATGGGGTTGCTGAAAGGAAAAATCGTTATCTCCTTGAGGTTACTAGAGCTTTACTTTTCCAAACGTCTGTTCCTAGATCTTACTAGGGGGAAGCAATCCTGACTGCTACTTATTTAATTAATAGATTACCCTCTCATGTTTTAGAGGGTGTTACTCCTATTAAGCTTATGACAACATTTTATCCTTCTATTCCCGTGTTGACTAGTCTTCAGAACCGTGTCTTTGGTTGTCTTGCTTTTGTCCATGTTCATAGTCCTTATCGGGGTAAGTTAGATCCTTGCGCCATCAAATGTGTCTTCATCGGTTATGCCCCCAACAAAAAGGGGTACAAATGTTATTACCCTTAAAGTCGTAAAGTCTATGTTTCCAAGGATGTCACCTTTCATGAAACAAAGTCTTTCTTTTCTAGTTTTCAGCTTCAAGGGGAGAGTGTTCAAGAAGCTGAGAATCTTGAGTTGCCACCTTTTCCTTTGTTGCAGAATTTCATTCTTAGGGAGGATGACAAAGACCATGCACCAACATCATTACCAGAGAAGAATAATGAGTTTAAATATTTTGGAAAACAATATCAGCAAAGGCAACAAGAACCCGTCCTGGTCGAACAACAACTTCAATTGTCCGAACCGGACTGTGAGACTCTTGAGGACACCTTAAATACTGCTTTTGAACCTAACCTAAATGATTTACCTATTGCCTTGAGAAAAGAAAAAAGATCTTGTGCCAAATATCCTATATCCCAATTTATGTCTACAGAAAAACTTTCTCTGCAACATCAGAGTTTTTTTTCCGCTATTGATTCTATTAGAATCCCTACATCAGTACAAGAAGCCTTTAAAGATGAGAACTGGATTCGAGCCATGAATGAAGAAATGAGTGCATTAGAAAGGAATGAGACTTGGGAGATTGTAGAAAGACCAAAAGATAAGAAAGTTGTGGGTTGTAGGTGGATATACACAGTTAAGTATAAGTCTGATGGCACACTGGATCTGTATAAAACAAGGTTGGTTGCAAAAGGGTATACTCAAACCTATGGGATCGATTATGAGGAGACTTTTGCTCTGGTGGCAAAAATGAATACAATCAGGATTATTCTCTCCTTTGGTTGGGCGATGCATCAATTTGATGTTAAAAATGCCTTCTTGCGTGGAAGCTTGGAGGAAGAAGTATACATGGAGATTCCACCTAGTTATGGTGCTATTAATGAAGGAAATAAGGTGTGCATACTTAAGAAGGCCCTATATGGTCTTAAACAATCACCTCGTGCTTGGTTTGGAAGGTTTACTCAAGCTATGGTATCTTTGGGATACCGACAAAGCCAAGGTGATCATACTCTGTTTATAAAACATTCTCAGAATGGTAAACTCACTCTACTTTTGGTCTATGTAGATGATATAATTATTACAGGTGATGATGAGATTGAAAAACAAAATTTTGAGGGAGAGACTGGCTGCTCAATTTGAGATGAAGGATCTTGGGAAGCTGATGTACTTCCTTGGGATAGAGGTTGCTTACTCTAGACAGGGCATCTTTATTTCTCAAAGGAAATACATCCTTGATCTTCTTAAAGAGACTGGTAAGTTGGGTTGTAAGACCACTGGAGTGCCAATAGAGCAAAATCATAAGATTGGGAATGATGAGGAAAACCCAAAAGTGGAGAAGACACAATATCAAAGACTTGTGGGAAAACTCATTTATCTATCACACACTAGGCCAGACATAGCCTATGTAGTTAGTGTGGTTAGTCAATTTATGCATGATCCAAGAGAAAGACACTTGCAGATAGTAGATAGAATTATTCAGTACTTAAAAGCCTCTCCAGGAAAAGGATTGCTATTCAAAAAAGGGGAAAACTTATCCATGAAAAATATATACTGATGCTGACTATGCAGGATCGATTGTTGATAGGAGATCCACCACAGGCTACTGCATGTTCTAGGGTGGAAATCTGGTGACATGGAGGAGCAAGAAGCAAAATGTAGTTGCAAGATCAAGTGCAGAGGCCGAATTTAGAGCTATGGCTCAAGGGGGTGTGTGAACTATTATGGATGAAGATCATACTTGATGACCTAAAAATAAAATATGAAGCTCCTATGGGCTTGGCGTGTGATAATAAGTCCGCTATCAATATTGCACACAATCCGGTTCAACATGATCGAACAAAGCACATAGAGATACACCGACACTTTATTAAGGAGAAGTTGGATGATGGTCTTATAGCCACTGAGTACATCCCGTCAAGACTCTAATTGACAAATATGTTTACTAAGGGACTTCCCACAAAACAATTCGAAGATCTTACTTGCAAGTTGGGAATGATAGATATACATTCACCAACTTGAGGGGGAGTGTTGCATAATCAGGAGAATTAAGCTATAATTAAGTGCAAATTCCATTCTATATTTATTAGGACAGATTTTTTAGTGATTTTATTTGATTTGCACAACTTTAAACACCCATTATTTTTGTTTGCGAATTTAGTCAACTGCAAACTGTAAGAGTGAATGACCTGAATCACAGTAATCGTAAGAAGGGGGAAAGGTTACCTGAAGCTCATGAACTTGTAATTTCTGAGTTGCAAGTCCTTGCTCTGCTCTTCTGCGAGCATCTTCTGTAATTTTTTGGTCCTGCTCTAGCCGCACTAGAACCTGTGGCATGGAGAAGATTTTAAAGTTTTCTCTATGACATATAAAGACATTCTTCTTAATCTCTATTTATTTATACATTTTTGCATATAAGCTTACAGAAATAGACACTGGAGAAAACAGGTGCACACTAGAACCTGCAGCATGGCAACTTCTTGTTCTTTCTTATCATCAAGGGTTTGTTGTAACTCGGCTACCTCCTCCTCCAATTGCTCAATCTGTATGATTACAACATTTTTGTAAGCCTCACAATCCAAAAGACCAGAAGAAAAATGAATTTGCAGAGAAAAAGAAATCATAAACACAATTGTACATGGAAACTAAGCAAGCTTTCCAAGTATTTATGCCTTAGGCATCATTTTAGCATAATGATGTCTGGAATATTGTTAGAATCTCTTGATTTATGCTGCATATAATATTTCCTTGTACAATTTTAATTACATAATTAGGAGATTTAATTACAACATATAGTTAGGAGGAGGATTAACAGATTGACAATATATTTTATATTTATCGATCCCAAATTATATGGATAGATTGTGCCTCTTCTGCCTCTTTACCTAATCTCTTAAATTCGACAGCTTCAAATATATCAACAACCAAGCTTAATACCACTAAGAGGAAAGTTAACTACATGAATTTCAGAGTGCCTTTATTAAAAGCCCAAACTTCATAAAATCCATAGAGTTGAGGTCTTTTTAAATGATTTCTTGTGTTTTCTTCAGTTTTCTTCTGCCCCTATTAATCACACTACTTCCATTTTTTATCCACATTTTGTACAAGGATGTTTGTTTGAGGGAGAAAGGGAGAGGGAGAGAAATATTGATCAATAGATCTTGGCAATAAATGTCTAGTTTAAAACAAGTCAAGTGACTTTTTTTAAGTGGCCATGTGAATTTAAGAAAAGTTTAATGTTGATATCCATATGTAGTTGAATGACCAAAATTACTCGATATATATTTTTCTTATGGGCAAGAAGAAATAATAATTTCCAATTTTTCTTTTTACACATTTAATAAGCGTAAATACTCAATAAAATACCAAAAATGTGAAAGGTCACACAAGAAGATGAATCATCCAAACAGATATACCCTTGCATTCAACTCCAGACGATTGTCTTCCTTCACCATCTCCATTAAAGCTGTTTCTAGCTCCTCAGCTCTGTTCAAGGTTTGGAAACACATACATGAAAATGAGTTAATTGTCTTTAGAAGATATCACGACAATCTAACATCACTGTATACATAGTTATCTCATATTAACAAAGAAGCACGGGGAATGAAGAAGAAAAGATACAAATAAGACATCGAAAGTGCTAAAGGCAATGCATTATAAAGATTTATTAAGTGGTTTGTTTACCAGGTAGAAGACCTAATTGGAATATAAAGCCAGTATACAAAATGAAGAATATTTCTTAAATGGTTCTACAACCTGGCACAAAGTATGGTAATATGCATTTATTGTTGGTTGGGAACTATTTCCAAACCCCTTTTTGGCCAAGCGGTTTGGATTTTAAGCAAGAAGACCTAATTGGAATATGAAGTTAGAATGCCAAATGAATAATATTTTCATAAATATGTGAACAACGTGGCATAATATGCAGTTCTAGGAATGATTCCAAACCCATTTTTTGGCATGACCTGAACATGATTATTGCAAATTCTAGAAAGACTATTTATAGACTTTGAAATATTGGCTGAGTATAGAAGAGTAAAAAAAGTCTAAGCATTGCACGTTCTTGGATGGAAACTTACTAAATTGGAGAAGAAACAAAATGTAGTTGCAAGGTTCAATGTGTAGGCTGAATTTTGAGCTGTGTTTGAATTGTTATGGTTGAAATTATTTTGAGTAACCTTAAGGTGAATTGTGAAGAACCTATGACCCTTACTCTGATAATAAATAAATTTTTAGTACTTATTAAATATGACAGGGCAAATCACACTTAGATAGATCAACATTTAATCAAAGAAAATCTGGATTATGGTCTTATCACTGCCTCCTACATCTCATCAAGACTGCATCTAGAGATTTGTTCACACAAAATGGTTTCATGATCTCACATGCAAGCTAAAAAATGATGGGAAGGGTGTTTAGTTATAAGGAGATGTTATCAATCATTATAATTATGACCATTAAGATAATGTAGAATACTACAGGAAATATTGTAATCATTATTGTAGAGTAGTAGAGCCATATATATACCCTCTTGTATTGGTTTAATGTCACAATTGAATTGAATAAGTTTTCTTCTGTGTTCAAGTATTCTCAAGTAAATGTATTTATATAGATAATTCATATATATATTTTTCATCCTTGTAATATACTACTTTTTTGGTTATGGTCCTTAAATTTTTGTTAAATGGTCCTCGTAAAATTGTTTTTTTCTTTTTTAGTCCTTGTTATTTTGTTTTAGTGCTTGTAAAATGCTTAGAATTATTGGGAATCCCCATTTCTTGCAGATATTTAGAATTCATGATTTAGGTTGTATAAATTTGGAATTAAAATATTTGGCATTAATAGTTGTAAATGCATTTTTTCTATTTATGAATGAATAGAGAATTGACAAAGAATCACAACCAATTTATCTGATAGATACCAGTGAAAAATCACAAAAATGATAGACATGTATATACAAGGCTACATATAAGGAAACAAGTCACCCCTGGTAATCAGAACTTATCTCCTAAAATCAGAAACAACCTCCCACACAGACTTCGGAAAAGAATCCCTTAATTCTAGGATTCTTAACTTCAGATTTTAGGGACACTAAAAATTCTTATATTGAACGCCCCTTTAATTCCAAGGATTTCCAACCTAATAAACTAAAATAATGTACATTTAATTTACAATATCTACACTCGCAGGTAGACAGTTTTTACAGTTATATTCTAGCAACTTTCTTTTATAAGTAGCAAGCTGGGGGAAAAATAAGTTTAAAAGAGCTTGAATTACAATTTGAACTCCAAAAAGACAATTACCTGAGTATGGTAGATCTTTTCTCCTCCAGCAACCTGCATAACTCAACCTTCAACCAAACCACCTGCGCAGAAGCTGTTAATCATTGAAACTTAAAGAGTTGCACAAGAGCTGATTATAATAGAGTAATTATATAAAGGGAAAATATAACTGTAATTCAAAATTAAGCCAGGAAATTAGATTATGAAATGACATTAATGTAATATATTATCAATGAAGTTGTGGTTGAAGCATTGGAATCTGGAAAGACTACTGTCATACACAGCAAACCAACACACGCATAATACAAAGGATTATATTCGATGGGTTTTGCATCTATACTCACAATCAAAATATAAATTTTGTAATCTGTAAAATGTATAGTATTACTAATTATTAATGATTAGTTACACTACTCAAGTATTTAGACAATCAGATAGCTTGAGCTGCATCCTACCAGTTCTCAACAGACTCCAGCTGTCCGAACAGAATCACAGCCAGCTAACTAACTATTACAGGATGCCGACTCAGCTTAACCTGCTAGCAGAGAAAAGCCTAACACTAAGTATACTATCAGGGTCTAAATCTAAAACATGAAAATTTTTCGAATCTTCAATAGTACAATTTTCTGATGCACAAGATTTAATTCTATTTGAAAAGGAAAAATTCAGGAATATAAAATCAACCAATAAAAGAACTATAGAAGAGCCAGAATATGTCAAAATTACTCAATATAATCTTATTCTGATTCCTTTTCAATCTTTTAAGTGAAACTGACTCAAATGCTGCAGCACAGACAGAATCATAACATGGCAGCTGTAACTGTGAAAAATAAACTTAAAGAATGAAGCATATTATGACAACTAAAATTACTCATGCATGTATTTCATATCAGGTGTGTTATTTCACATTGTAAAGCATGCAAGCATCTTTTACCACTATTAAGTTAACTATGTTAACCTGATCAATATAGAAAGACAAAAGTCACATCTCGAAGGCATAACAATAGCATACCAAGGTGAATTTATAAGTCAAAATTGTGGTTAATGGTTGGTAAATTTCAATATACTTCACAAACAAAGGCCTTTTTGGGGAGAGGAGGGAATTGAAGAGGAAAGTAAATGTTGAGGTGTAGAATGTAGAGGAAGCAACCTGATCCTGGGGATCTGGAAGGGCCTCCAGTTCTGAATCTACATTGAGGCTATTAAGCATTTCATTTAAATTAGAGGAACGAGACTCCAATTTTGCACTCCCATCAGCTACTGCATCACTTTCTTCTGTGGTTTTTCTTTCTTCTACCATAGACCCTCGATCATGTTTGAAACTATATAGTTTAGTTGCAACCCCTTTCGAATTCTTCCAAGCCCTTCCCTTCATAGATCTTTCTTCTATGACGACTAATACAGAGGGCAGATGTTTTTCTCTTAGTTCCTTCAATCTGGCCTCAGTCACTGCTAGATAACCCATACAAGCCGTAAAGACAAGTTGGCTGCTATCAAATGTTGAACCAACAAGTGATTGCAACGACGTAATTGCATCACCAGCATCTTTTGTTGTAACTAATGCCGGACCTAGAATAAGAGATGAAAACTTGTGTTACTTTAAAGAAGATATAATAAACAATAATTTAATTTAGTTTAGAACTTACACATGATAGTTTGCACAGATAACTCAAAAACACAGGAAAGTAAAATTCAATACCATATAATTCCATTAGAGCCAGTGCTGTTCGAAATAGCATAACACGATTCCCTTCAAATAGTAGCACATCCCAAACTCGAAGAACTAAGACGGAGAAACACAACATAAGATAGCATTTAAGAATAAACAAAACCAATACTGTAATATTAAAAGACACAAAAAGATTCACTCCATATAAATCTCACCACTTTCCCAGGGAATTATGTTTACAAAGATTGATAGAAACCAAGATCCAGATATCCATGGCACCTGCACTCCCAAGTAATCCAGATGATTAACTGCACCAAAACCATCAGTAGAATAAAAAAAAAATCCAAGCTGATTTAGAAAAGCAACTACACGAAGATTACTAAAGAGCAAAGATAATAAATACAAACCCAGTTTAGGAAATCTTTCACGCATCAATTCCTCAAAAATAAGCTGGTCCACCTGAGACATGAAAAACTTCCATGATTGCAAAGAGAATTACAAATACTCAATACTAAAATTATCAAAAAAGGCATGTGACTAGGGAAACAGGATAAAGAAAGTTTCCTTTTTCAAAAAAGAAATAAGGACTGGAAAATGATCATTACTTGGGATTCTATCATATCCTCAGTATAATAGCCCGCAAAATATTCATCAATAATGCCAACAAATGCCCTGAGATATATCAATATAACATTAGATAATACAAACTGAAGACAAACCAAGTGTTGTTAAATAAAACAAAAAGATATATATATATATATATATATATTTAAATAGACAGCATTTAAAGAAGATCATGTTTACCTAATGATCAGTTAACAAAATAAAAAAATTGGTCAAAGTATTACGTGGACAAGTCTGGGCAGATATGCACCAGTACAATTCAACCCAGTTATGGAGACCAACTAGTGTAGGCCCACATTTAAACAGGTTTGCATTTAACAAGCTCGCAATTAAACAGACCAATCCACATACCTACTAGTCTTTTTTTTTTCCTTCTCAAAATACTAGATTTGTGGGCCAGTCCAAATGGTCAGTGGGTCAGTCCAAACAGATTATTTTTTACTGAAAATGAAAAATTATATATATGTGTGTGGGTGAGTGGATGGGTTTGGTTAAACAGGTTGCTCTACAGGGCCTGACCAAACCCATTCAATTCACATATTTCTCAAATCAATCCATGTACATCTGCAATAAAACCAACCAAGATTTTGCCAAGCCCAAGATATTTTCTATGCTGAAAAGAGGGACTAACAAGGGGAATCTATACGAAAGCTTTCCAAACCTTACCAAAAGGCATTTTCTTCTGGCATAAGAAGTAGCAATAAACCAGCAAAGAAATTCATAGCCTGCAAGTATTAAAATAACATAATTTAATGACAGGTTATGATGTCGATGGCAACCGCGAGGAGTACCATTACCACCAGTGAAGAATTGTTAGATACCATCAAATACAACAACCACCACAATAAAAAGCAAGAACTATGGGAATACATTGTCAGTATATATTACACCTCATACTTCACACTTCACAGGACACAGAAAATTTAAAATTGACTTAGGCTCAAGGCTTTCAACATTCAATATTTCTTTTGTAAAAATACATTTTCTGTTTGGAGGTACGAACATGAAGCAGGAACCTAGGAATCAAGATATACTATAACTTGAAAAGGATTTAGTTGCATGAGAGAAAAATATCTTATTGAATTGAATAATTGATCTAGTACATACGCATATATATAGAGAGAACACTATAACTAAAACAATTATTAAAAAAAGATCTCTAATATCTTATAACACTGCATTGTAATGATTACAATATCTTCTTGTAACTTAAAAAAGTATTTTCTCCTAACTCAACACTTCCCCCAAAGCTAATGAATAGATATCTATCATTCCAAACTTGCATGGAAAGATCTTTTGTAAACAAATCTGCTAACTGAATCCTAGATGAAATATAAGTTGTTATAAAGCCACTATCTAGTTTTCTTTAGTAAAGTATCGGTCTATCTCTATGTTCTTGATCCTATCCAGCCACTATTAGCATATTTATGATCACATTATAAAGTTGTAGGCTTTTCAAATGTCACTAAAATCATTCAGAATAATTCTCAGTCATAACAATTCACACACCCCATGTGCCATTGCATGGAATTCAAACTCAGCACTAGACTTTACATCAACAATTTGTTTTTTACTTCTTCAAGTCATCGAATTTTCATCCAAGAACATGCAATATCTTAAGGTGGATCTCCTATATGAAACAGACCCTGGATAATTTGCATCAATACACCTTTTTTATTTTTCTCATTCCTCTCAAACAACAATCCCCTTCCTCGACTTGTCCTCAAATATTGAAGGTTTCTTTTCACAATATGTAAATGTCGCTCTCGTGCATCATGCATGAACTAACTAACTGCACTCACAACATAAGCTATGTTAAGTCTAGAGTGGGCTAAGTACATGAGCTTTCCCACAAGCCTATGACATTGATCCTTATTCACAGTAGAACTACCTTCATCACACCCAATTCTATGGTTTTGTTATATGGGTTGTGGTCTTCCAATAAATCTTACCTATTTCTTTGAGAAAATAAATAACATACTTCTATCTTAAGAAAGTACTTTAATTTTTCTAGATTCTTCGTCTCAAACTAAGCAACAAGCTTTTCATTCAACATTTGTATCTTATTCATCACCCCCTACAACAATCATGTCATGTAAAGGTTCTAAGGTGTCAGAAAAATGGACACTTACCCCTAGCTCAAAGGATTAGAGTTGTTCTCAAATCATGTTAGGTTGCTTTTGTCCCCTTTGATATTGCATATAGAAGAAAATCTATGGACGACTAATTTCCAAAGTTGAACCTGACTCGATAACAAAGTTACCCTCGTTAGGAGCAGCTTCAAAAGCATCCATACAAGAGGAGCCAAGAGAAGTACAAGGAGTACCAAGAGTAGTATGAGTATGGAAAGGTTCCCATATGAAATGTAAGGTTTTATATCTCATACGAGTGATACATGACTTGTTAATTAAAGAAACCAATAAGTAAATAAAATAATAATAAAGGACAAAACAGTAATTAGGCTAGTTTGATGGGCCTAGCTGAATCATAGAGTTTATATTTATGTAAACACTAATGTAGAGACAAAGTCGCCTCCATGAAAAGTATGTACATTTCTTTTCCCTTCATCCATCAAGAAAGAGAAATCATAGAATAGAGAGTCAAAGAGTAAAAACCTTGGATCAACATTCATCTAATTGAACTTTCTAGAGCACTGAAGAGTGATCTCTCATAAAGAGAGATCCTGTTTTGGTTTTCTATATTATGCATTTATTTGAAAATCGATAAGTTTTTACGTTATGTTTTTTCATGAAAAAAAGGACGAGTTAAGAGACTTCAAAGACTCAGCTTCTATAAAAATCTCCCGCTAAAGCTGAGAACTCAAGTAAAAGGATTCAATTTCATCAAAAGTGACATCCATTGAAGTAAAAGAACTTTTTACTCAAAGGATGGTAACAACAATATCCCTTTTTATCAGAGGCATAACCAATTAATATACATTTAACAGCTCTAGGATCTAACTTCCTACAAAACTAACTATGAATATGAATAAACATAACACATCCAAAAACCCAACTGCAAAGGCTAGAGAAAAGGAACAAATGAAAAAAAAAGAAGACATAGACTCAATAAGGCTAAGACCATCTAGAACCCGGGAGGGTAATAGGTTGATAAGATAGACAATATTGAGGACAACCTCTCCCCTTTTGGGACATACATTTGAAAAAGAAGGACCCATGTCAATTCAACTGAAAAGGATAGAGTCCTACCAAAAATTTAAAAATTTGAAATTTCCTAATAAACCTTCCTTGGGGGATGACCTTTTAGTTCTACTAGATGAAAGAGAGCCTTATTTCCATGAACTTGAAGCAAGTCTCCTAGGTGTAGCCAAATTTCTTATAATGAGAGCACCAACAATCCTCCCTACCTTTTTAGTTGAGTTTCATGTTCCAAGGGTTTGAGGTTCTAGATCAGAGAGCATGATAGTTCCTCAGTGGAGGACTCACTCATTATGATCATTCAACAAGTCTCACCACCCTAAAGAATGTGGAAGACTTCAGACAGGGAGGGAAGTCTTCTTGTGCTGGGAAATCATGTCCTAACAAAGTTATATTTAGAATTCAATCCCGATAAGAACTTAAATATTTGGGATTGTTCAACAAACTGGAAAAAAAAGTATCCCTGCTATTTTCAAACTTCAAATTTTGGTACTAGTCCAACTCAGTGACCCTTCATTATTCCATAGTGTTTAGCAATAGAGGAAGCACCCTATTTGGTAAAAAATATCTTGTTTTCTAACTCATGACATGTAAAGATGTCCCATAACATGGTATTTCCAAGGTCTTCCCAAATTTCATATAATTTCTACTCATTTTTGTAGTCCCGGATCCTCGTAGCCGTGATAATTTGAGTCATTATTGTGCTAAATTTGAAAATTAGGGTTATCCTAGGATGTGGCCTCCCATTTAATATGGTTAAGCTTATTCATACCTTTCAATATGTGTCTAATAAATTGAGTTCACAGGAAATAATTTCAACCATTAAGAAAGTTATGCTCAAATATTATGGTAGATTGCTAAGAGTATCATACACACACAAGATCGGAAACCCATTTTTGGAAATATAATGACAGTACTTAATGTAATCAGATCCCCGTGATTCAAGGATATAATCAGATCCCCATTATTCAGGGATATCATCAGATCCCTATTATCCAGGGATATAATTAAATCCCTATGATTCAAGGATATTTACTTCATACACTTGAATTCTAATTATAATTTTCTAAATATGAAACTTATACTCCCCCTCAAACCAGTGAATATGCATTTTCCATTCCCATCTTGGAACCAATCCATTCAGAGTTGTTGTTATTCAGCCCCTTTGTTAGGAGGTTTGCAATGTTGTCTTAAGAGGAGACATGGAATGCTTATTTGACCACTATCTAATTTCTTTGATCAATTTTAATATGTTTGGTTCTATTATGTTGCACCAAATTATGGGCTATGTTAATAGCAAATTTATTATCACAGTAAAGACTCATTGGTTTATCCCACTTTATTCTTAAATTTTCCAAGATGATTTTCAACTGTATTAGTTCACAGATCTCTTGTGTCATTCATTGCCTTGAACTCTACTTCAGCATTGGGTCTTGCTACCACACCAAGGAAAGTACAATATCCATTAGTTGATCTTTTATCCATAATTAACCTAGCATAATCAACATTTGTATATACTTAGAGATTTACATTCCCATCTTGTTTGAACAAAAATCCTTGTCTGGAGTCCTTTTCAGATATTGCACAATTCTTAGTGCAACCCATCAGTGAATCTCCTTTGGTTGGTTCATGAAGTGGCTTCTAGAATCATTGCAAATGCAACATCGGGTCTAGTATGAGACAAATATGAGTCTACCATCGAATCTCTAGTACATTCCCTTGTCAACAAGGGTATCTTCTTCGCATTTCCCAACTTCAGATTTGGATCAATTGGTGTACTTACATGCTATCTAACTAGTTTCCTTCAATAAATCAGTAATGCATTTTTGTTGGGATATGAAAATACCGTTTTTAGAATGGACTACTTTAATTCCCAAAAAATAATTCAATTTTTTGAAGGTCTTGATTTCAAACTCCTTGGTTAGATGTTGGCTTAATAGTTGTTGCACCTTTTTATCATCACTTGTCAATACAATATCATCCACATACACCAGTAACATTGTTACTCCACCTGACCCAATGTGTTTAACAAATAGTGTGTGGTCTCCTTATCTTTGTTTGAAGCCGAAACCTCAACTTAAGTAAACCTTCTAAATCGTTCTTATGGTGATTGTTTTAGTCCATATAATGCCTTTTTCAATTTGAAAACAGTATTGACAACAGTTTTCCCACCATATTCAGGGGAATTCCATGTAAATCTCCTCTTCATGTTCCCCATGAAGAAAGACATTTTTTACATCAAATTGTTGCAAGTTTCAACCATTATTAGCCGCTAGAGATAATATCACTCTAACTTTGTTCATTTTAGCAACTAGGGCAGATGTTTCCAAGTAATCCACTCCATAAGTTTGAGTGAATCCCATTGCTACTAACCTTGTCTAGTACCTTTCAATGGATCTGTCAGCCTTGTATTTTATGGTATATACTCATTTGGATCCTACTGGTTCTTTCCCTTTTGGTAGAGTAACTAACTCCCTAGTATTATATTCTTTTCTAATGCCTCCATTTCCAAGTCCATGGCATGTTTCTATTTTTTGTCAGTCAATGTCTCAGATAGAGAGGTAGGTGTTGTGGTGGTATTTAGGCTTGTAAGGAAGGCTTTATGAGTAGGTGAGAAGTGTTTAAAGGATAGATAATTGGCTAAAGGGTAGTGTGGTTTGGTAGTACATTTTCAAATCTCTTTTCTAAAGGCAATTGGAATATCTAGGTCCTCATAGGTTGCTGTCAAACTGGATTTAGGTTCCTATGCAATTGAGAAACCAAAGATTGATTACACGATTAGAAAAAATAGTTACCTCATAATGTTGGATTGGATTCATGAACATGAGAAAATTCCGGAGACCTCTGTCTTCATTGTGTAAATAAGATTTTTTCTCAAATCTTACACCATCCCCATGTGAAGTGGAATTAGTTCTTTCTTAGAATCTGTTTCTTTTTCAGTTCATGTTTTTGGTCTAAGTCTAAAATCAAGAGGCAGTAGAGGAGAATCATCTTCCTTTCCTATAGTCTCCCCTTGAAGATGATTTAGGTGAAAGTGACTTTGTTTAAAAGAAAGTGACATCTCTACACACATAATTTTTTGGATAGTGGGTGATAACATTTATATCCCTTTCGTGTGGATGATGAGTATCCAACATAGACACATTTTAAGGCTCTAGGATCAAGTTTTCCTCTAGCACCACTATGGACATGGACAAACTATACACACCCAAATATTCTTGGAATGAGTTTATTTGATGTAGTCATATTGATATAGAAAGAAAAAACAGAACCTCCATAAGACTTTTCGAGGTAGAACACTAGAAGGTAGTCTATTAATTAGATAACATGATGAGGACCTAGAAAAGAGTGTGCCCATTGATCAAGCCCAACCTTCCTAGGGGATGACTAGGAGCATGACTCAAGACACAGAGCTAGATCAAGATCCACTAGCCAATGCTTTAGTGCCTAGCCTTCCCTAGAGGATCACGAGGCGTAGAGCACAGGCCTAAAGAGTTTGAAGATGTGTTTCAAGATCCCCCTAAAGGATTACCTCCTCTAAGAGGAATTGAGCACCAAATAGACTTTATACCCGGGGCTTCTTTACCAAATAGACCAGCATATAGGACCAATCCAACCGAGACCAAGGAAATTCAACAACAAGTGGAGGAATTAATAGCTAAGGGTTGGGTCAAAGATAGCATGAGTCCTTGTGCTATGCATGTGATTCTTGTCCCTAAAAAGGATGGGAGTTGGAGGATGTGTACGGATTGTCGAGCCACAAACAATATCACCATTAAGTATAGGCATCCCATCCCTAGGTTAGATGACTTGTTGGATGAGTTACATGAGTCTCAAATATTTACCAAAATTGATCTTAAGAGTGGTTATAACCAAATTCGGATTAAACCGGGAGATGAATGGAAAACCGCCTTTAAGACCAAATTTGGTTTATATGAGTGGTTGGTTAGTCATGCCCTTTGACTTAACCAAAATGCTCCAAGCACCTTCATGCAACTTATGCACCATGTCTTAAGACCTTTCATTGGCAAATTTGTAGTGATCTATTTTGATGACATCCTCATCTATAGCTTGTCTTTAGAAGATCATAAGGAGCATGTTAGGCAAGTATTAGAAATCCTTAGGAAGGAAAAATTGTATGCTAATCCAAAAAAATGTGTTTGCAATAGATCACATAGACTTCCTAGGGTTTGTTGTGAGTTCAAAAGGGTGCATGTGGATAAAGAAAAGGTTGCAGCAATTAGACATTGGCCTACACCCACCAATGTTAGTGAGGTACGGAACTTTCATGGCCTTGCTAGTTTTTATAGAAGGTTTGTGAAAGACTTTAGTACCATTGCCGCACCTCTTAATGCCATAGTAAAGAAGGATGTGGTGTTTAAATGGGGCCAAGAACAAGAAAGAACTTTTGAAACTTTGAAAGATAAATTGACAAAGGCACCCAATTTAGCACTTTCCAACTTTACTCAGACATTTGAAATTGAATGTGATGCCTATAACAGGATTGGGGCTATCCTCCTTCAAAAGGGTCACCCCATAACTTATTTTAGTGAGAAACTCAAGGGGAGTCATCTCAATTACTCAACCTATGATAAGGAACTTTATAATCTTGTTAGGGCCTTACAAAATTGGCAACATTATCTTTTTTCAAAGGAATTTGTGATACATAGTGATCTTGAATCCCTTAAATATTTGAAAGACCATAGCAAGCTCAACAAGAGACATGCCAAATGGGTAGAGTTCATTGAGCAATTTCCTTATGTGATCAAATCATAAGCAAAGAAAAGCTAATGTGGTTGCGGAAGCTCTTTCAAGAAGGCACACCATGCTAAATGTTTTGGATACTAAATACTTAAGCTTTGATCACATAAAGGAAATCTACCAAGATGACCTTGATTTTTCTCACATCTATCAAGAGTGCTCAAAGGGAGGATACAAAGACTTTTTCATACATGATGGTTTTCTCTTTAAAGGGAAAAAACTTTGTGTCCCTCAAGGGTCTTTGAGGCAATCTCTTGTTAGAGAGGCACATGAGGGTGGTCTTATGGGACATTTTGGGTAGCTAAGACCTTAGATAATTTGCATGAGCATTTCTTTTGGCCCCACATGCGCAAATCCGTACATAGCTTCTGTGATAAATGCATAGCATGTAGGAAGGCTAAGTCTAAGGTGCAACCCCATGACTTATATACCCCTCTTCCCATCCCGGACATGCCTTGGGTAGATATCTCTATAAATTTCATTTTAGGTCTTCCCATTACATCTAAGGGTACAAACTCTATCTTTGTGGTGGTGGATCGCTTTTCAAAAATGACTCATTTTATACCATGCCACAAAGTAGATGATGCTTGTTATATTACAAATCTCTTCTTCAAGGAAGTTGTTAGATTGCATGGGCTTCCTAGAAATATAGTATCTAACAGAGACTCTAAGTTCTTGAGTCACTTCTGGAGGACATTGTGGGGAAAACTTGGCACTAAACTCTTGTTTTCTACTACTTGCCACCCCCAAATTGATGGCCAGACATAAGTGGTCAATAGGACTTTGGCTCAAATGTTGAGATGCCTTATTTCCGAGAACCCAAGGGTGTGGGAAAACTTGATTCCTCACATTGAGTTTGCCTATAATTGGGTAGTTAATTCTACTACTTCTCACACCCCTTTTGAGGTAGTGTATGGGTTCAATCCCCTCACACCCCTTGACCTACTTCCTATTCCTATACTTGATGAGGTGTTGTGCAAGGTTTGTTTTGAAAAAGCTTCCTTTATTAAAAACTTGCACCATCACATCAAGCTTCAAATTGAAAGGAAGGTAAGCAAGTATGCTCAGCATGCCAATACGGGGCGGAAGGCATTGATCTTTGAACCTGGGGATTGGGTTTGACTTCACTTGAGGAAAGATCGCTTCCCTACTCAAAGGAAGTCCAGACTTCTACCATGTGGTGATGACCCTTTCCAGGTCATTAAAAAGATCAGTGACAATGCTTATGAGTTAGAACTGCAATGCTAGTGATCTGACTCTAAAGGAAGGATGACTAGGAAATAATTCTTTCAATGTTAGTGATCTGACTCCTTTTTCAATGTTAACAAATTCTCTCCCACCCGGAGAACATGATGAGGACCTAGAAGAGAGTGCGCCCACTGACCAAGCCCAGCCTCCTCAGAGGATGACTAGGAGCATGACTCAAGACACAGGGCTAGGTCAGGATCTACTAGCCAATGCTTCAGTGCCTAGCCTTCCCCAGAGGATCACAAGGAGTAGAGCACAGGCCTTAAGAGATGAGCATCAACTAGTGTCTTTATTTGTAATTTCAGTAGAATAGGTTGTGCTTTAGCGTAATAGGGAATGTGTTTATCACTTGACCTTGAGCATTGCCTTTTAGGGTAGGATTTTGACCTATCTTCTCGAAGATTAGGCTATATGGTGCGGCATTGACTTAGTCAATGCCATAGTCGCACCTTACTTTGGCTTTTCCCATCCTACCCTTGCTTCTTGTTTCTCAAGGCACCATCTCCTATAAATAGGGTGTCTTCCTCCTTGTATTTTCATGCTGAATTTTATAGAAGGAAAACTCCGCACAAATTGTGTGAGGATTGTTTGCTCTAGTAATACGTCTTATCTTGAGTGAGTTTTGAGAGCTCTCAAGTGGTAGCCCTCTACACTCATCTTGCAAGCAACCATACTCTAAGTGGCGTTTCCATTCTCAACCCACAACATAAGCTTTTTTCTTCCATCCTTTTCCTTCATTTCCATTTATGCCATTTTATCTTGTGTTCCTATACTTGTTCCCATTCGGTTCTTCCTTTGGTTTTGTGTTGTTCTTCCATTTTATCATTCGGCCATGTTTCATTTCATTGTTTCCTTTCATGTCTTTCAATTTCTGCAATGCATCCTCATTGTCACCTTATATTGATTTTCCTTTTTTACATTTGAAAGTGAACCTTCACACTTACTTAACCACTTGGTTAAGTTCGTGTCCAGTGGGAATCTTCCCTAGGTCTCACCATATTATTGCTAAAATCTCAATTATAAGTAAAGTGTCACCTCTAAAATGGAACCATCTAAAATCAACTCACATTATAACATGCAATCAGTCTCCTCACAAAAAGATTTGGGAACCTTATGTTCAAAGAGAAGATCCCGAGTTTGGTCAAGTAGGTGCCCATTTTTCCTTTTAGCAATCCCATTTTGTTGGGGTGTTTTGACACAAGATGATTCATGAATGATACTCTCTTTACTACAAAAGGAATTAAGATCATTATTAGATCTAATCCTCTTAATTCTAACACCAAATTGAATCGGAAAAAAAATTGAACAGAGCTGACTTTGGATTTTTGTTTTAGAAGGAACACCCATGTAACCCTAGTACAATAATCTATGAAGGTAATGAACCAACGAGCACCAAATACATTCAGGATATTTGAGAGACCCCACACATCAGTATGAATTAAATAGAAGGGAGAAGTGCTTATTTTATTACTAACTGGAAAAGGTACACGCTTGTAGCAAGGTCACACACTTCACAATGAAGACTCTCCACATCTAATTTATTAAAAAAGGAAGGAATAACAATTTTATGACTCTAAAGGAAGGATGACCAAGACAAAAATGTTGTAGGAGGACCTCTCTATTAGTCTTTATTAAATCAGAGGACGAGGAAACAACTATTGTTGTTATGTAGTTTTGGGGGAAGATTTGAGTTGTCCAAATAATAGAAGTCATTATATTCTCTAGTATGTCCAATCATCCTCTCTGAATGCTTGTCCTGTAGCATTCAAACATTTTCATAAAAAACAACATTACATGATAGGTCTTTCATGAGTTTTTCTAACGAAAATTAAACCGATAGACAATTTGGGAATATGATTGTTGACAACTACATCATGCAAATGTGGAAGATCAACATTGCTTAGTGGATTTGTCATGCAAAAAAAAAGAGATTCCTTAGCTCTCTTTTAAAAAAATAGACAGACAACCTTGAACAATGCTCTTTCAAAGGAGAGACATGCAACCAAAGTGAAAGTGTTGAACAAAGGCAAATCTGAAATTGTCACCTCAGGTGGACTCTAGCGAAGCAAGCAACAACAAGAATGGTTGTCGAACACGCCATCACATGCTGTGGGGGATGAGCGTGTAATGGCTGCACCGATGGCACCTCAACTTTGGGAGCTGTCAGATCAAAGAATGGCGAATATCCTAGTATGTTCTAAAGAGTAGTTGCTATTATAGATAGATAAAAGTCTATAAGATGAAAAAAGAAAAGAAAGGGGAAATATGATTGAATTAATCTATATATGAAAATGAATGTGTATTCACATATTTAAACTTACTGCGAATAAACCTGAATTTAGTGAACAACATATTTATCGTTTAATAAATATATGATACAAACTCATTTATATATAGATAGATATATTAATTAAATCATATTTTCCCTTTCTTCTTTTTTTTCATCCTATATAGACTTTTAGATATCTATAATAGCTATTACTTTTTTCTCTTTACACCTATGTGAGAATTAAACTGATATATGGGGATGCATTTAACACTATATATTCAAATGCATTAAGATATTAAAGGTTATAAAAGTGATCATAAGAATTAACCAGCAGGGTTTAGCATATTACTACCAGCAATGCTAGTAAGCAGACCTATAACAAAGTTTATTTTCAAGCATCGTCTCTGTTTTGGATTTTATTTGTTCGATTGCTTAACCCTAGGATCACCAAATGATATCTTAAGAAATTATTTCCTATAACCAAGTATCCTGATGATGCAAGTCAATCAATATCAAGTAATTACTGACTTAATGATCTTTTTTAAAAAGCATAATACCCACCTTGACCATAGTTCACAATTGTGTTCAAGGTGAACATTATGCTTTTTATACACACATTAGAAAACAACGAAAAGTGTCACACATAAGTTTTCAACATTACACAAGAAGTGGAAGGAGATTTGAAAATTATGACACAAGAAATCAAATAACTTTTCAGTATTTAACCACATCAACTATAAACACATTTTGTAGTTCTTGTAAGAAAAATTCCATCATCTGTTATATGTAATAATTTGTAAAAGTGGATAAGTACCTAAATGTAAAGAAATTAGACTCGGCATTTATCTCTAAGCAAATTAATTTCAACAATACATGAAACATATATGCTCTATATAAACTGTAAATTAAAACATAGGAATGAACCAACAAATTCATACATAGATTTTTCAGTTACAACATTACATCACCAATAACAAAAAATTTTAGTAGAAGAAAGTCACCTAGTCCCTTCACATGAAAAATACACTTGTTTGGAAAGGGATGAAAATTTTATGAGTATGAAGTCTGATGAAGCTTGAGAATATTAGGAAGTAGTAGCAGTATTTACCAAAAAAGGTTCTTTTGAACTCCAATTACCTGACAGTACCCAACTTCAGGGTTATGTCGAGCATAAGCTAGCAGTAAACGCCTCAGGGAATTTCTGCCATTTTCATCCAAAGCAGGGTGACCTGGGAAAGTTCGTGGTAAGTCCTGAGAATGAAAAGTATGGTTTAGTCTAAGGAGAGAGCCAGCATTCAATATAAAGCAAAAGATGCAGCACGTACAAATCAAAATAAAGTCCAAGGCGCATGCAGCTAATGACCTTCTCAATCTGCTTTTTCCATTTCCCAAATGCAGCAGATGAGACATTTTGCTCCTCACTTTCATTATGAGCTAACAGATCCTCATAATAGCTCTCCACCCGTCGTGTCTTCACACCTACAAAGGCTTGCCAGACCTGTAACAACAATATTGCAGTGTAGGGAAGGTTGCAGTACTTTTCCCCAACAAAAGTAGGAACTTCGGTGAATTAGAAATTTTTTACCTCTCCTCTAAGATCCTTTGGGACTCCTCCTTGAACAAGGGACTCCAGTTCTTTCCATCGGGAGAGAAGTTCAGGTAAGTCTTGATCTACTAAAGAATTTTCTTCCTTTGAGCCATTGATACCATCATCTACAGGTTTAGATTCATCTATAGATGGAAGATGATTGTTATTTCTATTTATTTCTGCACCTTTCATTTTCTTTCCCTTGACACGAGAACTAAATATTTCTTCGATGGCAATAAGAGATGGCCTAATTTCAGCCCAGTGTTGAACAACCTTACGAGTCTTTCTTTCTTCAGAATGATGCAATTCCTTTCCAGAGATATTTCCGGTTGCACTGTCAGAAATAAAATTCTTGTCACTTGAATCACCGCCTTCACTAACCCTCCCTGGATTTGTACCCTCTTTTATCTCAGTATCTCCAGAAGTGTTCGAGTCACCTCCTTTGCTAACCCTGTCTTGAATTGTCTCTTCTATTTTCACATTACCTTCAGCAGACTTCCTGCCATTTGAGTCGTCTCCTTCACTAACACTGATAGCATTAGTCTCTTCTTCTAACTCACACAACATCGTTCTACTTGAATCATCCCCATTATTTGGCCTATCTGGACTTCTCTCTTCTTTAACCTCGTCACTTTTAGGTTCAGCCTTCAATGTTTCTTTATGTTCGCTAGAAGTTGGTTGAGATGATTCAGCTACATGTTCAAGAAAGTCGCTCCATTTATCTGATCTCTCATCTTCCTCCTCCTAATATAATGAATATCAGTTTAGGGATGATCATAAGTTGAATCTGTGCTACTTATTGTTAAAAACCAGTTCTCAAAATTGAAAGGATAAGATAATTTATTTATGCTCCATTTTTTGCAGTATCAAAGGGCTTAAATGCACACTTCTGGTGTTTAGTATAATTGTTTCTTAAAATCATAAGGAAAAAAATTAAAATGTTGCATATAAATTCATGTCATATGTTAATGCCGTACTGCAAAAGAAACATCTAGCAGTTATTTGCAATTATTAGAGGGTGAGATTGTTGCCTTGTGGCCTAGAGGTCATGGTTCAAATCCTGGAAACAACCTCTCTGCTTGTGGATGTAAAGCAAGGCGTGTCTACTTCTACCATCCCCTAATTAACTAAGTAGGAGTCTTATGCACTGGTCTGCTCAAGTCTAATCATATGACTGCCCACATCATGTACCCTTTTTGAGCCAATAGAAAAATGTCAATAAACCTCCTCTTATTTAAATTTCTTCAAAAATCCTTTCTCGTAAAAAAAGACACATGACATTAGCTGTTGGAACTAGTATGTAGTCAACGCTGAAAGCTTTTATTATTCATCTTCTTGATGCAACTACTCACATGGTCACTTCAGGAGTTTTAATTTATTTCAAGATGTTTATACTTTAGAAAGTCGAGAAAACATTAGTTACATTTCTCCAATAAAGGTATTGTAGTTTAAAAAGGCTATTATGTCATAATGATTGGTGAAATTAATAATTTTGTTAATATGTGTGTCATACTTTACTTGAAAAATAATTTAAAGTGGAGGGAGCAATAATTAATGGATGATTAGAACAAACATCATCAGTCACAGCCAAAGGTTTGTCATTCTTTACTATTTAACAAAAGCACTCACGCAGAAGGGCAAATCTCCTTTCGATATTTACCCAATAAAGGAACTATGTCCCTTGAATAATGATGGACCTTAAAGTGCTTCTATTTAGTTACAATGATCATAAATACACAAATGGTACATTAATATCCCAAAGAAATGTGTTCTTGCATGCATACTTGAATATTGGATTGAAACATTAAACCTGGATCATCAGAAACATGGAAGCAAAATAGAAGTATAATAGTAAATACCTTGTAAATGGAAAAATACTCCCTGTATCGTTGTGCGTATTGAGGCCTTAATGCAAATCCATAAGAATCCCTGCAAAAACGGTTTGTGTAATTATAGTTCTGTCACGAAGAAAGTTAGAAGAAAAAAACAGAGTACCACTCATTTCCAAAACCAGAAATAGACAATTGCACGTAAACTACAATTTCTAGAGAAATGCCGAGCATCATAATCTCTAACGTTCTCTCCATTATCTGTTGGAATTTGTTGAAAATCACAAATCACTCAAGATTTTGTCAACAAGTTTTAACATGTTTGAAAGAGTGCTGTTAACCCCTCTCTAATTTCTAAATAACTAATAAATTAAATTACACACGTAACGCATGCATGATTCTAACTCTACCATATACGAATGCTACCTGGAATCAACCTCCAACGAGCGCTTACTCAGTAAGGACAACAACATACTTTAAAAACAGGTACAGTTCTACAGCCCATAGCTTTCGCTCGCAAAACCAAACTCACAGTGCTAACTAACGGTAACACCACATTTCAAACTCGACATCCAACTACGCTCATTAAACCGAATCCAAAACGAACAATCAACCAAAGAAAATCGATTTCGGAATTCAAGATCGGGATAAAAACTGATCGAGTCGACACTGTTGTTTTGTTTGACAGTTGGTGTGAACAGTAACTGCTACAAAGAAGCATTCCACAACGGATCCACAAATTCACGAAAAGTTAGCACCGAAGGACGCGTGGAAAATCATGTGCAGCATGCGATTTCTATAAATTGTATAAGGACACATGCGTGCATACCTGGTGGGTTCGAAATTGTGGAGGACATTGAAACTGAAGTGCGCCATTTTCGGTTGCGTTGGCGCGAATACGAAGAGAGAGAAGGATTAGGGTTTGGTGAGTTTGTTTCGGAGGAAGACGAAAGGGTAACTGAATCTTCATTCTTTCTAGCTCCATCTGTATCGCTATAAATCAACTTCATTTGCCGCTGGTTTTTGCAACTTGTGTGTTTGAGGTAGCCGTTGATGTTATGTTGCCACCTAAGAGAGTTAAGTAATAAATAAAATTATTATACCAAATAAGTATAAACATGTCATTAAAATATAAAATCAAATAATTATTAAACTTTAATTATTTACTATCATTTCCATTTCTAAATATACCATAATATTTATCATTTAATATCTTTTATTAGGCTAATGTAATTTATACTTTTAAATATTTTTTAATTTCTTTCAACTCAAACATTAATATTTTACACCCAAAGTAACTAATTCAAATATTCTATTACACGTTTTTTTAACAATCCTTTCTCTTTTCTTTTTGTGTTTCTCATAAATATTTTATAAAAAATAAAAAATAATTCTGTTTAAAAACTAATTTACAAAAAATTACTATACATTAATTTATTTAAAATCTAGTTTTTTTATTCTCCTATAACAACGTAGACTAATTTTAATATATGAAAATTTTATTTTATCAATTTATTCTTATTCTTTTCTTTTATAAAAAATTATAAAGAATTTAATCCCAAGAATGTATATGGTTTTAAATAATCTGAAGCATTGAGTAAAATATATTTTGTGTTCACTATAGAATTATTTTAAAATATAAAGTAACTATGTGTTGAGGGGAAAACATTAAAAAATAAATGAAACTTACGGTAGTTTCTATTCTTAGGGAAAAATCAAACAAATAGTTATTAAAAACTCTTGAACGACTAATAAAACTCTAGAAACACAATGAATAAGTTGCATTTTGCATGCATCCATGGGTTGTTTTCTTCCTATTATTATGATATTATTTTCTACCAACTATCAATAATGACTCGTCATAAGCCTGATAAGTTTCTAGAGGTAGATATTTATTATGAGGATCAGATTAAATGTTATTCCATGATTAAATATGATATGATTGATGAAGTATAGCAATAACAATATGAATGAATAAAATATTGACACGAAAAAAATATTCTAAAAAAAAAAAAAAAACAAAAAAATTTTATTTTAAAAAAATTTAATAAAAAAAAAATTTTATATTTTAATAATTTTTTTATTTTTTTTTTTTTTA
>Ga0123342_1001111_pt1 | contig 44784 bp, 23 predicted proteins | sample Turbeawhitnodule_FD_89960 | JGI IMG/M metagenome (GOLD analysis project Ga0123342, IMG submission 89960) | Root nodule microbial communities of legume samples collected from Mexico - Turtle bean Mexico white nodule | ecosystem: Host-associated > Plants > Roots > Nodule | place: Mexico: Nepantla...
GCGCGCCCAACTTTCTTCGAGCTTCCTACCTCAAGACCTTCTGCGATCACCTAAAGGTATGGCTTTTCTTCTTCCTTGATCCATTTAGGTTCTTTTCACCGATTGCATTCACCCTTTTCACTATCATGCATTCATCTTTCTCTGTTTTTCTTCTTCTCAACCCGCGCTACGGTTTTTGCGTTTCTCACTTCACTTTCTACTTCTCCCTCTTCCTCTTCTTCACTTGGACCTTCTTTCTTCTTCCCTTCCTCTGTTTTTCACCGAACCATTCATCATTCCCTCTTCTTCCATTCATCTGACCTTTGCTTTCCTCCATTGCAGTTACCTCGCAATGGCTCGTTTGAAGCAAACTGCTCGCCTCGTTGCCTCATCTTCTGGTGCACAACCTTCAACAAGTGCACCGGCACCACCTCCACCCGATGCAACCTCCTACCACGACAACGCCAGGGTCTACGACTGGGCTCCCCTGGCGTTGTTGGCCGAAACCTCCACTCTACTACCGCAAGGCCACCTCAAATCCCTTATGAGCAACGACCCAGATGAGCCTTCTTGCGCCATCGACATGGAGAACGATTTTAACATCCGTATATGCATTCCTCCTCGAGGGATGCCCATCTGTGCGGATGATAGGGCTACCAATGGGGTGCCCTTCACCTTCATCTACTCCGCCATCTACAAATACACACACATGATTTTTGTTAGTGATTTTGTGATCTAACTTGAGCGTCGGAGTGCAAACGGCCGCTAGAGGCGCTGTCTGTGTGTTTGCAGGTTGCATTTGGAGTTCCCAGAGGAGAAGGTTCTAAGAGTATTCTTGCAAATAGCACAGTTGCAGAGGCGGGGCAAGGAAGCGACAAAGCATTTCCTCCACGCTCGAGTTGTCGACAGGATCATTTAGTATAATGATTAAACACTTTAGTTTGTTTAAACATATGTAAAATTATTTATATCGATAGCTTTGTTTGGTTTTTTAACCCATATATGAAGTTTTAGGAGAAAATTAAGATAACAATATATAGGATTAATATATATTATTAGCTTTTTTTCATAACTTTTTTAAATGTACAATTTTCTATAAGAGATTTACAATAAACATCATCTCAGCAATCGCAATAAATAAATAATATAGCTAACATATTCAATAGGTAATGTTAATAACAATATGTGTTTAGGAAATAACTTACAATTTATTATTATTGTTAAAAAAATTATAAAATAGTTTCTAAATTAATATCTAATTATTAGCTACTAATTACTTATATTCTAAATTAGTCTCTATTAATTTTATAGATACTAATTTAGAATCTAAAATAATAATATCTAAATATTTGGTAGTTAATTTAGATACCAATTTAAAAACTATTTTATAATGTTTTATTAATAATAAAAATTTTATTAGATATCAATAATTTTTTTCTCTAAATTAGTATCTTAGTCAATATAGTGATTAATATTTTTTATCTCTAAATTTGGTTACTATTTTTTTTTAGTGTATGATGTAAAAAAAAATTATAATTAATTATCTATGATTTTGAATTGAAAGTAAAAAGATGTATTGATTGAATTTTTTAGAATTAAAAAATTAGACATAAAATGAGTTGACAAGGGTTTGTTGATTTTTTTTTTTAAAAAAAGTAAATGAAAGAAAAAAATATATATAAAACGAGTCTTTTAAAATATTATTTTCCTTAATTAAGTTTTAATACTTAATAAATTTAAATATTTTTAATTTATTTTTCATTAAAAAAAATAAAAAGGGTTGACGAAGGCCTTAATTAATGATAACAATTTCTTGCAAAAGGACCATTTATGGATGCTGACACTGTTATCAGTCACTATACTTTAGTTTTCCACTTGGCCACGTGCTGCCCAACAAGGCCAAATACACCACTTTCCCTAATTTTTATATTTATAATTTTTTATATAATTATTTTGTGAAAAAAAAAAGGTTGATAAGGAAATATATTATTATAAAAAAGTGAGTCATGTAATTAAAAAAAATGCTAATTTAAAAGTTAACACAGAGTATTGTGTGCTGTCAAGAAAATTATTTTAATTAAAAATGTTTTAGGAAATGTGTTATAGAATAAAGAGTTTGTCCCTTCAATTTAGGATCATGTCCATAATAGATCCATTAGAGATAGTTTTAAATATTTATGGTGTGTTTCAATTGAAAATTTTAAATAATTTAATTTGATTTAAAACTTTAAAAAATGTTGTATTAGAACATGTTGTTTTAGGTAGTTTTTTTTTTAATAATACATGATTTATCCTTCACTGCAATAAATAATTAAATAATAATTAAATTCAAAATAATAATAATTAATCACCATATTAATTAAATTAAATATATTTTAAAAATTACAAAATTATTTGTATATAAAACAGTTTTCTATTATTAATAAAAGTTTATATAATAATTCTTATATTCATATCTAAATTAGTTATCAAAATTTTAGTTACTAATATTTTAAATTCTAAATTATTATCTAAAAATTAATAGAGATTGATTTGAAATATTAAATAATAAATAATTTTTTTTTATATATTAATTTAAAAATTATTTTATATTTTTTTATTGATAATAAAAAGTAATTTAAATATAAAGAAATAATTAAAATTATAGAATTTAGATTTATATATATAAGAACACTTTTATCTCAAAAAAAAAATAGTTTCAACTTTAAAAAAAAAATACACGAATTCAATTTGTATGGATTTTTATTGAGGACACCCATATTAAAAAGTATGATTAAATCAAGTTTTTTAAAAAAAATACATGATTAAAGAATGATTAAATCAAGTATTAAAAGAAATAAGTCAATTTCTAAAAATTAAAATTGAAATAACATCATTTGTTTTTAGTTTCCAAAATTAGTTAAACCAGTTTAAAATGCATAAAAAAAACATTTAAACACTCTTGTAATAATTTTATTTTCTTAATTTCAAGTTTAAAAATACCCTAAACAAAAAAGTTAGTTAGTTAAAAGTGGGATACTTTACAAATAGTCCAAACATTAATAAAGTAACAACTTTTTTTAGTGGCAATCTTCATAAAGTTGTTTAGAGTCAACACTCATCTTTCACATTATTGCAAAATGATATTATTATATATTATAATTACTACATAAATAATTTTTTTTGGTTGACTTTAACTTTTAAAATTATTTTAATCCTTTGTTTTATTTTAGTTAGTTCTAAATTTATCTGCTTTTATTATGTATTTTCCAAGTTTTTAAATTTAATTTTATGATAAATTAGTTGAAATCTAACTTGTGTACATCCCAAGTCAATAAATTTGATGGTAAAAAAAAATTAAAACTAAAAAAAATGAAAGATTAAATTAAAAGAATATAAAAAAAGGCTTCCATTGACATTCATAGGAACAGTCCAAATGAGAATAGTATGGTCTAGCAAACTTATGTTCTTGTTTTAATTAATTTAAATTCATACTTAAATTAACATATATTTTGCTTTGATTTGGTCAAATCTTATGTAATTCAGTTTTCAAATGTTTTGAATTATCTTAAAATATTAAACAGTTATAAATTTTTGGAATACTATTTTATATGTAAGCCATTCAATCCAAAACTAAAAGAGAAAAAAAATTGACTTAAATAAAACATATATTTCTCATAATAATTATGAAAATAAAAAATATTATTAAACTTATAAAAGAATAATTACATTTTATCATATGCAGTTATTATTATTATTGGTAGTTAATTAAATTTTAAAAAAATATTTGGAATAAAATAATAAGACTTTATAGACATTATAAAAAGAGAATCTCCTTAACCATATTATAGATAAATATAATTAAAAAGGAAATATTATAATGGTTATTAAAATAAAATTATTTTAATGACTATTAAATACTTTTTATTAATTTTAAAATGTCATGAATATATATTATTTGAAGAGAACTATTTTTTATTACAGATAATTTTATAATTAGTAATTTTATAACTACTTTTTAAAATAAAATATTATATTATAATAAAATAATAAATTTTTTAAATATTAATTTTATAAAAACTTAAATCAACTTTATAATATCGATTTATAAGGTAGGGTTATACATCTTTATATTATATCTGGGATCTTTATATCTGGGATTGAGAGTGATTTGTTGATCTGATAAGATTAACAATAAATTATAGTTAAAATAAGCTATAAAATGATTACGATATCGTATTAAAAAATAATTTAAAATTTAACTCAACTTTATAAAATTAATTTAATTTTTTTTTGAAAATATACTATAAAAAAATGTTGTTATTATAAATTTATTTACTATCTTAATATTAATATTAAAAAAAAAAAGAGTTTATGAAAAGATTTTGTGCATGAGAGGATATAGATGATAGTTAGAATAGAAATGGAATCTTGATGAGCATTATTACCTCAATAATTAAAAAATAAATGAAGACTCAACTGAGTTGTCATTGAATATAAGAAAGGCTGAGTTTGAATTGAACACAAGTTAAATCAAAGAAACCATTATTATTATTAATTCATTAAACAAAACGCCCCATCGTCAATTTCACACTTTTTCTGCATAAAACTATGGATTTTGGACCCATCTTTCTGTTCTCATGTGATCTTTCTTCTTCTCATTTTGAAAATTCTACCTGTGAACACACATCAACAAACTACAACTTGTTCCTACTCTTCTAACTAAGTTCTCTACAACCATTTTTTTTTTTACTCTTAATAATTGTCATAACAATCTTCTTAGACTGCTATATAACAATAATGGTTTAAAATTAGATATCGATTAGGGATTATTTCGATAATCTATATATAATTCTAACTTAACTTATTCAGCACTTATTATGAAATTGAAATGAATGATAATTTATATATTATTTTTTTTTTATTCTTATCTAGCTTATTCAAAAGTTGAAGTGAATGATAATTGATATATTATTTATTCTTTATTCTCATTTAGACGTTTGTTAAGGATAAAATCGGAACATAATCTTTAAAATAAACAATACTTTGAATGCGGTTGTAACATTATGTGCAATAAGTATGTTTTAGTTTTTTTAGCAGAAAGTTGTTTTTTTCATGCGTGGTTCAAAAAATTTTGTTCCTTATTTTTATAATCATAATAAAAATTGATACAATTAAGTTTGAGTTTTTAAAAAATTAATGTATATTTTTTTTAAAATTGTGTTAAATCGTGTTAGAATTGTTAAAATTTTAACAAATATTTTTTTAAATAGACACTTCACCGATACTTATGAATAGTATCAATGTTCGATATATGTGTTCGACACAGACACACCATTTAAAAGACGTGTCCGAACCTCATATACTCCTTTCTCTTCCAACTCACCGAGATTTTTAAGGATAAAACTGTGATTTGATGGAACGTTGATCATATCGTTTATCATTGAATTATTATTATTTTTGTTCAATTTCATCAGTTGAATAAAATTTGTAAAATAGTAAAATATAAAAAAAAAAGTGTTTGATTGATATGATGATGCATTCAGTGGACGGTGATTCAGGGTCTCATTTTGATGTCTACAGCAGAAACCAGAAAAGAAAAATCAACTGAGGAAAAAGGCCATGCAATTCCACGAAACTTCTAACAACAAATTGACAATCATTTTGTTTTGCAATTCCTTGATGTGTTGCAGTAACGTTTTGTATTATCCAAATTCTCAATCCACTCAAATCTTCTTACAAAACCACCCTCCATAACCACACACACCACACACTTTTCATAACTACCATTAACGCACTCCAACCTTTTTCAGAGAAAACCTCACACAGTGGCACGCTCTTCTTCACTCCCACCCCTCTCTCTCTTTCTCTCTCTCAAACCTTCATTAATATCTTCGGTGAGTTAGAAACAAACCAGGACTCGTGGCCGTTGGGGGCACCATTAATGCACTATCCATTTTCTTCGCACCCATTTAATGTTTAGTTGCAAAAGGCTCACCTTTGCTTCGGAACCATCACCCCTTTTGGTCATGTAAAACACACCGCAGCATTACACAAACATACAACCTTAAACATGCCAAAGCCTTGTTCCATCCACGCTCGTGCGAGGGAATAAAAAAAACAGAGACATTTTCCCCGATTGAAACATTGATGGATCCCTTTTGTGGGCTGTGTCGGAGTTCAGAAGATACAGCGGAACAACATCGTGTGCAGGTAAACAAACAAAAGTGAAAAAGTAAATAAAATTCTGGGTTGTTTGTAGAATTTGCTGAATTGAACTAACCTGGTGCATGCATGATGCAGACGAAGTAAAGTAGTTCAACTGGTACAGGTCAAGTAGCAGTCCCGAATTCAAGTTCTGGTATTCCACTGTGTTCTGCCTTAAACACCCAGAAGGAGAACTTTTGCAGTGATAGTAGTTCTAGTCGAGTGGAGCAGAATTTTTACTGTAGAGGATATTTGTGAAATAAAGAAGGGAATTTGAGTTTTGGGATTCATGGGAATGGGGGCAATTGCAGAGAGTGTGGTTTCAGTGTTGTTGTTAATGTTTGGGTTAACAATGGGAATGGGTTTGAGTTCGAGACCGGAATGGGTCGCGTTAAGGGAGCTTCGATCGTCGTTGGGGATTAGGGCAAAGTATTGGCCCATAAAAGCAGAACCGTGCAGGAACTGGACCGGAGTTCAGTGCCGGAAAGGTCGAGTTGTGGGTTTAAACTTGTCCGGTTTGAAGAGAACCCGGTTGGGTAGCGTTAACCCAAGTTTTGAAGTGGGTTCTCTTGTGAATTTGACACTGTTAGAATCGTTTAATGCTTCTGGGTTTGTGCTTAATGGGTCTATTCCTGAGTGGTTGGGTGGGAGACTGAGGGTGTTGGATGTTCTTGACCTTAGGTTTTGTTCTATAACGGGTTGGATTCCTTATTCAATTGGGAAGTTGAGTGTGTTGAAGGTTTTGGTGCTTTCAGGGAATTTTCTCACTGGTAGAATGCCTTCAACGCTTGGGAACCTCACAAGGTTGTCTGTTCTTGATCTCTCTGCTAACTCTCTTTCAGGCTATGTGCCTGCTTCTGTGTCTAAACTTGGGAATCTCACAAGGCTTGATCTTTCTGGCAATTATTTTTCTGGGTCTGTTCCACCTGAACTGGGTGCACTTTCGAGTCTTCAAAAGTTGAACCTTTCTGGGAATTCTTTTACTGGGTCGATTCCCTCTCAACTGGGTAACCTTTTTGAGTTGGTTGAGGTTGATCTTAGTATGAATTTTCTGTCGGGTTCGTTTCCAGGTGATTTGTTTTTCTCTCGGCTCTTGGCCCTCGAGGTTCTCATTCTCAGAGGGAATTCGTTTGATGGCGTTCTTCATGATAATCTTAGGCTAACGCCCAGGTTGAGCTTTCTTGATGTGTCCAGTAACAACCTCACTGGGACACTGCCAAATTTCACAAGTTGGAATGTTAGCTCTGCTGGTGCTGTGTTCAATTTGTCAAACAATTTGTTCTATGGAGATCTGAACACTTCACTGTACATGTTTAAAACAATTGATTTGTCAAGTAATTATTTGGAAGGTGAGGTGCAAGGTGGTGGTAACGTTATTCTAGATAGAAATTGCCTACAGATGGCTCCAAACCAGAGGAATTTGGAAGAGTGTAAAGAATTTTATGTTGCAAGAAATTTAACCTCTGCATTCCTAGAATCTAAGTCCAGGAGCAGCAGAAGGGTGGTATTCATACTGGTAGGAATATTTGGGGGGCTTGCCTTTATTGCTGTGCTGACATTGGTCCTCGTGCTGGTTCTAAAACAACGTCACAATCGTAGAAGCTTGGAAGTTCAAAGGGGGACCAAAGAAGAGGGACCTGTTCAGGAAGGGGAAAGCCCTATACCTCCTAAGGATGCTGATTTTGTGACTGGCGTGGGAGAAGCATTTAGTTCTGAGAAAATTATCCATTTAACTGGCAATTTTGCTGAAGCGAATATCATAAAGCATGGCCATTCTGGGGTCCTCTTCTTGGGAGTCATGGAAGGTGGAGCAACTGTGGTTGTCAAAAGGATAGATTTGAGTTTATTTAAGAGAGAATCATACATCGTGGAATTGGGACTATTAAGTAAGGTTTCACATGCAAGATTTGTCCCAATCCTGGGCCACTGCTTGGACAATGAGAATGAGAAATGTATAGTTTACAAGTACATGCCAAATAGAGATTTGGCTACTTCTTTGCACAGAGTCAACGAGTCAGATGGTAAATTGCAGTCCCTGGATTGGATCACGAGATTGAAAATTGCAATAGGAGCTGCTGAAGGCCTAGCTTACCTACATGAGTGCAGCCCTCCCCTTGTCCACAGGTAATGCCAAAAGCATTATAGATTGTTAGTGTTCTCTCACTATGGTTATGGTTATAAGAATATGATCACGCCACTAAATAGAATTTGTCTGCAAAATTTGATTGAGTTTATGTTGTCAAAAAAAGCTATGCTGGATTCTCATTTCTTTAGCATGGTGCCCTTTTGATTTTAGAATGATATACTTCTATGTTAGAAATGGAACTTCTAAGTTGACTGATGTATTGACATAAAAATTGACTTACTGTTTTTTTCACAGGCATAAAGCTAACACTCAAACGTTTGTGTAGTTATATTTTATATTACAATTGCGTTGCATTGAGTTGTTACCATTGTCATTGTTAACAATGAGTGAAGTTAGGAGGTGTGAAAGAACTTTTGTAGTTCTGCGAATTACTAAAATTACACTCTTGATTTTTGAAGGGATGTCCAATCTAGCAGTATACTTCTTGATGATAAATTTGAAGTGCGACTTGGAAGTTTGAGCCAGGTTACCGCCCAAGGAGATCTTCAACAGGGAGTCATCTCAAGGGTTTTCAGCAAGCCACCGTAAGTTTTTGAATTGATGAAGCATAACTGTTTTATAATGAATGAAAATCAAAGAGATATTGTTAAAGGGGTATAGGTATAGGTCAGTTGGTTGAGCAGAAGTGTTCAATTCGTATGGATACAAAAATTCAAAGAGATGCTGTGATGATTTATAAACATACTGAAGCTTTTAATGGCCAGAAAAATGATTTGATCATACCTATGATTAGTATGTTTGTTGCTTTGTCTTGGGCATTTGACCTATTTAATTTAACTTTGCATATCTTCTTAAGTGACCGAAAATTGATGTCTCTAATTGATTGATTTGTAAATAAAAAAGATTGCATTCTGTTGATAAGGATGCTTCTTGTAATCAAGGGACACAAAACACAAGCAAGCTCACAGAGTTATCACTGATTGCTGATTTTCTTGATATTAAAATTCATTCTCTAGTTCATATTTGTATCCAGAAAAGGTTGTAACTAACTTGATTTTCTTGTGATTTTGCAGACCTTCTAGTGAAGGCGATCCTGGTGAGTAAAATTGGTTTAGCAATGACTATTTAGTTTTTTATCAGATTGTTGATCCATTCATATTAAGCCAGAAACTTTGTCATGTTTTGAAATAACTGTAAAAAGTAAATTATTTCAACAATTGATTATAATCAACATTTGAATGCAGCAAAAATTAGTATTTATATAAGAAAAAGAATATATATACACACACATATAAAGATGGAACAAAAACTGTTGAAAAATAATCATAACTCACAAATCTTTAGATTCATAAAATCAGTTTTTTCTGATAAAAATAACTCATTAGAAATTTGAGCTATTATTTCAAGCATGTTGGCTTTAAGATTCATGGTCCTTTTGTTGTTTAAAACTGTTGTAAGAGAAAACCTTGACATTTTTTTTTCATGGTGTGGAAATGAACAGGTAAATCATCAGTGACATGCACCTACGACGTGTACTGTTTCGGGAAGATTTTACTGGAACTCATCACCGGTAACATTGAAGTGAGCAAGTCAGATGATGGCACTTCAAAAGAGTGGTTAGAGCAAACCTTGCCTTACATCACTCTGTATGATAAAGAACGAGTGACTAAGATTGTTGATCCACAATTGATTGTGGATGAGGACCTATTGGAAGAAGTATGGGCCATGGCAATTGTGGCTCATGCATGCTTGAATCCCAAGCCTTCCAAACGTCCTCCCATGAGACATGTCCTGAAAGCATTGGAAAATCCATTGAAGATTGTGAGAGAAGAAAATGTTAGCTCAGCAAGGTTGAGAACAAACTCTTCTAGGAAATCTTGGAGCACTGCATTCTTTGGTAGCTGGAGACACAGCTCATCAGACAGTGTTGTGGCCATAACACATACAAACAAAGAGAGTACCAGTGACACTAAAAAATCAAGAGTAGGTTCTCAAAGCAGTGGAAATGATCACTCATCTTCCAATAAAAGGTCATCCAATGAAATTTTCCCTGAACCATTGGACATGCAAGATGTGGAGAGTGGAGGGGCAAGATAAGCACTTGTGAAAGATTTGGTTATTCTTTAGTCTGTGAGGTTTTTTTACCACTTTTTCAGATAATTGGTGGTGCCATAGCAGTTGCTTGTGAAAGTCACTACCCAGCATCCATTATGGTCCATTTTGAATCAATGGAAAACCTTGATTCTGCCAGTGATAGCTTTTGCTTTCTGAAGCTCAGATTAAGAGGTCTTATTGAAATGTCTGGTATATGAGAGCTCCAAAAAACTGAATATTTTTTACTCATTCAAACAGCCCTCCTTTTTAGGCAAAGAATTGTGTGAAAAAATGTAAGATAATGAGAGGGTTTTCATTCCTGCGAGGAATTGGAAGTGGAAAAAAGGTTGTGTTACTCGTGCATTCCATTCGCAGTTTGTATTTAGCATTGTAAATCTTATTGAGTTCTGTGGCATAAGCCCTACTCTTGAAGTGTTGAAAAGTGTGACATGATTGGTAGATAATTTTGTTCTTTACGTATGTGGTTTAGAGGTTTTATTTTCTGGTCCGTGTATGAAAAATAATTGTTGTGATAGGTTTTTTAAAGGATATTTGTATCTTGAAAAACTAAGTCTTAACTTTCGGGCAAGGTATACCCTGATCAAACAAGAGAAAAAAGATTGGCTAGGAAGTCATGTGTTACTTGAGGTGTTCTGTGCAACTTTGACAATAAAAAAATTCTACTTTCGGAAGGGTCCAGGTTCAATTTCACAAAGGACACACTCTAGCAGAGACACACTGATATACGGATATGGAGATACATATAATCTCTAACATGTAGAATACAAGACACGGTTCAAAAGGATTTGTTTCTTATTTTTATAATCATACTAAAAATTTATACAATAAGTTTGAGTTTTTAGAAAATTAATGTATTTCTTTTTTTTAAAAATGTGTTAGAATCGTGCTAGAATGGTTAAAAATCTAACAAATATTTTTTGAATTGAACATTTTAACTATCCGTGTTCTACAAGTGTCGGTATCCGATCCGTGTGTCTTTGATATGTATACACTATTTAAGAGAAGTGTCCGAGCCTCATAACAGAATCCTTGTCCAACTAACATCTATTTTAATTCTTATAGTAGACGTTGAACTCATGTAGCATAAAATCTTCACTGTCTGTGGTACTTGTCAGAAGAATGACAAGTTAGAACAATGCTCAACCCGCATCATACATATTAGACAAGCTCATTAAACGAATTACCATCCACTGAGATCTATTTTCTATGATTTGGAAAGTGGAAAAATGCAATATTAATAAGCATAGTTTACCAATATGTTCTTTACACATTGGTATGATATTTAGCAGCAATTAGTCTGCATCTCTCACTAACACCCCAACAACGAGTTTACAGTCACATTGACTGAAAAAAGAAAACCGAAAGAGCAGTTTCCTGTTGCAAAGGAGACACCAGAGGGAGTCAAATTTTTCCTGATGAGCAGAGAATTCTGATAATCAGTCTTCATGATTTGGTCCTATGAAACTGTAAATTGTAAATTACATTGTTTTGTAAACAAGTTTATACATTTTGAATGGTTGAATGAGTTACTGATAAATTGTAATCCCACACATAGCTTATACGAAAGAAGGAGACAATTTTGTAATTTCGGTGTAATAAAACTCGCTGTGTATCAAACACCTTCACTCAATGAATCTCAACCTCAGTGACTTAATCTTCCTACTAACGAAAAATGATCAAAACTTGTAAAATAAATTCAGAACTTGTAAAAGAAATGGAAAACAATATTGCTTGTTATTTGGTGTATATAACAGGGGAGATGTAACAGAAATAACAGAAAGATGTCAGCTCATAGTTGTTGTGTTTCATGTACTATTTCACATGATTCTTTCAATGGGGATACACTTGGCTCGATAACACCACCTCCAATCCAAAACTTTAAGATAATAAATTTGTAAGTATTTTTCTTTATATATGACTGTTGGAGATCCAACATTAACTAGAAATTAGAGCATTTCATAGTATATAAGTAGGTGCAAATCTCAACTCATAAGTTAGTTTTATGAGGTTGAATTAGGCTTAAAATCCACTTTTTAATATGGTATCAGAGTAATTTTGATACTATCCTAACGATTTGTTTGTTGACCTTACCGGACCACCCGCTATCGGGCCATTATCGAACCATCCATAATATATTGTCCCACGCACGAGCTCACTCATTTTATTCATTATATATCTAGGAGTGGGACTCAAACTCACAAATGGATGCCTAACAATTTCTAGTTTTATTATATTTATATGCCAATATGTTCCTACAACCTTCCAAAGGGTTTAGCAAGAGGCCTTGATATTGAATTTGAAAATTTAGTTATTTTGTATATTCTGTCATTTATACTGCAATAATAACTAACTTAAGACATTATACAGCAAGTTGGTAATGCAGTTTCTTCTCAATGACCTTTATTTATAGTGTAACCGTTTTTTGCTTCATTGTAAGGCACTGCAGGGTAGCATGTCCTTTTCTGTGCCTCTGCTAGTTAGTTATTTTAACTACTTGTGTTGTTTAGTAGTATTGAGAAAAAGAGTTTGGTGGCTGGGAGAAGAAGAAGGGGCAGTGTCAGAAGAAGTGGAGGAGAAAGAGAGATGTTTTTGGGTTTGTTCTGTTGATTGCTATCTACCATGGATAGGTCTTATTGAATACTGGCATTTCATCTTGTTGTGGAGTACCATGAGTGGTTGTAACTACAATGACAGACAATTTATTAACAAAGGATTTTTAAGTAGTTTTTTCTAACAGCTCAAAATTAAACACTGAATCTCATGGATTGAACTACTCCAAACAAAGAGACACCTCACACATTGTAGAGATTCATTACCATGGCAGATCTCAATGAAGGAACCACCTTTGTTACTTTCATAGCACATTAAATGTTATGAGATACTGATAGAGAGTTGGGTGAAGCCTTTGGAGACAACATTAATTCCACAACACCCATAACAATGGAAACCTAAGACTCCAACTAGATATGAGCAATGAGATCCAAGAAACAACTCAAACTCATGAAAAATATGTGAGAAGAAGAGCTATTAGCAAGCACAATACTTGTGTCAGAGAACACATTTTCAAAAGAATGAACTTGTTTAGAGAAAACTCAACAATGTCCACCAAAACCAAATAGAGGTCAATGGAGACTCAAAATGCAACTAATCTCAAAGTATACTACAATTAACAAGTAAGAAATAGAACCAATATTATACATGATGATAAAGTCATTCATCCCCATTAACATGTGCCTTCATATATACCTTATTTGCTGTCTATTACTCCTCAACAACAATAAGGTCTATTTGGTTAGATCAAATTATGTTGATGTCTTGGTAGATACTTAGTAATGACATAGAAGTTATGTACTTGGAGGAATGAATTCAACAACCCAATTATCCAAGTGTATTCTGAGATGATAATAGGAAGATACTTATCTTTTCAACTTCTCCTATTGTTACTAGGACTGAACTTAGAAATTTTCCTTGTGTTGAAAATATTTTTAAGTTCAATGTGGAGGTTTTTCTCTTATCCTTAGAAGAATCAAAAGACTTTATTGTCATCTACAAGTATAATGGTGTTTTCTCCCCGTTAGAGATCACACGTTCGATTAGAGTTACTGACATTTTATATTGTATAAGTAGATGCAAACCTCATATTATAAGTCGATTTTATGAAGTTGAATTAGACTTAAAGTCCATTTCTTAATATTTCCACTATGCTTTCATCAAAAACCAAAACCATTGACTTGTCACTAATAAAATCTTCTTCCTAACAACTACAGTTTTTCATGATAAAAAACCTCATCATCTAAGCTCAAGATGAACTTGACATGCTAATAAAGGTGGAGGAAGGAATGACATACTTATAGTTTTCATTGTAAAATATAAGATATGGAAAAAAATGACAAATAAGAATAAGCATAGAATGCAAGCTTCAAAGAGAATGTTTCAAACAAAATTCACATTCAAATATTACTCATTAAGTTATACGATGTTTTAAGACACAAAGCAAAACATTAGCTATCGTATAATCTTGTTAGTTCATGATCATGCAAAACCCTCACTAAAAACTAAAAGCATTTGGCTATCGTATAATCTTGTTAGTTCATGATCATGCAAAACCCTCACTAAAAACTAAAAGCATTTAATTTTGTCTAGCAAATGATTACTCATAAGTAATAATATATGAATATATCGAACAATAACAAAATGAACTTGAAACAAAACACTCTATAACACCTTAAATGTTACAAATGTTATTTCAAATTTTAAGTTTACTTTTACTTACTCATATAAAAATCAATCACTTAAAAGATCGTTCAAATGTTTTTAATCGTGATAAAAAAATATCAATTCACATAAATCATCTATTTGTCAACATTACTTTTTACTCAAATTCTTAACTTGAAGGCTTAAATATATTATAAATGATTTATTGTTGACAAATTAGTCAATTACAACTTTAAAATAAAGATTAACAACTTCACTATCTATTATCATATTTCCAATATATTATTTAGTTACAACATTTTAAACTCAATATGCTTATATCCTTCAACCAAAAGATAAAATTAATTTTTTTTATACAATAACGTTTTCATAAAAAGAGATATTCACTTTAACTCACCTATCCAATACTTATATTAATTTAGTTTTAACCATTTTCTTGTTCACTTGTTGAATTTAGTGTTAACATTCTTACATTCTCTCTTATCCTGATTAAGATAATTCATCATTAATGCCCTCAAAACACTTCACGTCTAAAGAGATAAAAGATTTTTTTTTCTCATCAAAGATAATGTCTAAAATTCAAGTAAGAACAGAACATTTTGTTTTCTTTTGAGAAATAATAATAATAATAATAATAATTATAGTTGTTGTAATTATTATTAATAATAGTGTTTTAGCACACTGGTAAATACCGTTGTTGATTAAACGCTGACTACGTATAATCTACTGTGTTTTTTCTGCACCAAACCTCATACGGATCGAAGCTCCGAGGAACATGTCCATTGCCTAACCATGATACCTCAACCACTGACGCTACTTCGAACCCCTTTTGTCTCTTTAACTCTCGTTTCCCACAATAACCATTCCCACGCTTCCCCTTTCTCAAAGTTTTTTACTTTCCCATTCTTCACTCTGAAACAGACATCATTTCTTCCATAAGGGCCACCCCACCTAAACCTCTTCATTTCACTTCTCAGATTTGAACAAGAGTTATCGATTTCCGTTGTTTCACTCTTCACATTTTCATTTGTTGGACCGATAGACTTAGATCAAGGAGGGTGGTGGTAGTTCGAAGAGCTTACATCGATAATTGGGTTTCAAATTTTGGTTTTCTGGATTGAAGTATGGCCATAGCTCGGTTGGTTCGGCAGGCGAAACGCCCTCATGGGTTGTGGGTGAAGATGGCAGCTGTGACTGTATTGGGTCTCTGTTTCATCTTTGTGTGGGGAGTGTTTTCTTCTTCTTCTTCCTCTGTCACTTCCCAAAGGGAGAGTTTTGAGGACATTGCGGAACCCGTGTCCTCTTCTTCTCACAAGCCGCAAAAGTTGAGAGATGATTCTAAAAAGGGTGGGGGGAGTGAGAAAAAGAGTAAGAGTAACGGTAACGGGTCTTCTCACTCTTCTGCCACGCGTCCTCACTCTGAACAACACAAGGGAAAGGACAGCAAGAAAGAGAAGAAACACGTGCATGAGGAGGACAAGGAGAAAGGGAATCATCAAGGGTTAGAGGATCCTCAACCCCAACATGTGGAAGAGAAAGAGAAAGAGAAAGAGAACGAGAAAGAGAACGAGAAAGAGGAGGTGGAGGTGGAGGGTGAAGAAGAGAAAGTGGATCATGAGAGTGAAGTGGATGTGGATGCTGATGGTGGCAGTGATTTGGCTGAATCCGTGGATAAGGATGGTTCCGAGGTGGTGGAGGATGTGGAGGAGTTGAGAAAAAAAAGCAAGGGAAAGATCAAAGGACCCTTGTTTGATCCAAATGCTAGCTATAGCTGGAAATTGTGTAGTTCTAGAAGCAAGCATAATTACATTCCCTGCATTGATATTGAAGTTGGTGGTGGTAAAGTAACAAGCTACCGGCACACAGAGAGGAGTTGTCCTAGGACACCCCTTATGTGTCTGGTTCCTCTTCCTCATGAAGGGTATGGATTTCCACTGCCTTGGCCTGAGAGCAAATTGAAGGTATATGAAAAACCCATAAAATCCTAGTTTGGATTACTTCTTGGTTATGTGAGCTTTTGAATTGAGATAAGTATTTGGTTTTTGAGTTACAAGATATCCGTTATAAGTTCATAGGTGTTTATGCAGAAATTAGACAAGGTAGCTTATGGAAAAGTTACAAGTTGATTTTAATTCGTACCAAAAGATTGATTTTTTTTTGTCTTATTCGTGTTTCTTCAGAAATTTATTCAAATTGGGACGGAATTTCTCATGGTAACATCTTGTGTCAGTGCAGATATTGTATAAGAATGTTGCACACCCGAAACTAGCTGCTTACATAAAAAGGCATAGTTGGTTGATGGAGTCTGAAGAGTATCTTACTTTTCCCCAAAACCAATCTGAGTTCAAGGGAGGGATTCATCACTATCTTGAGTCCATTGAAGAGGTAAGTTTTCTACTAGGTTGTGTTATGTTTGGTACCTCTTAAGCATGATTGTAGACCAATAAAATTGAAACATGTATGAAAACTATAAGAAGAGGGACTGCTGGAGTTTTATTTCTAGACATGATAAGCTCAGAACTACCTTAGTGACGTTAGAGATTAACTTGCTAGTAACTTGGTGAGTTGAATTTTTTCATTACACCTGGGATTCTCTGTTTGGAGAGAACAGTGAACTAAGGGAAATTACTAGTTATAGTAGGTCTCTCCTTTTAACACTACCAAATTCATATGGTGTGTATTTCATGTAGTTAGATGATTTTTGAGACTGGCTAGTTCAGTAAGCTTGACACTTATTTTCAAAGTGTTATGCTTGAAAGTCTGTTAGGAGGCGACCCTTTGTTAAAAAGGTTTATGAGAGAACAAATAAGAGAAATGGGAATAAGGCCCTTTGATGTTAGTTAAAAGGGGGTTTGTATTAACAATAATTATCATGTTTGTAGAGAGTAAAGGAGGTTTGTATTAAAAGATACATGGGAGAGATGGAGGGGTATGGGAAATATATTGTTGGGAGGATTCTGGTCCCTGGACGAACCTGAGCTATTCTGTTCTGTAATACCTCAACTACTTGTGAGCTTATTTGGCTTAAAAAATTACTTAAAGAAATGCAATTTGGAGATGTCACTCAAATAACAATTATATGTGATATTTAGGCTACTCTTCATGTTAACTCAAATCTCACCCTTTATGGAAGGACCAAACATTTTGAGATTGCTTGCCATTTTATTCAGGAAAATATTGTACCTGGAGACATCAAGACCGAGTTTTTTAATTTGAATAATTAATTAGCAAATATTTTTATTAAATCTTTACTGGGACCTATAATTGGTTATACTTTAATAAACTTGGTACATACAATTTATATGCACTAGCTTGAGGGGAAGTGTTAGATGTAACGGGCTTAGGCCATATATTTTGTATGATTCGTATCTATAAATACATAACCCTCTGTGTTCATTATACACAAGGATTATTCCATATCTCTTTTTTACTTTATGTTAACACAAATAAACCCTTTAAATAAATAAAAAATATAGATTGAGATTGCAGAATGAAAGAGTTATGTTATGCCAATCTGCAAGAAGGCTGAACTATATATCTTAAATGTAGATACAATAAGATGAAAATGAATATATGAATATGACACTGAAATTTCTAGGATTGTATTGTTATAGTTTGTTCAACAAGTTATCCAATATTTTATGGGCTTTCTTTGTCACAGCCATTTTCAGCACTTGGTTTTATTTGCACAACTATATATTCTATAATTGCATTGTGATGGTAATATTGATATTTGTTTATACTAGCTTACAAGTTTCAACTAAAAATATTTTTCTTACTCTTTATGTATGTCGTCTTGGAAACGTTTTGATACTCATTCTGAACTTTATAGATGGTACCAGACATTGAATGGGGTAAAAACATTCGTGTTGTCCTGGACATTGGATGTACAGATTCGAGCTTTGCAGCTGCGCTCCTTGATAAGGAAGTTTTAACATTATCACTAGGATTAAAGAATGACCTTGTGGACGTGGCTCAGGTGGCACTCGAACGGGGTTTTCCAGCAATGATTAGTCCTTTCAATAGAAGGAGGCTTCCTTTTCCAAGTCAAGTTTTTGATGCTATACATTGTGCAGGTTGCAGCATACCTTGGCATACCAACGGTTTGTGTTCCTGTCTTCAGTTTCTTGTTTTCTGAAATAGTTTCTCCAAATTACATGTATTTTGTTACAAGAACAGGTTGAAATTTCCCACTTTTTCAGGTGGAAAACTTCTGTTGGAGATGAATAGGATTCTAAGACCTGGTGGATACTTTATTATGTCAACTAAACATGACAGTATTGAAGAAGAAGAAGGTTTGGTCTCATGCTTCATTCATATGTGCCTTCACAGATGACCTAAAGAAATTCAGTTTCTTATCAATTAATAATTATTATCATAAATTCTTGTTTGAGAAAAACTGAAGCAGGATATTAATTAGTTTATTAGTATTAAAAAATTATCCATTTCTTATCATAGCTCATTGGTTTGGTCATGTTAAACCATGATCAAAATGGTACACATTTCTAATTTATATTATATAAAATTGGGTAAAATTTTGAATTATCATAGCAATGCTTTGTGTAGATATTAACCTTTCTCTGTATTGTTACATCATGACAACTGAATTGTCGTACAAGTGACAGTTACATATCTTTTCTCCTCCAGCCATGACAACATTGACTGCATCTATTTGTTGGAATGTTCTGGCTCACAAAAGTGATGATGTTGGCGAAGTTGGAGTTAAAATATATCAGAAGCCTGAAGGAAATGACATATACCAACTGAGGAGGAAGAAGATTCCACCGCTTTGCAAAGAAAATGAAAATCCTGATGCAGTCTGGTATCCTACTGTAAATATTATTTTGCTAAATTGATCTTCTAGCAGTATGTCTTTGCTTTCTACAATATTTTCCCAGTTACAATTTTTTATTAGTGAATGTAGACTTGTATTTATCTTCAGCATGCTAACCTGATTTTACTGCGTTAGTTTATGTTAGCAGACTTTCCTTGATCTTGTAATGACATACAATTACACATTAGTATGGTGGTGCAGCCTGTGATTAGAATTGGCTGTTACTTGTTTGGTTATGTACTGTATTTATGGTTAGAACTTAGAATTGATCATTTGAGCTTCCAAATAAAACTAGGAAAACAAAAGATTATGATTGAACATTATGTTGAGACTTTATATGCCGGGGATACTTAAAACCAAACTAATCATTTGTGTGTTTGTGAATCTTTGTGTACTGCATTTAGCTGCTTGAGTTCATCACATGGTGTGACTTATTTCTAATCAGATTAATCTCATTCATTAATTGGTAAATTTTCAATGTTCTTTGAATAGGTATGTTCCCATGAAGACTTGTTTGCACCCCATTCCATCTGGAATTGAACAACATGGGGCAGAGTGGCCTGAGGAATGGCCGGCGAGGCTCGAAACCTATCCTGATTGGGTGAACAACAAAGAGAAAGTGGTTGCAGACACCAATCACTGGAATGCTGTTGTTAATAAGTCATATATCAGTGGATTGGGCATTAACTGGACAAGTATCCGGAATGTAATGGACATGAAATCCATCTATGGAGGGTATGCCAGAAAACCAGTTTGAATTTTGTACTCAATTTGAAAGTCCTTGTAGATATCATGGATAAGTTCCTTGCATCAATGAGTGAGCTGCATTTTTCTCTGATACATATTTAATGCACATGTAATTTTTGTTCATTGCATGATTTCCTACATACATTACAAACACTGGTAAAAAAGTAAATTAACAATTCTCCCTTGTAAATTCAGATTGGCTGTAGCTCTCTCTCAACAAAAGGTCTGGGTGATGAATGTAGTGCCTGTTCATGCACCTGATACACTTCCCATCATTTTTGAACGTGGACTCATTGGTATATACCATGATTGGTGTGAGTCATTTGGCACTTATCCAAGAACATATGACCTTTTGCATGCTGATCATTTGTTCTCACGGCTCAAAAACAGGTATTGTTGGATAATGTCTTAAGATTATTCTATGTATGTTTTTTTCCTCGATGCTCTTTCATGACATTAAATAGTTCTGTTCTTGCTGATTATAGTAAAGTTAGAAGGTTCAAGTATGACATTAAATAGTTGTGTTGTTGCTGATAAGGTTCAAGTATGACATTAAATAGTTCTGTTATTGCTGATTATAGTAAAGTTAGAAGGTTCAAGTATGTTTTTACTTCATATAAAACTTAAGGACTTTTGTTCTGGTTCTTGTTATCTTTTTTTCCTTGATTCTCATCCTTTTAGAATTATCATATCATGTACTGATATGATACTATATAAAAGGGCAAATACTAAAACAAGTCACATGATGAGATAACCACTACTTATGATTTTTTAAATGTATAACAGTGAGTGTCACCAATTTAATGTGGCATTAAATGGTTAAGTTCTTGAGATTGTAGTGAGATTAGAATTACATATTACAATTTTAGTGTTAAACTACATGCTTAAGATCACTGCATGTTCTTGAAAGTTGAAACAATTCTTTTGCAGGTGCAAGCAGCTTGTGTTCATTGTTACAATTTTAGTGTTAAATAAACTACATGTTTTTTTTTTATAAAGCTTTCATGTTAGGTATCATTATGCAACTTGACATCTTGTTAAACTACATGCTTAAGATTAAGATCACTACATGTTCTTGAAACAATGATTTTGCAGGTGCAAGCAACCTGTGTCCATTGTTGTTGAGATGGACCGTATACTAAGACCAGGAGGTTGGACAATTATACGTGACAAAGTTGAAATTTTGAATCCATTGGAAGAAATATTGAAAAGTATGCAGTGGGAGATTAGGATGACTTTTGCTCAGGATAAGGAGGGTATCTTGTGTGCACAGAAAACTTTGTGGAGGCCTTAAGTCTCTGATATATGCAATTTTCTTCTTCTATAACACATCAACAACCATAACCACAAGTGTCACTATGATTTGTACTATTACCATATTCTTCCTTCAATGTGAAATGATATGCATGAAGGAGTTTTTATAGGCATCTTTCATCTAGCAAATCCATTTTTTTAACCATTGAGATTTACTATAAGAAATTCATTGAATAACAACCAAATTTAGAGACAAAAAATAATTAGTCACTATATTAATTAAATTAAATACTAATTTAGAGATTAAAAAATTATTTATATTTAAAGTGGTTTCTATTATTAATAAAAATTTACGAAATAATTTTTAAATTGGTATCTACATAGACTAATACTAACTAATTCATTTATAATAAGATTTATTTTAACTAACAATAATATAAGACTAATACTAACTGATTTGTAATGAGATTTAGGTTAACTAACAATAGAGATAAGAATAATAATATATAGGTTAAAAGCCTTTAAACAACTTTTTTTTTCTTTTAATTAGAATAATTGGAAGTTTAAGGTGAATTTGAAGTATGAAGTTATTTGAATGGTTAAACTTTTAGAAATTTGGTGAAACAAGGAAGTGAGATTATAATTTTTAAAAAAAAACTGAATTGGGATTTTAGACTATTTGTATAATTTAAATTTTTTGAAAAATTGATTGTGATAATTTAAAAAAATTAAGAGATTAAATTGAAGTAAAAGAAAAATATTAAAAGACCAAAACTGCTCATGAATCATAGTAGAAACTCTAAAAGTTATATAACCTATGTAGCATAGATACGGATACAGACACTGACACAACATGAATATGGATACGAAGATACGTATAATCTCTAAAATGTAGAACACGGGAACACAAATCTATATATTATATAATTTTGAATTATATAAATTGAAAATAAATATTTATGTGCAAAAGTATGTTTGAGATTCTTTTGATAGCATGAAGATATTTTTCATGACTGGTTCAAAAGAATTTGTTCTTTATTTTTATAATCATAATACAAATTTATACAATAAATTTGAGCTTTTAGAAAATTATTGTATTTATACATTTTAAAATTGTGTTAGAACCGTGCTAGAATTATAAAAAATTCAACAAATATTTTTTGAATTGAACACTTCACTGATAAGTGTCCTACGAGTGTCGACACCAATACGTGTATCCGACACGGACACGCCATTTAAGAGAAGTGTCTGAATCTCATAGATTATAACTAAGTTTACATATATATATATATAAACATATACGTCTAATATATCACTAGAAGACAAATTGAGATAATAATTATTATTATTATTATGTTATTAAAAATTAGGCTAAAATAGTTATAAGTAGTGTGAATATTAATTAATAATATACTTAAACTAAACTTAACTATATTACATCTGATATTCAAAACTATTAGATGAATGTGAGACTACATAAATGTTTTTTACTTTACATAATATGTTTTAAATTTTAATTTACAATGATAACAAAGAACCGGGCCTGCAACTTCATAGCCCGGCCCATAAACCTTTTCGGTCTTGCTGGTTCCTCCGATGGTGTTGGCCGCTGCAAACAGCTCCCGATAAACCGTTTCATTTCACTCCATTTTTCAGTAACAACAACGCATAGTTGTTAGATAGAATTAGTACACATTTTCTCTCTGAAATCTTCGTTTTGCAGTGCAACAATGTCGCTATCAAAATCACTATCCTCTGTTCCCGCGCGTCTCACACTCCTCGCTCTCTTCTCCGCCACCACCTTCTATTGTCTCTACAAATCTCGTCGTTTAAGATACCTCAAACTATCTTCTAACCCTAACCCTAACCCTAAACCTAAACCTAAGATCATTTTCCTCTCAGAAACCGGAACCTGCAAAACCCTCGCTCTCCGCCTCCACCGTCTCCTCGCCTCCAACGGCGTCGCATTCGACGTCGTCGATTCGCGCCACTACGAGCCCGAGGACCTCCCCAAGGAGACGCTCCTCCTATTCGTTGCCTCCACGTGGCAGGACGGGGCTCCCCCCGCTGCCTCCCGCTTCTTCGCCACGTGGCTCGCCGAGGCCGCCGCCGATTTCCGCGCCGGCTCCCTCCTCCTTTCGAGCTGCCGTGTAGCCGTATTTGGCGTCGGGAGCCGAGCCTACGGCGAGTCCTTCAACGCCGTTGCGAAGGGCCTCGCGACGCACCTGAGGGCGCTCGGCGCCAAGGAGGTGGTTCCGCTTTGCGAAGGGGATGTTGATGGTGGTGACCTGGACGAGGTTTTCGATCGGTGGTGTGAGAAGGTGGTGGCCGTTTTGAAAGGAGGTGGTGTTGCGGAGTGCGATGATGATGATAGTGGTGGTGCTGTGGAGAGTGTCTATTCGAGTTCCGAAGAGGAGTCTGATGTGGAGAGTGAGATTGTTGACCTTGAGGACATTGCTGGTAAAGCTCCTTCACGGCGGAAGACTGTGGCTAATGGGGAAGAGAGTAATGGGAAATTGAATGGCAGAAAAGAAATGGTGACTCCGGTGATTCGAGCAAATTTAGAGAAGCAGGTATACAATTTTGAATAATGTGATAATGTATCACTGCGTGCTGTGCAATTCGTGTATGGTTTGCGTTTGTTAGAGTTGCCAAGTTTTTTTTTGTTGCTTAGTAAGTGACGGTTTAGTTTTCTGCCTGATTGAACTTTGGTAGATGAGACGTAGGTCTAAGTTCTTTTTTTGAAATGGCTTTATTCGAGGGTTGCCGATTTGCAGGGGTATAAAATCATTGGGTCGCATAGTGGTGTCAAGATTTGTAGATGGACCAAGGCGCAGCTTCGTGGTCGAGGTGGTTGCTATAAGCACTCGTTTTATGGAATCGAGAGTCACAGGTAATAGAGCAACTTGACATGCTATTCATTTTATGCTATATGTCCAGGTATATTTCATGTCATAACATTATATTTTAGCTGGAACTCTAGGGGCTTGATTTCTTTACCTTATTCATTCCCGCTGAATTTAAAGATGGAGTTCATTAGTTATGTTGGTATGCAACTCTCTGCACCGTTGGATGGTCTAAATTAAATTTCACAAACAAGAAATTAGTAAATGGGTTCGGAAGAGGAAAGAAAGAGGGTGTACCTTGATTTGAAGATAACTTTGGGCTGCAATATAGTAATTTGGCTTTTGAAAAGTGGGGTCATATAGTGGTTGGCTTTATCCTCCTTGCCATGGGTTTTGTGAATTTTTCTTGTGCTTGTCAAAAAAGTGGATTTATCATTTGTTCTAGATATTACTGAACCATATTTCAGCTGCCTAATTCACTGTCAATTTTTGAGTTCACACAGATGCATGGAGACAACCCCTAGCTTGGCATGTGCAAATAAATGTGTTTTCTGCTGGAGGCATCACACAAATCCAGTAGGGAAAAGTTGGCAATGGCAGATGGATGATCCGATAGAGATTGTAAATTCTGCAATAGACCTCCATAAAAATATGGTTAAACAAATGAAAGGAGTTCCTGGTAAACTTATCTATCTATGCTACAATCATATTGAAGTATAAGGATATTTGTCTGATTAATGGACCAACATAGGGGATTGGTCAATATGAAGGAGATAAAGTAGCTTTTGATCATATCCTGTGTAAATATGCTCTAATTGAAAGCGTTGGGCACACTAAAGATATGTTATAGTGAAGAAGTTTAGATGGAAAGAGGGGGTAGTGGTAAAGGTTTCATTTCAAGTAAATATTCTCTTGTTTGAGAACTTTTAAATGCGAGATCATCATGTAACCTTTCAATCCCTTAGCAAGACTATCTCTCGCAATTCAAAAAAGAAAATTTATTTGTCCCTCCATTTCCATTCAGTCCCTCCATTTAAGCCATGCCCTCAATCAAAACCTAAATTATGATCTCTTTGAAAAAAAAACTTCCAATTTTAATGATTTATTCTGTGGTTGTATTGTTATATGAACACTGCATTCAATCTAGGTAGCATAGCATCTTGAAATTCCTGTGCTATGGCGACAAAGCCCATTTTGATGTATTAATTTCCATAATGCTATGCTTTGTAATTATAAATCAATAAAAAGAAAAAGAAAACTGGGGCACAAGCACCCTGCTATGTGTTCATTCTGGATATTGTGGATATTAGCTTCAGAGAAACTCCACCTTTCTAAACATCACTGTGTTCATGGATTAATTCCTAAATTGCCTCATTTAACACTTTGTCTAGGAGTCACCTTGGAGCGATTAAATGAAGGTCTCTCACCTCGTCATTGTGCATTATCTCTTGTTGGTGAACCTATAATGTATCCAGAGATAAATGCACTTGTGGATGAGCTGCACAAAAGGAGGATTTCCACCTTTCTAGTTACAAATGCACAATTTCCAGAGAAAATTAAATCGCTCAAACCTATTACCCAGGTATTGCATCATTTAGAGATACTAAAGTAAACTCATGTTGGTTTTGCTAATGCTAGTCAAACCTAATATTCTTGTTCTGCCTTGCAGTTATATGTCAGTGTAGATGCTGCAACAAAGGACTCTTTGAAGGCAATTGATAGACCACTATTTGGCGATTTCTGGGAGCGATTCATTGTAAGTATTTCCCCGTTCTGAGTGAAAATATGTCCTTAGTAGAATCATAGTGTGTTAACAAGTGTATTAATAAGGTGCAGAGAAATTCCTTCTAAGTCACTGCAAAGAGTAGCTTAACAGAATTACAGAGATGTCTTTCTTTTGTTGTCCAAGAGCTTTTTTTAGGATCCTTAGTTCCCACCATGATCGCCAATTTCAAAGCATGGATGTAGTAATAGATCCCAAAAAAGAAAACTGTTAGTATTAGTAGTCCATGAGTAGCTAATCATCATACTGTCAAAGTTGGTAGGGAATCATATTATTTTGGAGATAATCACTGACAAGTTAATCATTATACTGGCAAAAGTCTGATGAATGTATCTACTTGCATGGAAAATGAACGAGAGTCAGTCTTGAAGTAGACTTCATAATAAATTAAGGGTATACAAGGAAATTAGCAATTAATACATCTGAAAATGAGTCTATTGTGGTTCTTATAATTAAGACAAGAAGTACACCACTGATTTGTTTCTTATAGATAGGACCAGGGGAGTATTTATTTTGTTAGAACCCCTCTTTTTTCATTATAAAGAGTGTGGAATACTAGTTGTAATAGTCACTATTTGATTACAGAAAAAACACAACTAATTCAGTTTCTTTTTCCTTTTATGTTGAATTTAATCTTAGCATGTGGTGTATACTTTGTCTGCTTGATCAGTTTGTCTATGTATGTTCATAACTATTTGCCAGGATTCCTTGACTGCTTTAAGGGAAAAACATCAGCGAACTGTATACCGCCTGACCCTGGTGAAAGGTTGGAATACTGAAGATGTTGATGCTTATTCTAAGCTCTTTAGTATAGGAGATCCTGACTTTGTTGAAATCAAGGGAGTTACGTATTGTGGCTCGTAAGTCTTCACACTATTCCCCTATTTGTCCAGTACTCAACTTGGTTTAGTCTTAGACCCTCTTTTAAATGACAAGGTGCTCTTCACAGGTCCACTACATCAAAACTGACAATGGAAAATGTCCCTTGGCATACTGATGTGAAAGCTTTTTCAGAGGCCCTAGCTTTGAAAAGCCAAGGAGAGTATGAAGTTGCATGTGAGCATGCTCACTCGTGCTGTGTCCTCTTAGCAAAAACTAATAAGTTCAAAATCGATGGTCAGTGGTATACATGGATAGACTATGAAAAATTTCATGATCTGGTAGGTGTTCGAGTCCTACTGTTCTTTTGGACCAATTTGGATTATTTGTTTATGAAATTTAGCCTCAATTTATTTTCAGGTGGCATCTGGAAAAACTTTTGACAGCAGCGATTACATGACTGTCACACCATCCTGGGCCATCTATGGATCGGATGAAGGTGGATTTGATCCAAGACAATTGAGATATAGGAAAGAGAGACATCACAAGTCAAGCCGCAATCAATGAGGTTAGACATTTAAGAGCTTTTGGCCACTGACATTCATTTTCCTGTTGATCTTACTTCTTCGGTGTATAACTCATTAGGTTATACAACATACTTCAATAGGATAGTTTTGTAATACATGGCTTCATACATAGGCTAGTACGATTTCAGTGTATTTAAGCCCCCAAGTTTTCCCAATTGCAAGTTGAAAGAACATTATATTTTTCTTATTTACCTCGAATTTTGGATGTCAATTGTAGTCGCAGAAGCAACTTATTTTTGAGATTGAGATCGGTAGAATATGTTTGAGCTTTTGCTGTACAAAGCATTGCTTAGTGTTGCTCTGTTGTAATATTTTGGCAAACTCCTTTAGTTATAGCCTTTCAGGAGAGGAGGATTAGGTGGAAATATTATAATATAATGCAAACATGTAGATTGTGTAAATCTCGAAGTAATGCCCTCTACCCCTATTGTCTTCCTAGAGTTCAATAGTAAACAGTTTTAAATTATTATTGTACATGTACGACGAATAGCCAACCTTGTTAGTTATTGACCATAATGTTCTCTTCTACCCAAACACTCACAACTTCATTATTTTTTAGTCCTTGAAAGATTCTATTCAAATAATTTGTCTCTTAGTCATATTTCTATGTACTAATGGTAAATTCAAATTATTGTTACTATTAAGAAAACTCAAGCGATATCAACTTCCTATGAACGAGAACTGCCGAATGAATGCCAAATTTTGTTATCGAAGGATGCGAATGATGTTAAAATTGAAGATGAATAAATTGATGTCACACGCCTTTTAGGATCAAAGTGTTTATTCTTTAGAGTTCTGCCACCCTCCACTTCACGCTCAATTTATAACTTTGAAGTCAAAATATGGGTATCCAAAGGGGTTTTCCGGATGCTGCGTTACACTTGTGGATTTGTGGGTCGAGTCATACTCATTACTCATATGTTGGTACATACCATTTTCACGTTTTTACCATGCGTGATTTTTGCTGGTCCCATCCTCCGCTATTAATTTTTTCCATACTTTAATTTGGTTTCACATGACATTTTGGTTTTACAATTCAGATTTCCCTTTTCCCCCGAAACATGCTTTCTCACAGCAGCTACCATGTTCTCTCTATTTTTCTTAACAGTCCCTTTCAATTATAATCCTTTTGCATCTAGTTTGGACCACTACTACAGAATGCCTAATCCACATAAGCTGAGAGATGATCGTATGATATTCCTGCTTTCAATTTGCCTGCTCTCTGAAACACTGGAATCCAAGCCACAAGTCTAATCGTATTTGATTCATTGGTCATTCATATGAACGAGAACGATAAAATCACACAGCAAACCTCTGAATAAGAATAAAATCCTCATCTTAGAAATACGATTAAAAAAATCCTAGAAGCAGCAGATGTTGAGGAATGCTTTTAACAAAAGTGATTTATGTTTTTAGAATGAAAAATGAAATGTTGAATGGGATTGTGTGTTGGATACGTGTGGACTGTGTGAACTTCCATGAACGAAAAATGGACATATAGTACAATATTCTTGTCCCTCTGTACCATTGTCCCCCACAACTTATTTAAACCAATAATTTCTCTTGGACTCGTCACATCCTAATTGCCAAATTTTCAAATCTATATCTCTTTTCCAATTGGGACAAAACTTAAATATAAATTCTGCTAAATAACAACCTTCAATTACCAACCAGGGACAATTACCAATAGCACCAAACAAACACAAAGAAACTCTTTCAAAAATGAAACTGCGTAGTTTGATAAAGTTCAAGTGGTTCTATTTTAAACAAATCTTTTAGGTCAAAATTTAAAATGTTAAATTACCTTGTCCAAGTCTTTAAAAAAATTAATTTAATATTTTTACTTGAATTTTTAGTCATTTGTTTATGTAACTTTAGTTTTAGGTTTTAGTTCATTTTTGAACTTTTTTTATTGAAATACCACGTAATTTATTAGAAAAATAAAATAGAGTATTAATGGTGGAGTAACTAAAATAAGTAATGGAATAGCAAAGGAAAAGTATATTAAATAATACCAATAAAAGGGAAAAGTATATTAAATAGATGTGTCAGAATTTTTTTTGAAATAATGAGATTTAAAAAGCAATGTTTAAAAAAATGTTATAAACCAATTAAACAATCTTTTTATCTATCACTTCTTTTGTTCAGGTAAACTTTACAAAGTCCAAACGCAATTCTAATAGTAAAATATATAGATGATTGTGGAGCAAATGAAACACGTGAGAACTTGAAAGTACCATTTTTTTCTAATAAACTTTTTAATAACTTTTTGTACTAACAGATACATGTGCGCAATTATAGACTTTTTAAGAGTTTTAGTTATTGGGTTAGACGGAAAATAACTAAATCCTTGTAAACACTAAAATAACGTTATTCTTGGAAATATTATACTATGATTAAAAAATTTAGTAAATAGTGTAAATTAATGATAAAGAAATTTATATTAAAGGAAAACTTGTAATTTAATTTATAAAGATAAAAATATAAATATGAATTAAAAATAAATGGGTGGTTAATATATGAAATTAGGATTTGGAATAATATACATGTGATCCAATGAAAATTATAATAATTCTTAAAAACGTTCAAATATTAAAATTTCGAAATAGCTTCTAAAATACATTCTCATTCAAGATGAAGAATTAGATTTATTACATAAAAAGTCAGTTATTTTTAAATGTTCACGATTTGTTCCACCCAAAAATGAACAGAAACAAGTAATCAAACGCTCAAAATACCAATTTGAGAACAATTTTTTTTTTGAAAAAAACTGTTATATATAGTGCGATAACCTTATCTGAAGCCTTCTGATTCTGAGTGAATGGTTGACCTTGGTGTGAAGAAGAAGTATGAAATGGTTGTGTTTTATAAAAGCTAATGCCATCGTTATCCAAATTCTCACAAAAGCCAATTTCTCCACTCAAACCATTCTACTAACTCACCCTTTGCCATTTCTCACTTTCAACTTCATTTCTTCCACATTTGCCATGTCAAATTCAAGGAGAAAAACCTCACACGTCACTTTAAAAGTTTAGCATGGAAACTAATGAAAACATGTTGTTGGCCATGAATGGAATCTCTCATTCATTCCTTCCACCATCCATTGGTTTCACAAATACCAACAAAGGAGAAAACCCATTTGCCCAACACAAAATTCCACCTTACCAATTACCATTCAAAACATTCTAGATGCAACATCACCAAGCTAATTCATATCATACCACTTATAAATCTCATCTTATAAACCGATCTTATAAAATTAAGATAATCTAAAATTCATGATGACATCAGAATCATTTAAAATCTATCTTAATATGAAAAATTTATCATCGATTTTATAAGATTGAATTAGTTATAACTATCAACATTACAAAACTGTATAGGTTACTCGCTTTATTCTCTGTAATATAATACTTGTTTTCTCTGTTTGCAGTAAAAATATTTGGTATGACAGTAAAAAGGATGAACATAGATTTGCTAACGTTGGAGAAAAGTTAAGAATGAAAAAGCAGTGAAGAGTTGTGTTAATGGGAAAGTGGTGTTAACGTCCAACCATCCTTATCATTCATTGGTGCTCTTAGGCGGCTACAACATTCTTCATTGGAACGTGACTCTCACACACTTTCTTTTTTCTTCACTCACTCTCTCAACACAATCACCCTTTTCCAACACTCCCAACACAATACACACAAATAAATAAATAAAACAGTACCTTCAATTTCTACAACCAGAATCTATCATAAGACAGTAATAGCAGCACTCAAACTTTATAAAAACACATAATAACTAACATCAAATATGAAGCAGATGATGCTGATGATGATGCTGCCATGTTGCAAAACACAGTAAAAGAAAGCTATGGTATATCAAGAGCATGACCAATATTTTCTTGAATGGTTAACTACAGTTTCAAGCTAAACTGAAAGCTTTGGAAGATGAAGAAAACACCCAATAAGACAAAGGAGGAAAATTTACCAAAATGGTGCAATTCAGTTTGAGTATTACTGGACAAATACAGAAAAAATTATAAAATGAGTGGCAACTTCAATTCAAATAAATTATGAAAAAATTGTACACTGGTTGGTTCATATCCTTTTGCTGCACAACTATGGTTGATAGTTGTAGGCAATTAACAAACATACACAACACACTCAGATAAGAACATCTTAGTTAACTTTCTTTTCTGTGTGTGAGTGAAGCAATGGATAGTAATATCCAAGTTGAACTAAAGAAACTAGTAATTGAAGTCATGGAACATAACATAGTACATATCTTTCAGGCAAAAGGTAAACCAATAAACTCGTTCAAGTGTTTCTGTTGGAACTTGTGTTCTCCAACAGCAACAGCAACAACATCAATAATATCAGTTTTGATACCAATCCTCTGATAAAAAACCATGGCAAGACCAAGGAACCAACCAAGAATCAATTGCTTAATGAAAAAGTTGAGTGAAAGAAAGAAACTATGAAAAAGAGAGAAAAAGGAGCAATGATTATATATATTAGCTACTCTTTCTGGGTTTGCTTTTCCTCCTAGCTCTGCTTCTCGATGGCTCCACTTTTGGAAGTTGCATCTCCTCTTGTTTTGCAACCCTCATGCATGCTGATGATGATGCTGCTCCCTCTTCCTCGTTGGATGTAACTTTCTCCATTGAACTCTCTATGCCTAGTGCTGATATAGAACCTCCTCTTTGCTCCATCACCTGTGCCTTCTCCTCTTCACTTTCTTCCATCTTTGCAATAATAACCTTACGAGGTCTACCTCTCTTTCTAGGAGCTGCTTGAGGTTGAGGCTGAGCTTCTTCTTGCTCTTTCTCATCATCTATGGTGGAAGATGCTTCAGCTATTGCCACAGAAAGTTCCTTAGTTTTCTGTGGCTTTTTCTTACCCATCATCAATACAATACTCACTATTTCTTATTTCCAAATTTTCAATTCAAAAACATCAATATCAAATCTCTCATCCCTTAAATCCCTTCACTGGATAGGATAGGAAGAAAAAGATGATCCTGTTTCTAATGCAAAACACACACACCCCCTCTCTCTGTTTTCTTAATTTTTATTTTGCAATATGTTAAAAGCAAGAAGACCAATATCTTTGACCAGAATCCGGGTTCTGGAAGCTCTATAAAAGCAAGGCCTTTGTAAACTATAGTGGCATAAAAAAACAAATGACTATAGGTCTTCATTCGGGTGCCAATTAAATAAACCATTCATAGCATCATCTTTCACTTTCCTTTTTTGTCCATTCATAGTGTCATTCCAATTTATTTACACATCATTTTCCTCCTACCACAGCAGAAGAAAAAAAATGAAAGATAAATAGAAAAACAGAGAGAAAAGGAAGTAGCTATGTTAAGCTACTAGAAGAAAGAAAGTAGAGTAGTAGTAGTAGTAGAAGACAGTGTGTGCAGAAGGGTAAGCAAAGATGAGAATTGAAGTACCTTTCTCATTCACTGCTGAATAAAGTAAACAGAAATGATACATTTACAACCTCTATTTATCTATCTAAGATTTCAATGTTTACAATGATAAAAACACTCTTTCTTTATATCATAATTGGAAGTTGTATAATGGAATAGAGTAAACTAACTGAGAAGAGAGTGTGGTGAGTGATATTGGAGTGAAAAAGTAATAGTAGGAATAACCATGGTTAAGGGTGTGGACCAAAGAGGTGATGGGAAAAGGGGATGTGGGGTTTTGAAGAGGGGTAAGGTAGCCAGATTTGGTGTGTGTGTTGTACTACTCACACGCAGTGTTCCAGTCTGACCACTTGTGTTGTTGCTTCCCGGGTTTCGCGTCCTTACTCTTCTGCAGCTTTAAATGTTCCCCTCATCACATTTTTAGGGTTTATGTAATTATATACTCATATCTTCTGCTATATTATTATGCATGTGGTTGATCTGTTGTATTGTTTCTCTAGTTGGTTAGAATATAAGAAATTTGTATTAAGATTATTTATGTAAACATGTTTTAAGATAAAAAAAACAACACATAATGAAAGTAACTGAGTTTTCAGCAGCACCCTTTTCATTTTTCTTACCATTTTCACTGTGAACTCTATCTTCAATCATTCATCCATCATCCATGTAAAATGGTACTTCTTTCTTCATCCATTGAGTCTTGTAACCCTCAGGAGTATGGTTCCAGACACTGCCCAAATGCAGTTCATCACAATTTGTTTCTATCACAATCATAAAAAGAGTGAAAGTTCATTAGATTTTCAACTCATGTAAGACTTTTTTTTTTTTTGCAATGGATTAACTCATAATCCTATCAATCAAGTTTTATAAACCGATTTTATGAGCTTAAATTAAACAACTTCATTTCTTAATAGTTTTTCAACTTTAATTTTACATTTTACATCATTCATTCGGAGCTAACACAATCTTGGATAAAAGTTATATCTGATTATTTATTTAACGAAAAGTTAACAAGGAGAGATTAAACCCCAAACCCTAAATTCTAAACCCTAAATTATATATAAAAAAGAATATGTTTTGTGTAGCAAGTTGAAACTGGCAAATGATGATAAACCGACGATAGAAAAAACACACGAGTGTGTTTGTGTGGTTGGTTTTGCGGGACCAAACACTGTGTTGGTTTTTTACACTCTTATTCAGATATTTAGAGAATCACCTTTCTAATAAACTTCCAATGAAGCTTCCTCTTTTGTTTTTATTTATTCACCTTTTGCTTCATTAATATTACTATTAATCTCTCATTAAATCAATATAAAAATGACTTTTATCATAATAGCTTTCTTTTTGTTTAAATCTAACACGACCATTAAATTTCGTTTTCTTTACTTAAAAGATAAAATACTACATGTCATACAATAACAACTAAAAAATTGTTGTTTTATAGTTAAAATAACTGTTTTTTTTCTTAGTTTTAAATGAGTATTAATATTAAATATAGGTTTTCATCTACAACTACTACTGTGTTATTTATGCTGTACACTTTCCTTTCCACCTATAAAATAACAAATCCTTTTACATCTACACATTTTAATTTTGTTATTATATATACAATTTATTATCAACTTCTTTTATACTAAAAAATAATAAGAAAAACCAATCAATGATATTTGAATAAATAACTAATTAAGTACATGTCAATAATTAATATAGATTGTCAATATATTAATACTTTTTATTTATTTGAATAAAAAATTAATATATATTATAATGTTCAAGAAGAGTCTAGCTTGTGCAAGAGAGGACCACTTATTTGGTACTTTTTGAATAATGGCTTTTAAAGCCACTGATGATCTATAATTGCAAAAAAAAAAAACTATGTTTTGCTTTATAATGAAATATTATTATAGAGATAAACATACAAATAAACTAATATTTAATAAACTTGTGGATGAATCAAGTAGAGAAAAGTAACTTAATTCAGTTTATTAAGTTGAACTTTTATGAACTTTTTTTTCTTGTACCAAACCCAGTTAACTCATTTATTTGTATTTAATTTTATCTTTTTAAAATATATCAAACTAAATATGTTTGAATGGTGTCCTTTTAGACTATTCATACAACAATGGTTTAAAAATGTTTAAATGTGTCACAACAATGTTTAGGTGATGTGTTAAAAGTATACCAAAGAAGGTACATCAACTTTTGTTCAAGATCAATTAATTCACAATTTTAAAATTTATATTTTATTTATAATCTATAATAAGTACCTTTGATATTTTCTTAAAATTATTGGTTAACACTTGACTTTTCAGCTTATATATATTTTCTATCATTAATATTAAAACCTAATTTTCAACTTCTACTTTCTGCTACTAACATTAACTCTTAATTTAATTCACTATACATCCTAATTCAAAGGCTAATATATATATATATAATGTTTAGAAAGTTAATAAAACCACTACAAACTTATCTTCTATTTTTATGGTAAATAAATTGGAAAATATGATTTATTCTATACATAATTAAAAAATATGGATAAAGTTATTGTCTAGTTGTTTTTTACAATTATTTGTAACCTTTGTATATTAAAAATAGAATACCTTACTGATTTAATATCTTTTATAATGATAGGCTAATTATATTAACATAAAAAATATACAATTAAGTGTATCTTACATTCTTATCAAATTTTAAATGGATTTTTTTTTAAAAAGTTGTAGAGAGAATGCAAAGAAAAAGTATTTTATACAGATTGTGATTTTTGTGAAATAAAGTTTAAATAGTTATTTTTTATTTATGAGCTTTTTAATTTAGATAATAAAATAGTTATATTTCGTCTCCTTTAAACCACTTCTTAAATTAATATGAAGAAATTTTTAGAAGACTCTAAATCATGATAAATAAGTCTAACATCTTATATATCCTAAACCCATCAAAACTTGGTTGATTTATACAAGAAAATCATCAAATAGAAACCAATTTTTAGAAACTAAAATAATTAGTTGCAATAATAACTAAATTAGAGACCATTTTAGAAACTAAAAAAAATTGGTTTCTAAATTAGTTTATATTATTGTTAAATAGTTTCTAAATTGGTATCTAATTAACTACTAAGGTTTTAACTAACAATTATTTAGATTCTAAATTTGGTAGCAAAAACATTGGTCGCTAATTAGATACCAATTTAGAAACCATTTATTAATAATAAAAACTAATTTAGAAACCAAAAATTTATTTAGTCTTTAAAATTCTCTCTAATTTAGTTACTATAGCAACTAATTATTTTTTGTCTCCAAAATTGATTTTTATTTCATAATTTTTTTGTTTGTAGTGTATGTTCCAATATTAGGGTGATGCAAAGCATATGTTATTAAGCTAAATGTACACGTTACCAAGTCATATATATAAGTCTCCATCAACTCCTCACCACCTAAAGTTCTCTCTACCTGACTAGACAATAATGAAACACAAGATACCTATGTTAACATGAATTTCGTGGTATGATACCACCCCAGGTATTCTTACATCACTCATTATGTCATGGAACTACTCATTTAGAGTCACCCATTGGGTCAAACATTATATACACATATATCATATATACATGTATATAAGGAGTCCATAAAGAATTTACCACCCAAAAAAGACATATATAATGCATGCATCTCAACATAAGTCATTTACATATCCAAAACATATATAATTAAACTCACATTTATACAACATATCATCCATAAACGTGTATAAAATCATATTACTTGCATATATAAAATACAACTATATCACGTATTAACAATAAATAGTCTCTTGAGAAATCTCCTTAACACAAACAATGCAACATTCATTTTGTTTGAGCATGGTTAAAGTCAACGCTTAAGCGGTCATCACGTTGTTATAATAAACATCAAATATTATTTAGAAACGTGAGGTTTTACTTAAAAATATTTTTGAATAAAAAATAGTTATGTTCTGAAGAAATATTTATAAAAAAAATTATAAGTTAAAATTAATTTATATATAATTTAAAATTGATAATTAAGAAAATACATTATATAACTTGTTTAAGTATATGAATAAAATTTAGTTACTTTATTTTATCTTCTATTTACAGTAAAATTTTATGATAAAAAAATTATTCGAATACATCTTTAGTACGTAAAATTATTGAATTATACACATTTTGTAGTATTATTAAATTATATTCTATAATTTAAAGCATTTAATATAATATTATTTGCAAACTACAATTTTCCCATAAAACTTGGCCAGGTTGATATTTTGTCATTCTTTTTCTGGTTACGTTTTCATTTTTTTTTGGCAAATAATATTTTTTAGCTTTTTTCTACATTGTAATAGTTGAAACATCCGTTTAAATTAATTGAACGTAATACTTTGCTTTGTCTTATTTAAATTAATTATCACACGATCAATTTTTATTTGCCAAATATATTTTTATCTTATTTTTAAAAATAAAGTAGTTAGTATCTAATTGATTTTTCGTTAGAGAATGAATAAAAGTAAGACAAAAAAAGCATGAATGTGATTGCAATTTACTAAATACATTTTTTTATTAAAATAAATGTATTTTCTGAGATAATACATTAATAAAGATTAAATTTTAATCGTTTCTATGAATTGGATTTATAATTAAAATTAAACTGATTTATTTAGTAAAATAAATAAATTCAATCAGGTACTGAAAGTCAAATAGTTCAATTCATATTTTATCTATTCTAGCAATACATATTTCCACACATTTAATACAGAATTTGCATAGCATCCCACGTATAACTCAAATTAATCATCTAAATACATTATGTTTAAAAACAATAAAAACGCAATCATCAATTACAATTGTATTATTTTCAAATTATATTGTCAACAATTTTAATATTAACAAGAGTAACTCACATCAAATTCAAAATAGTTTTACCATTTTTTATTTAAAATGAAAACTGTAGACATTAGAGAAAAAAATCAAATGTTAATTGAAAAAAATAATTGTATGAAAATTATAAATATTAATAAAAATGATTTAATTTGAAAAACAATAATTGTATGTAGTGCATGCAAATTTAAAGAAATGTAACGAGAAAATGTAAAGGATTTGAATAACTATAAATTAGAAAAAAAAAAGTTTGCAAAATTGTAAATAACATGAAAGTAGACTATTGAAAACTTTAAAATGATTTCAAAAGTTAACAAACAAAAATATAAATATCATAAAACAAATAGAAAAACTTTAAAGGATTGGGAACTTTAATGTGAAATGAAAAATAAAAAAGATAAATGAAAGAACATATAAATAATTAAAGTGGTGATAGAGAATTTTACAATGTTTATTTACTATATTTCTCACATTGAGTACATCCCCAAGTGTTTTTATTCATTGGTTAATGAAAGTTTTAGTTTAATCAATTTTATCTATGATATATTTTAGGATAGTGTTTTCATGGATTTCTATTTTATAAAATCAACCATTTTTATGGTTTATTCCTATTATAATTTTTTATTTTTATGATAATATTATTTTGTTGGACTTTTGGTGAGGGTTGAAAGTAAGGGTAGGGGCTAATCCTATCATAGCCATCTTGGGTGGGACCGATTCATCATGACCATTGAAATGCGAATCCAGAGAAAATCTTTCCCCTTCCGTGTGCATTTGGATTTTATGTAACTTTCTACCATCATTTTCTTCTATCTTATTTCACCAATTATATACTTCACTCAATAATTCATATACTATGTCACAAATAATTCCACTTATTGTTCATTTAGATTAATATATTGTGATCAACCCATTTATTGTTCATTTAGATTTAAAATTTGGAGTTCAGGGTTTAAAGTTTTATTGTTAGATCTGAATTAATATTTTTTGCAAATTTTTTTATAGTAATCAAGTCAATTGTGAATTAGAATTTGATATTATTTATAAGTAGACAAGAACAATAATATATAAGAAAAATAATTTCCTAAATTTACTATTTTAAAGATTGGATTCAAGGGGATGTTTTAGTAGTTTGTTTATTGAATCAAAGCATGAACTAACAAAGTTGAGAAGGCCACCTTGAATATATTGTGGAATTTTTCAACGTAGTATGGATCCAGAATAAAAATTGTAAAAAGTGAGGCAAAATTCACAAATTTTGGTAAAGGATAGTCTTGGTTTGCACAAAATTTCTGAAAAATTCTCTCGAAATAACTTTTTGCTGAAATTCCACGTAAAAATCTCGAGAGAATTTGGGACAAAACGCAACAAGTTTCAGGTCAAACGAATGAGTATTCACCTAGAAAAAAAATCAAACAGTTTCACACACAAACGAACCTTCCTTTCAGCCCTGACAGTGATGAATAAAAATTATTGCAAATGTTGTGGGACAAATTTGGAGCTCAAATCTCAGCCAAAACTCGATACACACAATGTTGAATGTCTGGTAAAAATTTAACACAAAAGACCCAAGGAATAAGACGTAGTAAGTCCCAGACAGAGAGTGAAGAAAATCGATTTTTCGAAAACTAAACGTCCTGGCTTTTCTTCCATTTATCTCCTTTTTGTGATTTGTTTATGGACGTGCCTCCTTAGATGGGTGCAAACAACATATGAAAGTACTTATGTGAATGTTTTCAGAATTTTTCAGTGCAGTATGGACTCAGAATAAAAATTGCAGAAAGTGGGGCGAAATTTCACAAATTTTGGTAAAGGATAGCCTTGGTTTGCACAACATTTCTGAAAAATTCATTCGAAATAACTTTTTGCTGAAATTCAACGTAAGAATATCGACTGAATATGGGACAAACTGACACAAGTATCAGGTCAAACGGATGAGTATTCACCTAGGCAAAAAATAAAACAGTTTCACACACAAATGAACCTTCCTTTCAGCCCTGACAGTGATGAATAAAAAATATATTGCAAATCCTGTGGGATGAATTTGGGGCTGAAATCTCAGCCAAAACTCAATAGACACAATGAAAAATGTCTGGTAGAAATTTCAGACAAAAATACCCAAGGAGTAAGTCCCAGACTGAGAGTGAACAAAACTGGTTTTTCGAAAACAAAACGTTCTGGCTTTTCTTCCCCGTATCTTCTTTTTGTGATATGGCTTTTCGTACCCATATCTTCTTTTTGTGATTTGTTTATAGACATGCCTCCTTACCTGGGTGCAAACAACATATGAAGTATTTGTGTGATTTTTTTTCAATGCAATACGGACCCAGAATAGAATTGCCGAAAATAAGGCGAAATTTTAGAAGTTTTGGAAGAGGATAGCCTTGATTTTCGATAAAATTTATGAAAAATTATCCTGGAATAGTTTTTTCACGAAATTCCACGTAAGAATCTCGACTGAATTTGGGACGAAACGCGACAAATTTCAGGTTAAACGGATGAGTATTATCTAGGAAAAAAATCAAACAGTTTCACACACAAACGAACATTCCTTTTCACTCTAGCAGTGATGAATAAAAAATTTTTGCAAATCATGTGGGACGAATTTAAGGCTGAAATCTCAGCCAAAACTCAATAGACACAATGAAAAATGTCTGGTAGAAATTTCAGACAAAAATACCCAAGGAGTAAGGCGTAGTAAGTCCCAGACCGAGAGTGAACAAAATTGTATTTTCGAAAACAAAACGTTCTGGCTTTTCTTCCCCGTATCTTCTTTTTGTGATTTGTTTATGGACGTGCCTCCTTACCTGGGTGCAAACAACATATGAAAGTACTTGTGTGAATTTTTTCAACGCAATACGGACCCAGAATAAAATTGCAGAAAGTAGGGTGAAATTTCAAAAATTTCGGTAGAGATAGCCTTGGTTTTCGATAAAATTTCTGAAAAATTCTTCTAGAATAGTTATTTCCTGAAATTTCACGTAAGAATCTCGACTGAATTTGGGACAAAATGCGACAAATTTCAGGTCAAACAGATGAGTATTCATTTAGGAAATAAATAAAACAGTTTCACACACAAACAAACCTTAATTTCAGCCCTGACAGTGATGAATAAAATATTTATTGCAAATCTTTTGGAACGAATTTCGGGCTCAAATCTCATCCAAAACTCCATAGACACAATGACGAATGTCTGCTAAAAATTTCATACCAAAATTTCCAAGGAGTAAGGCGTCGTAAGTCCCAGACCGAGAGTGAACAAAACTGATTTTTTGAAAAAAAAAAACGTCCTGATTTTTCTTTCCCGTATCCTCTTTTTGTGATTTGTTTATGCACGTGCCTCCTTCTTTGGGTGCAAACAACATATGAAAGTACTTGTGTGAATTTTTTCAACGCAATACCGACGCAGGATAAAATTGCAAAAAGTATGACAAAATTTGACAAGTTTCGGTAGATGATAGACTTAGTTTTCGATAAAATTTCTGAAAAATTCTCATGGAATAGTTTTCTTTTGAAATTCCACGTAAGAATCTCGACTGAATTTGGGACAAAATGCAACAAATTTCAGGTCAAACAGATGAGTATTCATCTAGGAAAAAAATAACACAGTTTCACACACAAACAAACCTTAATTTCAGCCCTGGCAGTGATGAATAAAAAATTTATTGCAAATCTTGTAGGACAAATTTGGGGCTCAAATCTCAGCAAAAACTCAATAGACAAAATGATGAATGTCGGGTAAATATTTCAGACGAAAATACCCAAGGAGTAAGGCGTAGTAAGTCACAAACCGAGAGTGAACAAAACTAGTTTTTCGAAAACAAAACGTCATGGATTTTCTTCCACGTGTCTTCTTTTTGTGATTTGTTTATGGATGTGCCTCCTTACCTGGATGCAAAAAACATATGAAAGTACTTGTGTGATTTTTTTTCAACGCAATACGAACCCATGATAAAATTGCAGAAAATAGGGCGAAATTTCACAAGTTTCGGTAGAGGATAGCCTTGGTTTTCTATAAAATTTCTGAAAAATATTCTCCCGGAATAGTTTTTTCCAAAAATTGCACGTAAGAATCTCAACTGAATTTGTGACAAAATCCGACAAATTTCAGGTCAAACGAATGAGTATTCACCTAGGAAAAAAATCAAACAGTTTCACACACAAACAAACCATCCTTTCAGCCCTGGCAGTGATGAATAAAAAATTTATTGCAAATCCTCTGGGATGAATTTGGGCTCAAATCTCAGCCAAAACTCAATAGACACAATGACGAATGTCTGGTAAATATTTCGGACCAAAATACCCAAGGAGTAAGGCGTAGTAAGTCCAGACCGAGAGTGAACAAAACTGGTTTTTCGAAAACAAAACGTCATGAATTTTCTTCCCCGTATCTTCTTTTTGTGATTTTTTTTATGGATGTGCCTCCTTAACTAGATCCAAATAACATATGAAAGTATTTGTGTGATTTTTTTCAACGCAATACGGACCCAGAATAAAATTGCAAAAAAAGGGCGTAATTTCACAAGTTTCGGTGAAGGATAGCCTTGGTTTTCTATAAAATTTCTGAAAAATTCTCCCGGAATAGTTTTTTCCAAAAATTAAACGTAAGAATCTCAATTGAATTTGGGAAAAAATGCGACAAATTTCATGTCAAACGGATGAGTATTCACCTAGGAAAAAAACCAAACAGTTTCACACACAAACAAACCTTCCTTTCAGCCCTGACAGTGATGAATACAAAATTTATTGCAAATTCTGTGAGACGAATTTGGGTCTCAAATCTCATCAAAAACTGAACTGACACAATGAGTAAGGTTTGGTAAAAGTTTCAGACGAAAATACCCAAGGAGTAAGGCATAGTAAGTCCCAAACCGAGAGTGAACAAAACTGTATTTTCGAAAACAAAACGTCCTGACTTTTCTTTACCATATCTTTTTTATTCTGATTTGTTTATGGATTTGCCTCCTTACCTGTATGCAAATAACATATGAAAGTACTTGTGTGATTTTTTTTAAACGAAATACGGACCCATAATAAAATTGCAGAAAATAGGGCGAAATTTCACAAGTTTCGGTAGAAGATAGCCTTGGTTTTCTATGACATTTCAGAAAAATTCTCCTCGGATAGTTTTTTCATAAAATTCCACGTAAGAATCTCAACTGAATTTCCGACAAAATGTGACAAATTTCAGGTCAAACGGATGACTATTCACCTAGAAAAAAATCAAACAGTTTCACACGCAAACGAACTTTCCTTTCAGCCCTGGCAGCGATAAATAAAAAAATTTATTGCAAATACTCTGGGACGAATTTTGCGTTCAAATCTCAGCCAAAACTCAATAGACATAATGACGAATGTCTGGTAAAAATTTCAGTCGAAAATACCCAAGGAATAAGGCGTAGTAAGTCCTATACCGAAAGTGAACAAAACTGGTTTTGTCATTTGTTTATGGATTTGCCTCCTTACCTGGAGGATCCAAACAACTTACGAAAGTACTTGTGTGATTTTTTTAACCCAATACGGACCTAGAATAAAATTTCATAAAACAAGGTGAAAATTTCACAAGTTTCGGAAGAGGATAGCCTTGGTTTTCTATAAAATTTATGAAAAATTCTCCCGGAATAGTTTTTTCCTAAAATTCCCCATATGAATATCAACTGAATTTGGGAAAAAATGCAACAAATTTCAGGTCAAATGGATAAGTATTCACCCACGAAAAAAATCAAACAGCTTCGCACAAAAACGAACCTTCCTTTCAGCCCTGACAGTGATGAATAAAAAATTTATTGTCAATCTTGTGGGACGAATCTGGGGCTCAAATCTCAGCCAAAACACAACAGACATAGTGACGAACGTCTGGTAAAATTTCAGACCAAAATAACGAAGGAGTAAGGCGTAGTAAGTCCCAGAACGAGAGCGAACAAAACTGGTTTTCCGAAAACAAGACGTCCTGACTTTTCTTCCCCGTATCTTCTTTTTGTGATTTGTTTATGGACGTGCCTTCCTACCTGGGTGCAAACAACATATGAAAGTACTTGTGTGAATTTTTTCAGCGCGGACCCAGAATAAAATTGCTGAAAAGTAGGGCGAAATTTCACAAATTTTCTTAGAGGATAACCTTGGTTTGTACAAAATTTCTGAAAAATTCTCCCGAAATAGTTTTTTCCTGAGATTCCACGCAAGAATCTCCACTGAATTTGGGACAAAACGCGACAAATTTCAGGTCAAACGGATGAGTATTCACCCACGAAAAAAATCAAAAAGTTTCGCACACAAACAAACCTTCCTTTCAGCCCTGGCAGTGATGAATAAAATTTTTATTGCCAATCTTGTGGGACGAATCTGGGGCTCAAATCCAAGCCAAAACACAACAGACACAGTGACGAACGTCTGGTAAAAATTTCAGACCAAAATACTCAAGGAGTAAGGCGTAGTAAGTCCCAGACCGAGAGCGAACAAAACTGGATTTCCGAAAACAAGACTTCCTGGATTTTCTTCCCTGTATCTTCTCTTTGTGATTTTTTTATGGACGTGCCTCCTTACCTGGGTGCAAACAACGTATGAAAGTACTTGTGTGAATTTTTTCAGCGCAATACGGACCCAGAATAAAATTGCTAAAAAGTAGGGCGAAATTTCACAAGTTTTCGTAGAGGATAGCCTTGGTTTGCACAAAATTTCTGAAAAAATCTCCCGAAATAGTTTTTTCCTGAAATTCCACGCTAGAATCTCCACTGAATTTGGGAAAAAACGCGACAAATTTCAGGTCACACGGATGAGTATTCACCCACGAAAATAATCAAACAGTTTCGCACACAAACGAACCTTCCTTTCAGCCTGGCAGTGATGAATACAAAATTTATTTCCAATCTTGTGGGACAAATCTGGGGCTGAAATCTCAGCCAAAACACAACAGACACAGTGACGAACGTCTGGTAAAAATTTCAGACCAAAATACCCAAGGAGTAAGGCGTAGTAAGTCCCAGACCGAGAGCGAACAAAACTGGTTTTCCGAAAACAAGAC
>Ga0123342_1001112_pt1 | contig 44783 bp, 18 predicted proteins | sample Turbeawhitnodule_FD_89960 | JGI IMG/M metagenome (GOLD analysis project Ga0123342, IMG submission 89960) | Root nodule microbial communities of legume samples collected from Mexico - Turtle bean Mexico white nodule | ecosystem: Host-associated > Plants > Roots > Nodule | place: Mexico: Nepantla...
CCAATTAAATTTGTTGACAATCTACAGAGGAGAGACGGGGGCGTCTACGCTTGCCTTTAGGAGCTCGCAGCGGCGGCGGACGACGGGGGCGAGCGGGGGGGGGTTTTTTGTTGGCCTGCATAACTTTAAAATGTAGAGATTTTTTTATGCACCCCCATATTTTCTTCATGTAGCCACATATTTCACATTCCGAAATTTTTTAATAACATCTTACTACGTGTGTCTCGTAAAAATAAAATTCAGAGACCATTTACCTAATGCATCTAAATAAAAAAATTCAAAATTTTTATTTAAAAAAATATTTCTTATGCGGGGAAGGCTAGAAAAATCAACCCGTAGATTCTATGCGGGGCGGGCCAGCCCGCATTGCCACCCTTAGTAGAGATCGCAAACCAATTATTGATGCTAGTGGTGCTAATGTAATGGATGCACCTCCAAGAAGACTTTATCAGTAGGACAAATTATGGAGGATCTGTTGATACATTTGTTTTAGTCAACTATGTTAATCATGTTGCCATGAGACTGTGGGAGGATGAGGTAAGAAACAAGGACTTCACTTAATTGTAATATTTTACAAACACTCATCTTTTTCTGTTAGGGTCGAGGGGAATTGAAGTTGATCTCCCACGATTAAAAGTTAAATAAACTTAGGATCCATCATTGGTAGATCGTGTTTGCGATGCTTAACTCTAGGTTATTGTCGTTCAAAAAAAAATTAGGAGACAATTGATAAAGGGTTAATATCTTGCTTTGTGTAGAGGAGGCACCGAAACACCAACATTTCCCACCTTGTTGCTGAGATGATGATCACCTGAACGATGTGTCGACATTGTTTCATATTCTTATTATGGGATAGTTCCGCACGTATGTCATGTTAGGTTTGATTGCAACTACAACAATGTTGGTTGAGTTGCTAGATATGAGTATAGGTGATGTTGTGACAAGGATGAGGGAATGTCATAGTGCATACATGAAGCTAAATTGACTCCATGAGGTTTATGAGAAATGTTGTGCCAAAGATGGGATTGTGCTACAATGACTTATATGCAAGAAATCGATATTTAGGAAGCATCTTAATAATTTTATATGCGAGGAATCAATATAAATGAATTTTATATGGGCATCAATATAATTAAAGGACATAATGTTACCATGCTAATCAAAATACAAAAGAGTGAGAAAGATGAAACCCAATTCCTATTTTTCCAATTAAAGCAACAACATTTTGCCTTCTTTTCTTGTTAATCATTGTCGTCATAACAAATTCCAACAAAATTTTATTATTTTGTTTTATATTTAGTGAATATTTTACTTGATTATTCATCTGTTTCTTATGGGTTCGATATCCGTCCATAGGGACACATTATTACTCCAGACAATGCGGTGCACTTGTCGTAAAAAGTCATCTAGTTTTTGGCACCGTTGTCGAGGAACAACTTGGTTTGTTAGTATAAAATCCTAAATATTGTGAATATTCTAACTATTTTTATTTTTTGTTAATAGTTCTTAATTTTTTGTTTATATTTCTTTATGGTGTTTATATTTGTTACTGTTTTTATTTTGCTTACAGATTAATTGGACTATTTTTACATTTTTATCATTAAGCCCATAAGCGTGACGCATGAAGTCACCTAACCCTAGCAAATTAGGTTAAATAGGGGGGCTAAAGGCACACTCCTAGTGTGTCAGATTGAGAGGAAAACACCATTGAATGAATTGTAACCAATTGGGAAAATGGAAGTTGCTAGAAGTATGCGTGGCTAATTCTACCATTTGAGATTGGTAGTAATTTGTTCAAACTCTTATCTATTAAGGTGATATTTAATATTTTTTTCTTGATTGATTATTGGTATTGTTGTTTTACCTCTAAATTGTTGTGACAGTTTGAGAATCTTAAATCTGACCAAGACGTATTTTTAAGGTTCTGACCTAAACAATAATACTTAACATATTTGAGTGCTAGAAATATACTTGAAATGTTAATTGCCATTAACGTCTGAGTGTGATTCTAAGTTTTTTTTATAAATATGCAAGAAATTGATATTTAGGAAACATTCTTAAGAATTTTATATGCGAGAAATCGATATAAATGAATTTTCTACAGGCATCAATTTCAATCAAAGAACTTAATATTAACATGTTAATCAAAATACATGAGAGTGAGAAAGATGAAACCTAATCCCTATTTTTCCAATTGGAGCAACAACTCTTTGAATTATTTTCTTGTTAATTCTTGCCATCATAATAATCCTCAAACCAACTTTTATTATTTTGTTTTTTATATTTATCGAATCTTTTACTTGAACATTCAGTTGTTCCTTGTGGGATCGATATTTGTCTTTAAGGACAAAATATTACTTCTGACAATGTGGTGCACTTGCCGTAAAAAGTCATCACTTGTTTTCTTGTTAATCATTGTCATCACAACAAATTCCAACAAACTTTTATTATTTTGTTTTATATTTAATGAATATTTTACTTGATTATTCAACTGTTTCTTCTAGGTTCAATCCGTCCATAGGGACACATTATTACTTCTGACAACGCGGTGCACATGCCGTAAAAAGTCATCACCATGTTGGGGTCATTTGGATGCCTTACGAAGACCACCATTCTAGTAGACTGTTTGAGTAAATTTTGATGTTCTTTCGGTACATTCGTCTAGGTACATGTCATCTGCCAAAGCGTGTCTTATGACAATATGGGTACCAAAACACCATTTCCACATCTTCCACTATATTTTCAAAATGTGCAACCTAGAAGTTAGTTTTGACTTCTGGATTGCACAATCCGAAAGTCAATTCCATATTAGATTATCTTAAACTCACAAATATCTTGGACGTCTTTGAATTGTATGATTTGGAAGCTAAATTCAAAAACCAAATAAAAATTGTAAAACGAAATCACAAACTTATCTTCACTACCTTCATTTCACCATAAATATGGGAAGTCAATATCCACTCTACACATCAAGCATCACTACTGATGTAACCATTAATGGAGCATCACCATCTAAACCAGCTCAACCTTACAAGAAGATGTCCAGGAGTATGAAACCATATTCAAGGCTAGGTCAAGCATCTCAAGTTAGGTCACAAGGCCCCACCATTCCTTAGAAGATCATTAAAAGCATACCACCAGAAAATGAGCCAGGGTACTGTTAAATAGCATAAATTGGGCTTGTTCGTGGCCTTTAGGAGGATGAAACCCTAGCTTCAAGAATGCATCACATGTGTCACCCACATAGTTTGTCTTAAATGTATAAAGTGTGACCTATTGACCTAGTTTGGCAAGTGTACCGAGTCAAAAGTAGTATTTTGTCTTAGAAAATGGATATTGAACCCACAAGGAACATTTCTTTTAAAATTTTACTGTGTAAAACTCACTAAATATTGAAATATGTGCAATAAATTGATTCAAGAGATATGAATATTGTTTCAATAAAATGTTCTTATAAGTTAATCAAAAAGCAGAATAAATTATTATAAGAATTTGATTGATAGAATTTGGATTGAAGTTAATCTTTCTCATTTGTTTGTATTTTGGTAAATAAAAACAAACAACATTCTTACTTAAATGATATTTATGCAACAACAAAAATCATTCACATTGATTCCTAAAATATGAAAGTATTAAGATCATCTTCTAAACATTGATTCTTCAACTATTTAGCAAAAGTTCTTATCATTAAGAAAAGATGTTATAAAGCATTTGATATATTATAATTTATTCCTATTATTAAAACACATCAAGTATTTTCATTAAGGTTAGATCATCAGAAATACTTCTTAGTCAATTTCAAAAATCTAAATCAAGAACAAAAATTCAAGCTTTAAGCATAAAATGTAAATAAAAATATCAAATAAGAACAAAATATTATATATAATTATCACCTAAATTCATATGAGTTTGAAACGATTACATTCAATCCCAAAGGAAAGGAATTAGAACTCATGGCAGTCCTTACATGCACCAAAGGGTGAGGGGAAGCAAAAGAAGAAGATCCAGAATGTTTCTACTTGACGGCTGCTTTCTAGGATTCCTCCCTCCCTTTTCTCTCTGTCTTACGCCCTTATTTAACCTAATTTGTCTTGTGTTAACTGACATCTTGCTCAAGCGAGTAATATCTCGCTCAAGCGAGATTATAAAGACATAAAGCCCTATTCTCTGAAGTAACTTCGCTCAAGCAAGCCTTGAGCAAGACTTGGGTGAAAGCAGGGCAAGCTTGGACGATTCCTAGGTGAGTGTGGTATGTAGAGTAAGTTAGCCTCAGGAGTGATCTCGCTAAAGTGAGTCTTGAGTATCTAAGCGAGCATGAGCGAAATTAGGTACTGGATTCTGGACAACTTTTGCTTTGGCGAGATTAGTTTGCCTTTGCGATAATTATTTCTTGTCCCATGCCTTTTTTCCTATCTTCTCAAGTCTCTCTAGTTATCCTCTAGCCATTTGCTCCATCTTTCTTTCAATTCTTGAAATTAGCACAAAATTGGGATTAAATATTTCCATTAATCATATGGTTGGCAGGTTTTTTTTTTTTTACAGTGTTAGAAGAATCCTAAGGAGTTTGGACGTTGCTAAGAGTCTACCAGGATTTTGGTCAATTATGGAGGAGGCATTATTACGGAATAGATTTTGATGTTTCATGGAATTGGAGGTGGCATGGAGGTGGAATGATTGGTGGTAGTAGTGAGCCTAATCCAGGGTCTTTCAACGTAATCACATAGTGGGGGCTTTTGGTGTTCTGCACGTCTTCTACCATATATATATATGATGAAGCCAGAAGTCGGCACATATGTTGCATATGTATATGGTTATAGTGGTTGGTTCACTCTGTTGGAAGGTGCTTATTACGTGTAAATGGTTTTTTTTAGAAGTGAAATAGTATGCACAGGTTCTTGGGAGCCTTTACTCAGTTTCAGGACAATTGAGTTTAGGCGAAAGGATTTCCTTGAAAGAAAGGGTATTAGCTTTAGACCCTTTCTTGGTAGCGTTGGGACACCCCTAAAGTGTCCCCTCTTTATATTTATTAATTTTGTTGTTGATAAAAAAAATTTAATCATATATCTAAAATATATTTATTGAATTCTAACTTCTCAAATTAGGGTTGAATCATAGCTTAATCATAATTAAAATCCATAAATTTCTAGCTTTATTGCATGAAATTTCACTGAAAAAGGACATTTATCATGACCCCTTCTAGATCCACAATTAGTGGTGCATTTTTAGGAGTTAAGCTAGCATAATTTGAATTTCAAATTGTCCTCCTTCTCCTAATTATATGGCACTTATCTATAAACAGGTTTTCACTCAAGCATAGTTTCTTTACTCAATTATCTTTGATGGCTTTAAGTGGTGACTCCTCTTCACTTATCTTGGATCCCTCCTCTAAGTGGCATGACTACCTCGATGTTTTCATCCCCACTGAATCCTTTTCATCCATCTAAGTGTCTCATTCTCTTCTATTTTGTCTTGTTAATCTTCTTTATTCATTATCTATAATTGTGTTGTCTTTTTTTCATTTTGCAACATATAATTTATTAGTAAATGACGTGTGTATTTTTCCCTTTCTTCTTTGAAGAGAATATTCACACTTATTTAACCACTTGGTTAAGTTTGTGTCCAGTGACATTGTTACTGAGTTGTCACCATAATTGTCAAATTAACTCCTAATACAAGTAAATTTTATGAAAATATGTGTAATCCTAAATTCAACTCATATCAACTATCGTACACCATCACAAACATGAAGTATGTAAACACATTCAAAAAAAAATCATCAACAACACAACTTCAAAACCAAGAATCCCCTCATTACAAGTGCACACTTTAAGTTTTAAGGCGTTCATATGAAGACTATGGGAATGCAGAAAGAAACTACCAGAAAATTTTTGAGATTCAAAAGAACTTGGTTCCAGACTTAAAAGGAAAAGATAATTACTTCTTACACCCAATCAAATTTGAACCCGATTTTATTGAAATGACAAAAAAAACCCTTAAATAAAATGGGGACGTGGATAAAAATACATTCCAGAATCCCCTTTCCAGAATACTTTTTTGGATTTGAATTTCTAAAACATTTTTCTAGATTCCAAAATAAGTTTTCATATTTTTTTTTGGAAATTTTTTTCTAATTTTTTGTATTTTGTGTAACAGTGTAATATAAGTGCATAGAAGCCCTCGTGCTCCATGATTTTTTCCTCTTTCTTCTTTCTCTCTCCATCCCTCCCTTCTCTCTTCTTTCTTCATTTCTCACTCCATACCTCATCTATTTTAGAATCTGATTGTACCACGTTGTAGCTGAGGAGTTAAGGAACATTTCTATCCTATCAGATTTTAAAACTGAGTAAGTTCATTTTTGCTCTAAAGATCTTTTGTTCTCTATTTTTCCTTAGGATTTAGTCATCAATCTTGGTGGGATCATTAGAGAAGAGTAATCCTCTCAACTTATTCTACTACATACTGAATTTATGTTTTGTTTGGATAACTTGCATTAGGCCCTTAAATCTTGAAGCTTATCCTGTGGGGAATAAAATTCTATTAGTTGCTTGAAAAATAAACAATTAAGGTAAGGGAAGCTAACTTTAATTTTTTAATAGTACCCTAGGCTAGAAGATCTGGATGTGGAGAGGACGTGGTCCCTATATTCAATTTCTCTTGGAGGGATGTTGTGTGTATATATATTGTGTTGCTTGTTTATATATTATTTAAACTTGTAGAAATATTAGATTTTGATGGTTTAGTATTTAAGTGTTTTTTTTTTATGTTAAATAGGATTTTGAATATTATGGATTGCGTTTTAAATGATATTGTATGATGAAAATGGTATGGAATTGAATTCATACATTTGGGATAATGTATGGATTGATGTTTGTTGTGTATTAAGTATTGATGCCTATGTGGTAATAGAGGTGTTTGAGCTTCACTGATGATCTAAGTGACATAGACTAAGATATCAGGTGGTGAGAAGCTAATGGGGGAGTTCATGCACACCGTGACATATGAGATGCACGACTTGGGTTGTATTGAACTTACCCTGATCCTTTCTATTGGATTTGCTGATAATCTTTGGGTTAGATGTTAGTCTCTGGTAGGACTTACTTAATACGCGTCTTCCAGAAGGCGTTGTTTGTTGAATATCTTGGATGTGTAGATCCATGTGAGATCTATGTGATTGTTTTATTGTTGGGATTTGAAGAAGATTGAATAATTGAGAAATTGATCATGTAATTTGGTTTTCTCTTTTGATTTAATTGTGTATATTCTAAAACTTTATTTTCACTAACTTACCTGGACGGGGTCTATGGTTGATCACGAAGGCCCATGGCCTAAGACAATAACTTTCATTTCACATTGGAGGGGTACTGCAATAAGGTCTGTAAAAAACGGCAGAGCCTACGTCATAATTTGTGACAGTGGAGCTTGCGTTCGCGCAACTCCTTTAAGAAAAAAATAACTTTATTTTCACTAGATTACCCTTGTTTTTCTTGTTGTGTTTGAACTGCGACGACTGTACTACGTACACGAGCAGATGATCATACCGGTGTTGGAGGTCCCGAAAAGCTTTCGGATGTTCTTTTGAACTTTATATTGTAAATATTTGTATTTCTATAAGTCTTAATTGTGTATTAGGAATGTTTTGAAAAACTCTAAGCTTGTATAGAAATATGTAAAACCTGTATTATAATAGTTAGATATATTTTTGGGGTGTTCAATTCTGAAATTGCTTTTCAAAAATGGAATTTTGATTTTCAAATTCTATTATAGAATTTCATTTTAAATTTACTTTTGTACAATGTAATTTTTCTAATTCTAAATTGTATTTTTGGGATGAAGGGTATTTCTGAAATTTTAAAAATATACAGGTTCAAGGTTAAAAAAAATTGGGTGTAGAAATAATTTGCCAAAGGAAAAAAGACGAAGGCCCATTAACACACCTAATAACAGTTTTGTTATTGTATTATTATATTCAGGTATGAATGTTATCAACAACAAAAAATCTTGAATAATTTTAGTAGTTCATTCTTTTCCTGGGATAGCTTTTAAAATTGTTTAAATGTTTACTATTACAAAAAAAAAAATTATGAAAACTTATTTGTAAGCTTTGTCCAATTTCTTTTTAGGGTCTAATAGTTTATTACGTTCTCAAAAATTTCTTATATCATTGTGTATATAATTTATCAGCATGAGTAAAATTTCGGCTACACGAAAAAAACTATCTCCAATAAAAAAAAAAGAGTAACGTTTAACTTATTTTTAATGATAATTACACTGTCATAACATTTATGAATTTAACAAACTTATAATAAGATGATATAAAATTTAAGAACATAAAAGACTCACAAAAAGCATCTGTTTATGTGTCACAGTTGAAGATGACTAAATATCTAAATTTAAGCAGTGTGACCATTAACATGTGTTCTAGTAGTCTTTTGTTTCAAAGTTGAAACATAGTAATATCCTTGAACAACTATTTTTAAGTTACATGAATGATCAGAAACACAGAAAACTGGTTACTGTTACATATATTTTTCCAAATACCCTAAACCACACTGCAATAAACTTATTTTGGATCTGTATAAATATCTACGGTATGAGTGTTATTGTTAAATGAAATTATTTATAATCATCTTATGAGTGTCAAACCAATAGCAGTGATTATAAGGGTTGAAGGAAGACCAAATTTGAGATGGTTCCAGAAAGTTAAAGTGTATGCAATGTTAGGAGCACGACGAGCTTGTTCACACACTATCAAGTTTGCAGCTGATCCCAAAAGTGACAAGTTCCCTGCAACTGTGCTCGCCCAAGCCAATATCAGCCATGCTTTCTTCTCACTGTCTGCAGAAATTGAAGCAGCTGAGGCTGCAACTGGTCCTCCAAGCAACAGAACTACAAAACATGAACACAATACATAATAAGATCAAAGTGAAAACTATGGGAGAAGTACAACCTTAACACATTTATTCTTGGTATGAAACTTCCATGTTCTTTGAAGGTTCTTTATAACTTATTGTTTAAGGATTATTTCCATGATCTACTTATTATAAAGCATATAAACCTTATTTACAAATTATATTGAAAATGACTTTGGTTTATAATATTTTGGTTCATTGTCTATGTTATGTTGAATTATTAACTAGTGTTTCCATTCTCTGTATCCCTTTATGCCATGAAAAAAAGTTCATTTACTCCATGATTTAATTTAATTTATTAATATTAATATTATGATTTAACATAACTTAATTATAAGTCTTAAAAACACAATTAAAATCTATATTTTTACAAGGAAAAAAAACAAAAAAAAACACTATTAACCCAAACATTGATACCATTTTTACATTTTCATCTATTAATCAACAATTAAAAAGAGGAGTAATATTATTAAATAAAATTATAAAAGCAAACATTGATAATATCATTGAGAACTAGTCATAAACTAAAATCTACTTCATCAGTAAATAAGGACATTTTATATTTATTTTATTAAGAAATAAATGTATTTATAATTATTTTTATATTTATTATATCATGGTAAAAATATATTTTGGTATATTAGGGAATTGGTAAAATGTGATGCTAAATTAACTAAGAGTACAATTATATTTTACCTAGATAAATTTATCATGTTGATAATATTAATAAATTCAAAAGATAAGTTGTTAATTGACATAAAATCCCAATGTCATCTAAAAAATAGTTACTTTTTTCACATATGAAAATTCAAAGAGAACTTTGACCTTGTTGTGTGAACCATTATTGTTGCAAAATTCCTAGTAACCCTTTCCAATTTTGCGGAATACTTTGGTATTTGTGAAAATAAAAGTTAACAAGGATTATAATATTACACATATGTGTATATTTTAAAATTCAAAAAAAATATTACACATTATTTGGATATACATATTTAAATAAATAAATCTGGAAGGATATTTATTGAAATAGAAGATTTATCGTAATATATATGTTCTAAAAAATAAGTTAAGAGTCTAAGTTATATTAAAATTAAACCCTATTTTAATTATTAATTATTACCAAATTTGTAAAATAATATTTCTTTAATGATTGTGGAAATTTTGCTTATTACTAAAGGAAATGTGATTGTGTAAATATTATGTGTATTTCTAACTTTTTATATTAACAAAATAATGAATAAAAGATATTTTAATAATACTCTAACCTGTTACAAAAAGATAATTTATGTGTATGCGTAATTCCAAATAAAAATAAAAGGTCAACAAGTCGTATCATAATTAACAATGTCTATTTCCAATAAAACCTTAAAAACAGTTTTATTATTTTATTTCTTAATTTAAATTTACTAAAATATTCTTTTAAAATTATAATGAGTCAAATTCACTTTAGTCATAACCGTAACCCATTTATTGTGAACGGTTTAGAAAATTTAAGACTTTTCAACTCATTTATTACATGAATCAATAAAATGGTGACTATTTTGAGAATGGAGAAAAGTCAAGCATCATGAGTCAAATTGAATAATTTATTAAAAAAAAACAAAAAATCACATAGAAAATAAATTTTTGATCTCTAGCACTCTTTCTTTTTTAATTTAAAATTATCCAAACCTCGAACTAATGAAATTAATTAAACTATAGGATGTAGGTATTTTATGCATGCAAAATAGTTACTCGAAAATAAGATCACATACATTTGGTTATCCATCAATTGATTTTTCAAGTTTTATGTGATTTGCAAGTTTGTGCATGAACATTATCAATGTTTTCGGTTAGAATTTAATCATAGAACCTACCAATCATATAGGTTGAGCAATCTACTGATTAATACTTTTGAAAAATCAATCCATTGAAAAATGTAGTAAATTTTTTATAAAATTAACTTGTTACAAATATTAATAGTCAATCATTTACGGTTAAAACATAACATGACAACTAGTGATCTACTATTTATAAAATATACTTTCAAAATGATAGTTTGCATGTTGAAAAATCATAAAAAAACATGGGAGGAAGACATTCAATGGTATTAAAGATTTTTCCTAACCAGTTAATCACAAGCTTTTCATTTGGATAACAATAAAAGTTTTTAAAAAGAGAGTGAAAATGAGAAAGAAAATTTTACAAATTAGGTTCCTTCTTTAATATGTTAATGCATTCAACATTAGTGACAACCATGGGACACTTGGAAAAAAAAAGCTAGAAGAGAATTAGTAATGAAAATATATAACAACATAAGACATACCAGTTGGTACATTTGAAGCCACGTTTGATAAGATGAGTATAACAAGAGCAAGTATTGCTACTCCACTAGCACGATCTACTCGAGAATAAGGCTCCATGACATCCCAAAGAGCACCTGGAATTCCAGTTTTATTGAAACCATCTACTGTGATGAACATTCCGCAAAAGAATATCAAGAGTGAATATGAAACCTGTTCCAAGAACAAAGATTATTCTAAAGATTGTTTACTTTCTTGTGTTCAAGAGAGAAAGATAAAAATGGATCTTAAACAAGAGCTTGTGTTCATAAGAATTACCTTCTCTAAGGATGGCCTTGCATCTTGGAAATCAAGAACAACCAAAGCTAGAGCAGCTGAAATAGCAGTCCATGACATATTCAAACCAAGAAGCATTGCAATCAACATTCCCAATGTGATTATGTAAACACACGATTTCCATATTATATATTTCCATTTTACACTTAAACGTTCCTTTACTTCTAAAGAGTTCAAAACAGTTTCTACCACTGGTTTAACTACTTTTGCATCAGTTTTTGAAGGACTAGTTTCCTCCTTTGTCTGAGGAGGCATACCATTTGCCTCCTCCTTTGATGCATTTGAGTTTCTTGTGGAATCCAATGTGTTACTAAGAACTCTGTCAATTTCACCATCACTCACTATTGATCGATTTCTTAGAGTCTGAACTTGAGGGGAATTTGGAATATTAAAGTTTTCGATGCGTGCATTCCATTCTTGAGAGTTGAGTGAGTTAAAATGAGACATTGTGGCTGGAGAAAACTGATGGGAATTAACCTCTTCCTCAGCTGCATAATTTGCTAATGGATTCTCTTCATCCTTCTCAATAGACAACACTCTCCAATACATAACCATAAGAATTAAAGCATTCAGTACAACCCCTACAACCATGGCTGGAAGAACACCAATTAGAAACTGTCCAAATGATATTTTACCCTCAACGGCTATAACAAGATTCTGGGGATTGCCAATAGGAGTTGCTGCCGATCCAATATTAGCACTTGTAGCAAGTGCAAGCAATAAAGGATGAGGTGGGAGGTTGTGTTGCTTTGCAATTTTCAATATGAACTCTGTGAGAACAACACAAGCAGTATCATTTGTGAAAAGAGCACTTGAGACAGCAGAAATCACACAAATTCTAAAAAGTAAGTCCTTTGCTCCAAAACTTTTCCAAGAAAGCAATTTCCCTATGTATTTAAACATATCTGCTCTTTCAAGGTAAACACTGACAACCATGGTGCCGAAAAGAAGACCAAGAATTGGAAGATCAATTGCTTCATAAGCCTGATCCGGACTAATAACTTGGAAAATGACCATAAGCATTGCACCTAACAAGGACCCTGCAGTTCTCCCAATGGGAAGGAAAGGCACAGCAGGGAAAACTGCTAACATCCAAAAGATTGCAAAAGCAACAGAACCAAGGACTAGTTTTGGAACAGATGCTAATGTCATTCTTGCAACTCTTAAAGAAGCAACAATCAATTTTGTAATCAGAGACTAAAAATGTCACCTCTAACCGTTATTTCAGTGTCATATTTAGTCTGACAAAATGAAATTTCCTGAACATAAGAAATCATTTTATTAATTAATAAAAGTGCATGAAAATCAGAAAATTCAAGTGAGACTCTTAGATAAAAGTCTAATCTACTACAACTATTACTCATATAGTATGTAAATCACCAATATCAATAAAAATTAATGAAAATTGATTAGTGAGTTAAACTGAAACAACACACAAAATCATAAATAAGAACATTGATAGGCATAGTTTCATTATAATTTTAATCAAATCATGTTAAGTGCATCATGCAAACCATTACCAAAAGATAAGAAAAAAGACACTACACATATTCAATTCACTAACCTTGAAAAGCGACAATCTATCACGCCGTATGGTCCAACGTACGAAAGCTTTCACCGATTTGTTGTCCCTCAATTTGAATTCCTGCATGAAAACTATGTACTTTCAGAAACTAAAGTATTTTTGTTTTCAAAATTGAAATTGAGAAATATCAAAATATCTTATTCAATAAGAAAAATGGCATATGGAAATTGTAACATCATAAGTGTTCTTAGAATATACCTCATGGCCACATGGAAGAACGTGACACTCTCTCACCATTATATATATATATATATATATATATATATATATATATATATATATATATATATATATCACGAACATTTATGTAACCATAAAGAATAAAAGACTTAATAATAATTTCGCTAACTCAAATGTTGAGGCACTGTAAAAAAACTTGGTTACTTTTTCCCCTCATGGGGTCATCACAAAAATAAAATTGATACCCTAAATTTAATAAACATTGAATGTACCCAACTTTGTAATTAAAAATGCATATTCTAACGTATTTATATTGGCGTAGCGTTACACCATATATACTACTTATTCAATAAATTTTAAGATCAAGTTATTGTTTGATAAGAAGGAATTTATATTAACACATTAATTAATATAAAGATATTTCTCGTACATTACATATAATATAAATTAGGAATTTAATTCATATTTCCCTAACAATATAATTAATTATGTATAAAAGTAATATTATTAAAATTCGAATTCGGAAGGGATAAAATGTTAGGCTGTTTAACTAGCATTTAACATGGTATGCTAATTATCTTTAAATTGTTATTTATATTAAAATATTTAATACTAAGTTGTAAGTTTCAATTTTATTTTTTTATGAAACTACGACCATTTTTATAGCTTTTAAATTAAAGCTTATTTTATGATGATTTTCAGTTTTAAACTTAGCTTTTTTATTTCGAAAAAATTAATTTAAATTTAAAGTTAGTCTATCACATGTCAAAAATAGTTTAAATATATATTTGTATAAAAGGTATGGATCGACTAACCGATATAATAATAATAATAATAATAATAATAATAATAATAATAATTTGATACTAACAAGATAGTGAGAATATTGACAAAAACACAATAATCAAAGTAGTAAATTATGACATTAAGATGTAACAATGATGCAGATAAAAAGGAAGTCATGGTAAAAAAAATAGTAAAAGTGTTTTAAAACGAAAAATCAAATTCATTATTTTTTGGTGAATGTAAAAAACTATTTTGAACGAGTTAAAAATTACTTCAGATTCTTTATTACCAGAATTATTTTGTTTAAAAAAAACCTAAAAAAAAACATCACCATTTTGGAAATTGTTTACATTTAGTAATGATAACTATACTAACTATCTGGCAAAATTATCAAGAGTGAGTTTCGGGAATCAAAGTAATAAAGTATCGTCATTATTCTCTGTAGCTTTAAAAATGGTGGGGAAATTACAACCAGACAAAAGGTGCAATTGTTGGAGAATATATAAAAGTGTTTATGGAAGTACAATTTATGAACGACATCTTACAAGTTTTGTTTGAAAGAATTATATATTTTGCACTTCAAGAAAATTTGTTTTTAAAAACTAGATTAGTAGTCTCTCAAATAATAAAATTAGTCCCTCATTCAATTAAATAGTACTTTATAATCTAATATTAATAAATAGCTAAACTTTGGTAACTAAAGAGCAATTCAGATTTTGATCTAAAAACTAATTTAGTTATCATTATATAAAAAAATAATTTACTCACCAACTATATAAAAATAAATGTAATTAGAAACTAATTCATCAACCATAATATATGAAAACTAATTAAAATAATCATATTATATAAAAGCTAATTCACTAAATCATATTCTAAAAGTTTATCACTATATTGATCAGAATAGTGAATATTTATTATTAAAATATTTTCTGCTTTCTCATTTACTTATTTAATCTTTCAAATCTTTATCTTTATTTCTAATTTTTACATAAATTATCAATAATTAAATTTACTTTATGCAATAATTTAAATTATTTATTAAAAATTTAAATATACTTATGTATTATTAATTTTAATTACAATTTACTTTTAAAATACTTTAAAGAAATATTAGAAAGTATGGTGAGGATAATTCTCGATTACTTAGGTAAACACAACCGAGACCACACAAGTAAGGAGAAGGGAAAGCCTTTATCAGGGGGTTTCTTAATGTACCCCATCAAATTTCTCCCTGCACCCATCAATTAGGTAAAATGACCAAAATATTCCATTTAATTTGGCATATTTTGGAAAGTTCTTTCCAGAGCATATTCTGAAAAATTTATTTCAGAAAACACATTCTGAAACATATAATATGTTCCAGAAAATTTACTCCGAAAATTTTATTCCAAAAACGTTTTCCAGAAATAAATTTTATGAATTCTGAAAAGTATGTTCTAGAAATATTTTGGAAAAAATAATCATGAAATCATTTTTAAAAGGATAAAACAATTTTTATTGAAATTGACGGGGTGCAGATAGAAATTTATTGGGGGTGAGGAAGAAATACCCCTTCATTCATTCTTCGCTTAGAAAACTTTTATCACATTCAGAGTCCAGGCCACACATGCAAGGACTAATGTGACTTACATAAAGACAATAATACCCTTATTTATATCACTTTAATTTTCTTATGAGGTATGTGAGCCGTTCTATATACATATTTTCTTTGTTTCTTATTTTATTACCCAACCAAAAGGAATGAAAAAGCTTATCTATTTTTTCTTTCATTTCCTATCTTATAAAACAATTAAAAACTCATCTCTCTTTCTACTCTATTTTTTCTATTCTATGTTTAGACCAGAGAAATGCGTTATGGCTCAAGATTTCTGACAAGTGAGATATAGATAAAGCTATGCAACAATCTTGGAATGGGTAACTACAACATCTCACAATAAGGGTATGCAACAATTATATCAATTCTGCATGTCTGGCCTGAGTAGTAAAGGCAATTTGATTTGAAAGTCTGAGAAGGTAGAAATAGTGGATCTTGGCAAGCTTACTGATGTTAGGCCAGTGTAAGGGTTAGGAGGGGATGAAGAAATTATATAGAGATTTCAATTGGAGGTGATAAAGAAATTCTTAAAGGGAACTATGTTACATAGATGCTCTATGTCAAATTATAACTAAGTGTAATTGGCCCTCTATACCATTAGAGGCTGGTGGCTGACCAAAGCTGTAACAGAGTTAAAATCTACTGATCTTAATTATAACCTGCTGATGAATGTCCTGTGTAAGGAAACCAAATGAAGCTCAAATCTTATGTTTGTGCATCTAAATCAAACTCAGGCACAATTGTTAAGTGGAACCTATAAGCTGCAAAACAAAAAATGCAATAACAATAATAAAGAATTGTAAAAGTTTTTCAAGCTATGTAAAACAATATAAAAGTATGTGACATTATTCAACCACTGAATAAGCTCACAAGAGTAGTTATTATTACATTGTATTTTTTTAATAGACTACCAAGGACAATAAAGCACAATACTGCAAGTCCATGTAATAAAATACCAACCAATCACATAAATTTTTCCAAGTCTATAAAACATGCACATAATACTTCAAACTCAAGTAACTGCTGTAAACACAACAGTATAGAAAATAGACCAAGGAAAACAACCTTACTTCCCTATTATGATTCCTCTCAAAACATCTTCAATATTTGCTTCAAAACCTTACTTCTTCGCATGTTGTAGGGTGTGTTGCAGGATATGCTACACATAAAGAAGATAGTAAAATTAATATAATTGTTGCACGGGTATAGTTTGTATTTTAGACAGTAGGTACATACATAGAAACACTATATGAGGGGCGACTTCTTATGACTTTTTTTTCAAGAATTTTTAATGGGGTTTAATTCAGAAACAAATTAAAGATATCAAATTGTTGCAGAATCTTAATGTTTCGCAGTTACCATGTTATGAATTAGTTACCCTTGTAGGATTTGAAACCATGTAATCTCGTGACAATAATATAGTAACATGCTTAAACTTCCAAAACAAATGAAAGCATATACATAACATAAGTGGTGACTGAAATAAATATAACTGTGTTGAAGTATATATTTTCAAAATACACACATAAGATGACTTACAATAATTTTATACTGATCAAGGAGTCATCCCGGCCAGGAAAAGTAAGAGAAGCCAGAAAGCAAACATAATTTAGATAAAAGAGAGGAACTAAAATTGCAATGTTTGCTAACATTGAAAAGACTACTGTGTATATGCTTGTAAAATTAAATTCGGTTTGAACACAACTTTGTAATACCTTAATTATTAGTATTAACAATTTTTAATTTAGAATTTTGAATACAATTATAGAACATAATAGGTTGCATTGAGTTTTCATGTGCCTAAAGTTTATACACACTTCTCTACTAGCTAAGCCTGCATCAGTGCATTGCATTGTACTAAGTCTGCTAAGGTTCTTTGCTATTCAAGGGTACCATGATATAGGGGTGGAACCTATATAGCCTAATTCCTATACAAATGGTAACAAATATTGTGTAGTTTCATGCAACATAATCTTCGGATCCTTCCAAATCAAAAGTGATTCTTCTGTTACAAAAAAGTTAAAGGAAACATTATGCCCTGTTCAAGTTAATGAAATTTTCTGAATTTAAAGCACACTTATCAATGACTAATATTTGCCTCACATGGGTACAAGTAGGGACAAGGACAAAAGAAAATGGTCTTCCTGGACACTTTTTTTCATGGAAAGTTGTTTAAGGAATTCATAAATAGTGATCATACTTGTTGCAAGCATTGAGATTGAAGCCAACCCTCTATAACATGCCATCCAACCACCCTACCTAACCAAATTCCTCATTGCCTGCACAACATGGCAGCCATTCTCATCCCCATCCAACACTTGCATCCTTGTCTTTATGGTGTCCAATGGCGTAGTAATCAAAGCAGGCATGCCACTAGCCACTGCTGCACTTACTCCCTGAACTGCCATCATTGTCTAAGAATCTGGCCTCATTTCACTCTCATCCCCTCCTTTCTTGCCCAAGTAATACCCAACCCCACTCCAAACCACTCTCCGTGCCACCGGACAACATTGGAAGATGCATGTCAAAGTTGATATCCCAAAACCCCTATACACCCCCCTAACAAAAATTCTTGATTATTTCCTTAACGGCGTCAATCCCACTGACATATCGAGAAGATGAAATGAACTTAAACACACCATGAACCATCAAGCTCTGACTCACAGCATCAACTAGGGTCCACAGAAGTTGAGCTGCCGAGAATGCGCTTAACTTAACAGCAGCACTAGCAATAGTGGCAGCGGTGTAAGTTAAGCCACCCCAAACAGTGCCAACCTATTGCACAATCAGAGAACCTAGAAAACTAACTTGGGTTCTGTTAATAATACTCTAGGACTCTGAAGATAATTAACAGAGAGATACTTAACTCATTGGTTCACATTCTATTTAAATTCAAAGAGAGGATCTTGTTAAGAAGCCGTGGATTTGTATTGTCTTGACACAAGCATATAACCGTCTATTTTCTTAACTTCCCTACTAACTCAACAACGGTATCAGATACGGATACTACTACTTCTACAAAAACAATTTTTCAGGCCAAACATCGAAACAAGCATATTCCTAAGAACCAAATCAGAATATATATATATATATATGTGTGTGTGTGTGTGTATATGTATATGTATATATATATGTGTGTGTGTGTGTGTGTATATGTATATGTATATATATATGTGTGTGTGTGTGTAAAAGCAAAGAACGAAATGATAAATGCAAAGCACAATCACTATTCACAATCAAAATAATCAAATTGATTAAAACTGTAATATATGCTACTCACCGTAAGATTAAATCCTGAAAGACGAAGAGAAGTAGAAAATAAATTTTAACAAACAATTATCTCAGTACAATTTCAAATCTGGGAGAGATATGAGAGGAAGAAGGGAAGTAAATGATGGATATAAGGTGGGGAGAGAACCTGAGGGAGGACAGAACGACACCGCGAGGAGAGGTTGGCCAGCAGAAATGACGGTGGCTGGCCGGCGAAAGCGGTGCGAGAAGAGAATGACGGTGAAGAGAAAAAGAGAAAGGAAGAAATGAAGTGAAGAATGAAGCGTGGCTTCGCCGGAAAACAGGAAGAAGAGAGAAAGAGAACACGAAAAAGAGAGAAACAGAATGGCCTCTAAATATTGAAAGTAGCGACTATATATAAGGAAGACATGTGTACTTCAATTCATGAATGAGTAATGCAAACTTACTAATATTCAATTCAATACAATAGAAATTATGTTGCTGATAAGAGATTCCATCATCACTTTATAATGAATGTATAAATGAAACAAATATCACTTTTATAACTTTGTTTTATTACTTCAATTTATAATTATAATTTATAGACTTTATACCTATATATAGAAATATGAAGATGAATTTTTTCATAACCATTTCTTTATATAAATTATTTTCAATTTTATCTTTATTAATATCTTATTTTATTATTTTATTTTTTAATTTTAAAATTGTGAGAAGAAATATTTTATCATTTCATATAAATTATTTAAAAATAAAATTACTTTTTAAATTTTTTAATTAATGTTTGTTTTTATATGAAAACCGTTAACCTTCATTGGCTAATTCCCCACCCTTTTGGTTAACTGACTAAGGCACATTTATGGAAGACGTTAGAAAGAAAGAGCGCATACTCGCCTTATTTCGGTCTCTTTTGCTCTGTTTTTTATTTCTGTTAGTATTTCTGTTTATCATAAAACTAAAAAATGAGTTGTATTTTCGCTAGTTTTAATAGTATTTATTAAATTATTGATAAATATTTATTTATATTTTATAAAAATAAATTAGATTTATTATTATTATAATAGTTATATTATATTTGTGTTGCAGTGGCACGTGCAGTATTTTGAGGGCAGTGGTGTTAACAGGGAATTAAGATGCAAGAATCAATGCAAAGTAATTGCAAATGGTATATTTCGTATACGGATTTAACATATACTGGAATACTTGCGTTGTATAGAGAACAATAAAGTATACAGTATCAGTACTTCTCTTACACAAATAGCAAATAAGTATATTATTCTGGGTTCTTGGTTGGAATACATCAGTCCCATTCTTGAAGGAACAAATTCTATAGTTGTTAATTATGATTCAAACAATTTTACTTTTTCCAAAACAAAAATATGTTTAGATGAAAATGATTATGTTGGTTAAATAAAAACTTAAAAGGATGGGTTAAACATCAATGTTTACATTTTTTAAACAGGTATTGGGGTCTAGAGAACGATTGCTATGTTTCTTTTTTCGGTCGGTTGTTATTGTTTTTCCCTTCCTGTTTCACCCTCCTCCACTCGGTCGTCTGGTAGCACAGGCTGAAATGGTACCTGCAGAAGGCACTCCGACGATCAAGTCAGTTAGGGTGTCGGCACTCGCTTGTCAGAGTCTATGAAGCCCAGACACGGATACGGGTACGGATATGACACAGACACGAACACGGAAATACGGTTAAATTGAAAATTATAGGACACGGGACGCGGCTATGTATAAATTGTTTCTTTTTTTATTTATGGATTTTCTTAAGATTTTTATATATTTTTTTATTTAAATGATTTGTTTAAGATTTTATGATTTTATTTGAGATTTTAGTTAAGATTTTCTGTGAAATAAGGGTTTACAGAGTGAACCGCGTCCCTCCGGCGTGTCCAAGGAGTGGACTGCGTCTCCTCCGACGTGTCCTGGAAGAAGGTCATATATGGCCCATACAGCTGCGTCCGACACCGTGTCGTGCACGCACCCGCCGCGTATCCGTGTCGCCGGCGTGTCGGAAGCGCAAACGGCTCGATTTTAGTCATATCCGAAGTACTGTAGACAATGACGTACCTAATTCTTGAAATTTGTGTTATTTATATTACCTTAATGGGTCTTCGTTGGTGTGCCGGATTAGGAGGTTGACTCATGTTTAGAGTTGTACTAAACAATTCTTAATTATGGATTAACTTTGTTGACTTGATCAACCCATAACCCGTTGTTATGGGTCTGTCGGCCACGTGTCGTCACGTGACCTTTTTATTGTGATCGAGTAGTCGAGTTCCTGACCGACTCACTGAGTGGTCCACCGTGCTAGTATACATAATATATGATGTTTGTAATAAAATAACATAAAAAAATGTTCGGACATAAACTATTTAAATAAAATCTATGTTTCCATTTTTCTTATTCTCGATAAAAGGTTGTGGTTAAGTTTATATTATTACAAAAAATTATATATAATATTCGAAAATGCCATTCTCGTAATTTTGTTCCTAGAATAGGAAGTGAAGTAGATAGCTTAAAATAAACAAAAGTTTTATTGAAAGAGTTTGTAATAACTTTAGTAACTTTTTTGCTTCAAAAGAAATTGACTTCTTCTAACTTTTTGTTCATAAATATTACTGCTGTAAACAAGGAAAATTTGAAAGAAAAAAAAATAGAGGGAACTTTCAAAGTTAAGTATAATTAATTAACTCGGTTTGAATGCTTCTTAGTTTAAAAAGTACAAGAAATCGCAATTGCTTTTGCCATTAAAGTTCCATAATTAATATTAGTTGTAACGTACAAGAATTATTAATTCTAAAATATATATATAAATTTTCATATTTTTTTCATTTGGATAAGAAATTTTAAAATTTTATATTCAATTTATCTAAAATAGAGAATTTTAAATTCATTATTAGATAGATTTATTTTATCAATAATAGCGATACTATTTTGTTTTCACTCTGAACTAGATTTTTTTATTGACATCTATTATAATTATTTTTTATTAATGTATACAGTGATTTTTTTTATCGTTAATACTAATATTATTTTTTGTCAACAATTTATTGTGATTTTTTTTCTCAAATGTTAATTAAAAAAGATTTCGGTTAACATTAAATACTATTTTTTTTCTTCACCAATATCAAGTCGGAAGCTTTTTAATTGATATTGATTGAAAAGCTAACAAAATAATGTTATAAAATTAAATTATAAGTTGAAAAAATCTTCACAAACTTTAAGCTGAAAATAACATCAATCAAGAACGATCCAGAAAATCACCAATATTCATATTTTAATTATCAACAATTATTTAATATTTAAATAATATATTTTAATTATCAACAATTATTTAATATTTAAATAATATTTTACATTTATAGTAATTGATATACTTTATTTAAGAAAATTAAAATTCAATAAATTTAAGTTACTTTATCCAAACAAAAGATATAAAAAATTAAACAAAGTAAAACGTGGAATCAATTCAAAATTCAATATATTTAAATATTTCGTAAAGTATGAAATTCTCTGTCAAATAATCTTAATTAAAGGCTTGAATTCTAAAAAATAAATTCAAACTTTTATGTTTTATGTTGAGATTCTATGAAAGAAAAAAATAGAAGTAAATCACTTTCAAGAATGGCTTAGAGAGAACATAGGTGTAAAGTGGAGAAATTAAAACACAAACCAAATTCAAATTTGATATCTTGTATTCCAAGTTTTTCCAACCCCTTTGGCAAGGTTTTGTTGACAAAACTTGAATCTCTATTCATCGTCAACCTATATCAATCACAACTGATTAAAAATTCAATATAATGATTGTTACATTAGTTGGTTAAATATCTATAATAGATTTGAAGAAACTGTCAAAATCATAAACCAATGGAAAAGCGTATGAGTTTTTCTTAACTTCATGTATTGAGATTAAAAAGAAAACACCTTATAAATGTCACATCAACTTTTACCTTCAATTTAAGAAAATAGTAAAATAACTATGAAATTTAATATCTATTTTTTTTATAAAAAGTTTTCATATTAGTCATCACTATGCTACTTGACATCTAAATTTAATATCTATTTCATCGTGATATCATTTTTATTAACATAACCCCACTAAATTCTAGACTAAGTTTTTGTAAAGATTAAATATTTTTCTTTTTAGTGAGTTAGGTTTGTAAGGTGTTGTTTTAATCAATTACTAAGGTGTTTTTATTAACATAGTGTTATTAACCCCTTTGAGTGTGGGATTCTACAAGAGAACCTTTGGCAGTCGAACTGGATGGACAAGATAAAAGGATCTCAGGAGTTGTTGATTTATAGCAGAGATGTCTGCAAAGAGGATTGTGCAAGAACTAAGTGGAACTAGTTCGACTACCACAACCTACACCCTTTCCCTCATTTGTTGACCCAACTAAGAGGTGTAGCTATCATTAAAACCCATGTCACTCTACACAAGAGGACCAAAAAATGTGTAATCTTATTGAAGAGCTCATCCGGTTTAGGGCCTTGGGACATTTTGTGCAAATGGTCAAGTCGGATAAGATTGAGAATATAGGGTTGAATCATGGCAGAGGATTTCATGGTGGTTTCTAAGGTTTGGGAAGAGTAAATCACCAAGAAGACCAAGCAGTGGCACCCTAGCTTGAGCAAGAACAGATGCAACAACCTTAGCAAAATCTTAAAGATGTTTGAGGAATCATCAACACCATTGTTGGAGAATTTGTTGGAGGAGGTAGTTCAAGTGTTCCAAAGACAAGACATCTTTAAAGTATAAACTTGGTGAGTTTTCTACCACCTCATTCTCTCTCATCCATCACATTTACGGATGAAGAATTTTGCATCAACAACCATGAACGAGATGATCCAGTTGTTGTCACTGCCACATTATTCAATTGAAAAGTTAGAAAAATTATCTTATGTCAAGGAAGATGTGTCAGTGTACTTTATTTTATTGATCAACATTCCAAAAGCTCGACACCCTTACCGTCCTCATCCAATTCTACCCAAATCCATTATTAAGGTTCGTTAAGAAGTGAGCGCACACTAGATCTGTTGCAAATCATAATTAACTCGACTTGAACATTAGAAAATCTTTTGTAAAAGGATCCCACGTAATATTTTTCAACGATTTGTTGACCATTTTCTAGAGGAGCACAACTTTTTTAAAATTTTACTCAATCTATCTTACATGATTGACACTCTTTTTTTATAAGAACAATATTATTGAGAAAAGTATATATTATACTAGATATTTTTCAATCAAAAATTGAGTGGAAAAAAAAATAACCAATATGAAATTTGAGAAAATCAATAAAATCTCCCAATAAAAATTATGTGTGGAGAAAGTTATACTTATTGTCTATAGAAAGTGGAAAGGAAAGCATTGATAAATAAATTATCAACCAAAAACATATCATGAAAAGGAATAGTAATTAATGGATGATACAAATTACAAGTGTATTTATAGAAAAGATACAAATGAGTGAATAATTATATGTAGTTTATAGTTTTGCAATAAAAAATTATAACAAATGACAATTACTCAAGCAAATTATCTATATATTAGTTTTCATAGTTGAAATTAGGGTGATCAAAATGATGCAAGAAATACTGTAATACCTATAACTAAAAAATGACAAACAAAAACGGGGAGTAATATTTTTGGTTACCAAAATTTATATTTTGCTTTGCAATTTCTTTACTTTCTCAATTTCTTGTTATTTACTTTTCTTATCAATTTATCTTTTCGTCTTTATTTTCTATACTTTTTAATTTTCTTCGTCTTTTATTTTATCCTACATCTTAAATTCTTTCATGCGATTTCATATTTTAGAAAATCTTTAAAAAAATATTATTTTAATCATATCTAAAATACTTGCTAAACATAATCAAATTCGTCTCAACATTGTAACTCGAGCATTTTAGATTATTTTAAATTACGTTATATCATCACAGTTATAAAAAAAATCAAATATGCTATTTTATTTTGTCTTTAGAAATTCAATATTTTGATATAATGTGCTATGTTCTAGTCAATATATACAAGTTTAATATATTCCAATTAAAAAGCATATTAAGAATAGCCTGTATTTCTTTGTTTTGATTTACAAAATTTGCTTCAATTGCATTTTCATCTTAAACAAATTCATTAAAAGGTATCATTTTAGGCATCACTATAAAATTTGACATCTCAACTAGGTTAACACATCAAGTATCAACAATCATTTGCTACCACATGAAAAAAGTATTATTAAAAAAATAAAGAAAGGAAATACAAGCAAATATGGAGGGATTAAGTCAAAACCCATATATAAAAAAACCTAAGAAAATGGATACTTAGGGAATCTATATCTATTAATAAAGAATTCTAATAATAGACTACATGGAAACCTATTATACCAATGAAATTGTTCTCTATGAATAAACCCTAAGTTAGCAAGTTTGTCAACACATGCATTACTTTCACAAAAAATGTGAGAAATCCTAAACCTTATTTTTCCACAGTAATCAAGGCAAGTGTTCCACCTATTATGAAGAGTCCAAGGAAGATTAGTCCTTGTAGTAAATACAACACAAACTAAGGCAAAATCACATTTAAGCTACAAACTAGAAAGACCCATCTTTTTAGCTTCTTCAATGGAATGTATAACTTCATTAAACTCAGCAATCAAAGTAGTTTGAATATCAAGGAAAGCAGAGAAACCAATAATGAACTCTTTCATACTCCCACGAAAAATACCACCACAAGCAGCAAGACTAGGAGAACCCCTAGCAACACCATTAGTATTGATTTTAACCCAACTAGGTGAAGGAAACTCTCATTTAACAGGAAGAAAATAAAGAACTTTTTCATTACGAGTATTAATATCAAAGAACTTAAGCACATTGAAGTTGAACATATCATTACTCATAGAGCTTTTAGACGAATTACCCACTAGGCAAGTGAAATCTTTAATGGTGGAAATGATCCTGGAAATCTAGCATAATTTCGCATACGACATATCTTCCAAATAGAGAAGGTAACCACAACAAGTTTAATCAAATTAACCAAATGACTATCATCGCTCTTAATAAAAAAAAAAGAGATCATCCACATTAGAGAAATAAGAATTAAGAAATTTTTGCCTAACCCAAATCCAAATATGCAAAGCATTAGGACATTAAAAAAAAAGTGTTTATAGATTCTTCATGCTCTTCACAAAGAGTACACATAGAACATATATGCAAACCTCTTTGTTGAATGTGTTGATCCGTAGGAAGTCGTCAATGAAAAAATTTCCAAAGTACTAGAGTTTTGGAAGGAGGAATATATTGAGACCAAATGATCTCACCCCAACCACAAGGAACTCCTAGATCCAAGAAAAACTTCCTAGCAGACTTGAGAGTGAAATGACTAGAGTCTTCCAGAATCCAATTGGGAGTATCTTGTCCCTGCCTAATCTTGATATGTTCAAAAAAATAATTCACCTGTTGCAAAGTCAAGGGAATAATTCAATCACTACCATTCCAGACTTGGAAAGCTATAGTCACTAGGGTTCTAGAACCATCAGGTACTCTTGCAATTGTTTGATAAACAAGTAGAAGAAAAATATTTATCATTTTATAACTTAATATCCACAACCGTCCAAGAGGTATGTTTAAAAATAGTGTCATAAAATTGTTTAATCCCAAGCTATGAATTGTATATTTTACATTTGGCTTGTTATTTAAGAATCTCTTTCTTTATTTTATATTTTTAAATAAATATTAATTAATAGTATAGCCTATTAAAAGAAGTGTGGTTATGTATTGTTAACATTCTTAATTTAAAAATATAACAAATTTAAAATGATAAAAAAAACATTCAGAACAATAAGTCCACTTATATAATTTAACTCATCAACTTATTCTGATTTTAACACACTTAACTTTTAATTTCACTAAATAGGAACAAATTAGCATCTCAATTCACCTTTTGTATACAAATAAATTTTATTGAAGGTTTAGACTCAGGATTCTCACTATATACTTATTTAAGTTTTGGTTAAATATATTTTTTATTCCTATACTTTCATGCAAAATTGATTTTCATTCCTAGTTCAAAGTTTAGACTTTTTTTTTTGTGTACTTGTAGTAAGGAAACTATAAAAATGGGTACTAGTTCTTTTTACGTGGCAAACAGATTTTTAGTATAGACTAGAATGTTAAAATATTTCGTGTTGACTCATCCTTGATGTGGATGTTATAATGTTATCATATAGTCCACACTAAAAATTCATTTATTACATAAAAAAAAACACGGATCTATTTCAATAGTTTTCTTATTATAAGTACCCAAAAGGTCTAAAGTTTAAACTGCGAATAAAGAAACTGTTGGTTATCAATTCTGATTTTATTATTATTAATTCTGATTTTATTACTCTTAAACTATTTTATACTATTATTGCATTAATGGTCAGTTTACAGACCTGTTAGTATTCCTATTTTATAGCTTCCAGTAATTGTAATTTTATTATATATATTATTGAAGTAAATCAAAATGAATAAGATCAGTTCAACAATTTTGCAATCTTGTGCAATTACGTTCAATTAGTTTCTACAACCTTTTACCTCCTGTTATTTCCTTCAATTAGTTCCTAGTATCAAAGCTAGTCTATTATCATGAACGCTACCCAATTATCAGTCCCTATCCTTGATGGAAAAAATTACAATCGGTGATGTCTGCAGATGAGAGTTTTGTTTGATTATCACAAGTTATGGGATGTCGTTGAGAGTGGAATGTCCGCATTAGCTACTAATGCAACTGAGGCACAACGAGTAGCGCATCGTGATCAGAAGAAGAAGGACAATAAGGCTTTGTATCTCATCCATCAAGGGATGAATGACGAGACGTTTGAACAGATAGAAGGAGCAACAACTACAAGTGAGGCTTGGATCATTTTGTCAACCAATTATAAAGGTGATGACAAGATCAAGAGGGTGCGTCTTCAAACCCTAAGATGTCAATATGAACTGCTGCAGATGGAAACCACAAAGACTGTTGATGCCTATATAAATAAAGTTTTTGCTTTGACAAATCAGATGAAGACCAATGGTGAAATACAGTAAGGTTATTGTCTGGTTCCCTACGAGCGCATGAGCAGCAGATGAATGAGAATAATATTGAAAAACCAATTGAACAGACTTTACAAGCACAAGCCTCAATTGGTAGCTCCTATCATAAACATGGTAGTTTCACGAGGCAGAGGATGGGGACATGGTGGTAGTTATTCCAGCAAAGGTCGTGGTGGCCAGAATCATGGAGGCGTTGAGCAAAACAACACTAGTTCGAATCACATTCCAAGTTCAAATAACTATTGACGCGGAGAGCGTAATCGCGAAGGACGAGGAGGCATTTATAATAAATCAAATGTGGAAGATGGAGTCACTCTTGAAGCACCTGCAGTTCAACCTGAAGCACCTACAGTTCAACCTGAAGTTGTAATTCAACCTGAAGTTGCAACTCCAATTGCAACTATGATGGAGTGACCAAGAAGACATCAACGACAACCTGTACACCTTCAAGATTGTAAAGTAAATCTTGATGATGAAGTTGATGACAATGGAGATTTAGTTCACTTTGCTTTTCTTGCAGATTCAGAACCCGTCACATGCAGATGTCATTCAACACACCAAATGGCAAGAGGCTATGAATGAAGAATTGATGGCGATTGAGAAAAACAATATCATGACTCAAATTGGTTTTAATCTAGATGTTCCAATTAAGATGTATGTTGATGACAATGTCTCTGCAATTAATCTTGCAAAGAATTCGGATTTCCATCAAAGAAGTAAACACATTGATATTCGATATCACTTCCTGCGAGACAAAGTTGGGAAGAACATGATCAAATTGGAATACTGCATATCAGAATATCAGATCAGATTGTAGATATTTTCACTAAATCATTGAAGATCGATGCTTTCATCAAGTTAAGAGATCTGTTGGGCATGAAGATTGTTCCAAATCAGAATTAAGGGAGGATGTTGGTTATCAATTCAAATTTTATTATTATTAATTCTGATTTTATTACCCTTAAACTATTTTACCGTTATTATTGCATTAATGGTCAGTTTACAGGCCTGTTAGTATTCCTATTTTATAGCTTCCAGTAATTGTAATTTTATTATAGATATTATATATATTATTGAAGTAAATCAAAATGAATAAGATCAGTTCAGCAATTTTGCAATCTTGTGCAATTACGTTCAATTAGTTTCTACAACCTTTTGCCTCCTTATTTTCTTCAATTAGTTCCTACAGAAACATAGTATAGAAACGAAAAACATATTTAACCCTTTAATTTTTTATTATTTTTTAATAGTTTAAATACATTATTGTTATTGTTATTAGTTTTTTGTAAACTAAATTTATGCAATAATATTAGAAAAAAATTATAATAAAATAAAATATTTTGAATATATTATTTGTATATATTAGGTATATTTTAATTAGATTTTTTTGATTTAATTTATAAAAAAAAGATTTTTTTTTTTATTTTTGGTTAAATGCATGTAATTTGGAAAAAAGAATCAAGTGAGAGCAAAGAAAATATATTAGTATTTCTTAATTACTACTTTCGAACATTTTCCACCAAGATTTGTGCGTTTATAAAAATACTTTTGTTAATTGGTCAAGGAGGATAACTAAAGAATAAAATTAGAAAACATTTATTCAAAAGTATGATACTTAATGTTTCCAATTAATGCATTCATTTTTTAGTAATTTTTTAACGATTGGTTTCTTAACTATTAAGGAAAGTCCAGTTTTCCAAGGGGTCCATTTAGACTAATACTACAAAAGTATTAAATACAAAATGTTAATTAAATGTTAGTGTCATCGAAATAATTAAGCATTAAACAAGTTGTTTGTTTCTCCTACGTGATTGATATCTTGAACTACTGATTTGCATGAAGTCTATCAAAAACTTGTAAGATGGTCTTTTTAAGATGTGGGCTATGTTTGGTAGTTATGTCTTGTCGGGTAGATTCTTTTAATGTTTTTTCGTTAGGTATGGAGGTAGGAGAGTGAACTCCTTATGAAAATCTTTTGTATATGGATTGTGATATTTCTAAAATATTTCATATTTATTCGTTTTTTATTGATAAAAAAACATAAACAATAAATATTCGGGTGGTTTTCTAGGAGAAAATTGAAGTTAGTATTTTCCTCTTCTCATCATGTCCCATCAATACACATTAGAGAAATCCTAATATCCCCTGAAAACCGAAACTTGAAATTATTATTCCATGGTCACTAATGAACATATTTTGCTTATAAAGAAAGCTAAAGAGGAAAATTGTTTCAAAGAACATTAATTTTAGGTTGTACATTCTGCTGCATATGTGTATGAAAATGTGTATACATGCATCCAAATTTGACCATAGATGAGTTCACATTTTGGCGAGAAGAAAAATTGTTTAAAAAGTGGTGTTAAAGTAAACCTTTATAGTATAAATTTCAACTGCATACTTTTGAGGTTCCTGCAGTATTCAATGAAATGGAAAAGTCAATTCAATTATGAGTCTTTGTCTAATTTTATGGAATTTTAATTATTGGCATTTGATTTATATATTTGTTTAACTACTATTCCAATCAATCAACATCATAACAAAAATTAAAAAAATAATATTATAAGAAAATCATTAAATAAAAATCAATTTTAGAGATAAAAAATAATTAGTTACTATAGTGACTAAATTAAAAATCATTTTAAAAATTTTAAAAAATTATTGGTTTCTAAATAAATTTTTATTATTGATGAATAATTTCTAAATTGGTATCTAATTAGTTACCAAAGTTTTGTTACCAAATTTAGAATCTAAATAATTGGTTGCTAAAACCTTAATAACTAATTAGATATTAATTTAGAAACTATTTATTAATATTAGAAACTAATTTATAAACTAATAATTATTTTAGTCTGTAAAATAATTTTTAATTTAGTCATTATAACAATTAATTATTATTTTTTTTTAAAATTGATTTTTATTTGATGATTTTTTTTTGTTGTGTAATGAGACAAAAAAAATGGGTGAAGAAAAAGGTCCATGTATTAAATGAGAAGAAGCTGTGGCTATGTTTTTGTTACGTCAATTTTAAGTATTGTTCAGAATTAAACATCAGAGTGTATTACTATTTTATTTTATATCAGATAATCATGTTTATTGATAATTATAGCTTTTAGAATATCTTAAATATGTTACGTTAAAATATTTTTGAAATATGAAACCTATATATATAATCTCTTTTATAGCTTAGATTTCCATCCACTTTCATAAGAATTAAGAAATATTTTAATTAGTGAAAAATAATAGAAAGGTTGCATTCCTAAATATAATTTTAAAAATATTCATATTCAAATATATTATGAATTTAAGCTTCTGATATTTATTTCACTTAACATTCTTACCTTGTAAAAATGTTTTTATGTTTTTATATCTCCAAAGGCTAACTTGATATTTTATATCAACACGAGAGAGTAACACTGTAAATTTGATTTATCTGCATTGTTAGTTTACGTATATATAATAGTTCTCTGTAATTTTATTTTATTTTAATCAGCAAAGAATTAAATAACACTTAATTTATTTATTTAATTCTTTGCTGATAAAAAAATAGTTCTCTGTAATATTTACTTCTAAAAAAAATTCTTAACAGATTCTTAATCAACTCAAATTAATATCTTTGGTAAATTATGGAAGGTAATTATTTTTTATGTTCAAATATATATATATATATATATATATATATATATATTGTCAAATCTGAGAACGAGAGTTTTGACTTTTAAGACTTTAATTCCATTTTTCATCAATACGTAGTAAATTTGTGATTGATATGCATGGTCATTCTAAAGTATTCTTCAGCATTATCATCATATCATTTTCGAATATAAATTTATTGAAAAACTTACGTTTTAAAAAATCAATTATTGCAATAATTAATACATTATGATTCAGCAGGTTCAATTTTAAAACTAATGAAATTTTTAAGATCAGAAATTTTCAAACTAGATATTTATAACTAGTAGAGCTTCTGGACATTATACCCTAAATACTTGAAATACTTGAATTGGCATGGAGTCACACCATATTAATTACTACTTAAATAGTTTTTAAGATCAAATTATTGCATGATAAAGTGTCTGTAATCAATCACGCGTTATAAAGAAACAATGCATTCTATTTAAATTAGATTTTAATTAATATCTTTCATTGCTTATGTAGTTTATCAAAGCTCTAAAATATGATAATGCAATGCTTAGTGATAACTATGTTTGAACTATCTGACATAATGAAGAGTGAGTTACGTGAATCCAAGTAAGACTTGTAACTTATATTGGCTTGTGACAAGGAGTGATTATAAAGAATTAATACATAGCCACTAAATGCAATGGTTAATTAAAAGGAGAATTAAAAGGGGAGACTAATAATTTTTTTATTATTTGAAAATTATAGATAATCAATCACCAATTATATAGAGGATGATGTGTGTACTTCAAGTCATCCACACATCATATTTTTCAATTCATATAAGAATTCAATCTTGTATTCAAAGTAAATTATTATTTTTTTTAGAGGAGGAGATAAAGGGACAATTTTTTTCTGTACCAAATGATTTTTTTAACATGCAACCAATCAATTTTTAAATTTCATAATTTTTCTTCATTCAATATATTTAAAAAAAAATCAGAATAGATTTTCGTGTTCCAGAAATATAGAATAAAATTGGAATATCAAAATTCATTTAAAAGAATCAAAATGAAAAAATATCTTCCAAAATTAATTTGAAAACATATTCTGAAAAAGTGATTTCGATTAGTCAGAAAACTTAAATCTGAAAACATATTGCAGAATTCAAAATCTGAAATACGTTTTCATCTGCGAGGTAAGTGGAACCAAAGGAAGTGTTAATTTGTTGTGGGATTGTGTGTGGATAGATGTGGTAGAAGAGATATAGAAACACAGGAATAGAAGAATCTTCAAAGGTGAAAGGATACGTTATAATGAGATTTTTGAGCAGGCTAAACTGATGGCATGGTTTTGGATAAAGTTCAAAACATAGGAAGTATGTTTTTCCTATTCTGATTGGTGTCTTGAATCAATGGTGTTTGCATGAGTCTGTCAAAAACAGGTAGGAGAATTTTTTTTTAGATGCGAGACTATGTTTGGTAGTCACGTCTTGTAGGTTAGGTGGTTTCAACGTGTTTTCATTGTGTATTATGGTAAGAGGATATGTTTCTTAAAGAAATTTTTTTTTATATAGGTTGAGATATCCTTAAAATACTTTATATTTATTTATTCGTTTTTTGTCGATATAAAAAAAATAAAAATCTACAATCCTAACTCTTATTTAAAATTTCGAGAAGACATTTTGAACATTTAGAGTAAATGATTTGATGGAGGTTCAAATTTATTAGATACAAAACAATTGCCTAAACTGATCATTTCTGCCTTGATTAACCTAACAAGTTACTGTATAAAAGAAGCAAGATTGAAATTTATTCATAGAAGTACAGAAGAAAAGGTCAAACATGAAATTAAGTTTCTTAATTATTAAAATTAATAGCACACAAATATTAAATATAAAATATTAAATGTTTAAATTATGAAAATAATTAAGCATTAGACAAGATGTGTTAGTGACATGATAAGTATTTTGTTTTTTTGTCTAGTAAGAAAATTCAACTAGTATTTTCCTCCTCTGACCATGTTCCTCTTAGAAAAACCCTAAATTACTATTACTCTGAAACTTGAAATTATTCCATTGCACATTATACTCACAAGAAAGCTAAAGAGGACAATTTCTTTTAAAGAACATTAATTTTAGGTTGTACGTTGGTCTGCATGTTTATGAAAATGTCTAATACATGCATCCAAATTTGACCATATACAAGTTCACACTTAGATGAGAAGAAAAAATGTTTAAAAAGTGATGTTAAAGTAAACGTTGATAGTATAAATTTCAACTGCGTACATTTTAAGCTTTCTTCACTATCCAATGAAATGGATCCCTGGTCAATTCAATTATGAAGGAGTCTTTGTCTAATTTTATGGAAATTTAATTATTGGTATTTGATTTATTTATTTGTTTGTTAGGTAAACTGCTACTCCAATTAATCAACATCATCAAATAAAATGCAAAGAAAAAAGAGTTCAAACCTTAAATGAGAAATTGCTGGTATGTTTCAGTTGCAAAAAATTTATTATTTTAATTTTAAGTATTGTTCAGGACGCTGATAAGAAAAAAAGTATTGTTCAGGAGACTAATATAAGAATTGTGAATTTAAGCTTCTAATATTTATCTCTAGGGTGGCAAAGTGGGACGGGCGTACAAGCTGGTCCACGGTCAGCTGAAAAAAACGCGGGGCTGGTTGCATATTTCAACCCGCTGGTCCACTTAGGTCTGCTCCGCATAACTTACCGTCCACGTGGACCGAGTGCGGGGCGGATTGGCCTGCATAACCCGCATGACTTAAAATGGATAAAAAATTTTCTGCACGCCATATTTTCTTCATGTAACCTCATGTTTCACATTCTGAAATTTTTAATAACATCTTACTACGCATATCGCATGATATCTCATGAAAATAATATTACGAAATCATTTACCTAATGCATCTAAATAAAAAAAATTCAAATTTTTTATTTAAAAAATTATTTTTTTAAAAAATATTTCTTATGCAGACTGGCCCGCGGGCCAACCCTTATGTGGGGCGGGCCAACCCAGTCCCCTTTTTACAGGCCAAGTGCAGGGCGAACTTATGCGAGGCGGACCAGCCCGCATTGTCACCCCTATTTATCTCACATAACAATTCTTAATTTATAATTATATATATATATATATATATATATATATATTCTAGCATTATCTTAAAATTTTATACTAAAGTAAAATATGAGGGAGCAAAATTGTATATTTCTTTTCTGTATTAGTTCATATACAAAACTAATCTATAATTTAAACAAACTCATAAAAAAAGGTTCTAAATTAACCTAAATTAGTATTAAACAGATTTTTCCAAATTTATCTTCTAAAAAGTAATTAATAATAAAAGTAAAGTTTAATAATAAAAGTAAATTATAATATTAAAAAGGTGTAGGTTACTTTTATTCTTAACCTGAATTAAGGATTTGTGGTTAAAGATATTTATAATCAAATTCTTCCTTTGAGGATTGATTTGTTGATATGTAAAGTTTGATGGATCTTTGTAGGTCAGATATTGAGCAGGTTGACTCTGACCATTTTCTGTATAAGGGGTGAGACACCCCTGAAGTGTCTCATTTTGTTTTATTTATTTTTTGTTGATAAAAAAACAAATTCTTCCTTCAACCTACTTCATTGTCATTTTGTCATAAAATTGTGAAGAAATCATCCAACATCAAAGTGGAAAATATTTAAGATATTATAATCTAATGCAACATATATTCGAAGTTGAAACTATTTTCCTTTAGTTAGAAAATTATAAGAAAAATAAAAAAAATTATTCCTAAAAAAATTATGTAAATTCTATTAAAGAACAATACACAAAATTAGCTTTATTTATCAGAGAAATTTATAGAGACAGAGATAAAGCTATGGAGATATGTGATAAGAAGGCAAAGATGAGCGAGAGAGGAGAGGGAAGGCACTGGTATGACAAACGTAAAACTGTGTATTATTAATGTGAGCAGAAGCTTTATATACAAGGGGTGCAGAAAGGAAAAATCATAAAAGAATAACAAAAAAGCAATAAGGCCCAAACCCAAAACAAAACAAAAAGCTAGAAAACTAAAAAACTAATTAATATAAAAATAAAAATAATTTTATCAGCCTTCCTCAAGCTGGGAATAAATATTTTGCATTCCCAGCTTGGAAAACAGAATATTGAACTGGGTTGTAGGAAGCAGTTCAGTGAAGAAATGTGCAGCTTCGAGTGAGGATGATATTGGGAGAAGCTTGAGTAGATCAATGTTGAGTTTTTTCCCGGACAATGTGGTAGTCGATTTCGATATGTTTCATTTGCTCATGGAAAACTTGATTATTTGCAATTTGAATTGCGGGTTGCAGGTGCTTGATATGTAAGTCAGCTAACAGATAAGTGATCCACTGAATCTCGCAAGTAGTAGCAACTAGGGCCTGATATTCATCCTTTGAAAAGCTTCTTGATATGGTTTGTTGTTTCTTGGACTTTCAAGAAATAAGAGATTCTCCCAAATAAACAGAAAACCAGTTTTAGATTTTCTAGTCTGAAAACAAGTTGCCTAATCGGAATCACTATATTCTTCTAATTGAATAGAAGTTTGGCTATGAATGAAATACCTGTCCCTGGAGCATTTTTGAGATAATGAAGAACACGCATGGTTGCTTGATGATGCTCATCTGTGGGCTTGGAAACGAACTGGCTGAGATGGTTCATGGAGAAGGATATATTGGGTTGAGTATTTGTTAAATAAATGGGACATCCAATGAGAAGCCTATATGTAGTGACTTCCTTGTCATCGAGAGGAACACCTTTTGTTGCTGATAACTTTAATGTGTGAAGCATCAAGGTAGGTACAGGTGCACATCCGAGCATGCCAGTATCTTTGAGCAAATCTAAGGTATACTTCCTTTGGCTTAAGTGAATACTAGTGGTATTACGAGCCATCTCAATTCCTAAAAAATAGGTTAAATCACTCATATTTTTAATATGAAAGAAATTATTTAAAAGATTTGTTATGTTTGATATCTCCATAGGGTTGTTTCCAGTGAGGACAATGTCGTCCACATAGACCAAAATTGTCGTGGTGTGATTGCCATCATGTTTCAAAAACAGGGAATGATCAAAAGTGGAAATAAAATATTTGTGAGAAAGTAAAAAATTTGAAAGTTTAGCATACCATTGCCTTCCTGCTTGTTTGAGGCCATAGAGTGACTTCTTGAGGTGACAAACCAGAATTGTAGATGGAGACTGAAGACCTGGAGGCAAAAGCATGTAGATTTCTTCATCTAATTCCCCATGTAGGAAGGAATTATTCACATCAAGTTGTTTGAGTATCCAGTTGTGTGCTTCTACCAAGGCAAGAAGTAAACGGAAGGTGGTCAACTTTACTACTGGAGCAAACGTGTCCTAAAAGTCCAGACCTTCAATTTGAGTGTACCCTTTGACTACCAAGTGGGTCTTGTATTGTTCAACAGAATTGTCAGCTTTGTGTTTGATTTTGTATACCCACCTACAGCCAATGGCAGTTTTCCCTGGTGGAAGTTTGGTCAGGGACCGTGTTTTATTTTCTTCAAGAGCTTTGGCTTCTTTCTTCATTGCTTGAATCCAGAATGAGTGCATGATAGCTTCTTCATAGTTATGAGGTTCCTCATGAGAAGATATTAGCATCATAGTGTGTTAAAAATTTTCAGGTAAAGATTTGTAATTTAGAAAAGAATGAATTGGGTATTTAGTACTTACTGCATTGTTGCTTATATTGGATACTTCAAAATCTTGAAGGTAAGTGGGTAACCTTCTGTTGCGAGAAGAGCATCTAGGAGTAGCAGTGACATTTAAAAGATGTTGATGCTTTCTTTCAACAATCTCATTTTGTTCGGTATTTCAATACAAGTGGTTTGATGAATAATACCTTTGAAGGCAAAAAAATCATGCTTAGAAAACTCAATACCATTATCAATACGAATGTTTTCAACTTTAATTGAAAAATGATTTTCAGCTTATGTGATAAAATTAACAATATGAGCCTTGACTTTTAGACTTATTGTGCAAAGGAAAAATCCAAGTATATCGAGTGTAATTATCAACAATAGTAAGGAAAAATTTATGACCAAGCATGGAAATAACAGAGTAAGGAGTAATTTTTTATTTTTCATAAAAAGCTTTCATGTTAGGCATCACTATACTAGTTGACATCTTAGCTAGGCTGACACCTCCAGTAACAACAATCATTTGTCATCACATGAAAAAAGTATTAATAAAAAAAAATACAAAAATATGGGGGAACTAGACTAAAACCCATATGTTATACCTATTAATAAAGAATTCTAAGAACAGATTAGATGGAAGCCTCAAAAGATTGATTAGTACGAGTATTACTAGGGAGAAAAAGAAAATTTTCTTTGTTCTACTTGGTGAAGAGCATCATGAATATAATTTCTATCAATTTTAATATCGGGATAGTATAGTTCTTCTGAAGGCTGTCTCATCCTGAGATGCTAGATGTTTCTCAGTTTTGTGGCACAACTCAAAATTTTTCTTTCCATTTTGTTGAAAACATATAAGTCTGCTATAGCATCAGTTGTACCAATCTTGTCTTTGGTTCTGGGATTCTGTATCAAACACTCAATAGAGGAAAAATTAGCTCACACTTAAGAGATGCAGTCAATTGAGAAATGGAGATTAAATTAAAAGAAAACCTGGCACATAAGGGTGGCAATGCAGGGCGGGCTCATTAATCTGGCTCGCTGACCCGTTTTGGCCAGCCCTGCATAACCCACAACCTGCGCCGGCCGGGGCAGGTTGGCCCGCTGGCCCGCATAAATAAAAAATTATTATTATTATTTGTAAAAAACAAAATCATACCCCATTCACTCATTATTACAATGTGGCCTTTATTTTATTTTATTTTAAAAAATTGAATTTAATGTACTAAAAAAAGGAATTTTTATTTTAATCATCTAAAGGAGTTAGTATTAAGAGTGATATTGGATGTAGTTTTAATTAAAGTCTTATATTTAAAAATTTATTAATAAAAAAATTATATGAAGAAGAGATTTCAATAGGATCATTAAAAAATTGGTCATCTTCATTAAAATATTTTGTAGCAAAATTTTGATAAGATACTCTTATACATTTACATACATATATAGGAAAAGATAGATGCAAAACAAAAATTTAATTATTTTTAATCAAGCCTTATAACAACTCTCATACTTAAATTTATATTTTTATCTTAATTAAATAAATTGAAACACGAATAAAATTTTAATTTTTTAGTTGTAGGAATAAGATTTTTTGTAATTAATGAAATTTTAATTTTTGAAAAAACAATTCTTATGCGGGCTGGCCCGTGGGCTACTTCTTATGCAGGGTGGACAAGTGAAATGAGCTTACACTCCTAGCGTGGGGCGAGCCTATGCAAGGCGGACCAGCCGCATTGCCACCCCTACTGACACATATAAGAAAATTTTAAGAATAAAATTATCATTGAAAACCATTGTACTAGATTGAGAGGTAGTAACCAAATCACCATTTGGAAGTTTAACAATAATCGATTTAATTTGATTATATGATGCAAAGTTTGACAAGGAAAAACAAACATGGTTTGTTGCACCAGAATCCAAAATTCGAACATATTTATTGAAAGTAAGGTTTTTGAGTCTATAAAAATTACATGTGACAGCGAGTACTGATCTTGAAGATCAACAGAAATAGAACCAACCTGGTTCACTTGAGCTTGATCATTTGAGATGTTCACATTCTTAACAAAAATCTGAAAGAATTTGAAACTGGTTTTGAGTAATACGAAAATCACCACTATTATTGTGTTTAGTCTGATCTTGTTCACCAGAGTTGTCCTTTTGAGTAATGATATTGTTGGTTTGAGTGGATTTTCATATTGAGATTTATCCCTGGGAGGATACCCGTGTTTCTTGTAACAAACATCAACAATGTGCCCAATCTTATTACAATATGTACAAACTCTTCTGTTGTTACTACAAAATCTTGGTCCCTTACCCTCTTGGTTAGGAAAATTGTTTTTCTTAAAACAAACAGATTCATTGTGACCCAATTTTCCACAAAAAGAACAAGTGACAACATTGGTATAAGTAGTAGGGTTACTACTTTTGACATTGGCAATCAAAGCACTATTGTTAAGTTGTTGTTCTTGCTGAACAACAAGGGAAAAAAAATTTAGTAATGGCAGGAACAGGTTTCATAAGAAGGACATGGACTTTTATGTTATTGTATTGATCATTTAGGTCACATAAGAATTGCATGACTTGGTCCTCTCTTTTTCTTTGAGTGATAAGAGAAGAATCATTACAAGAGCATACAGGGTCGGGTTTAAAATTATTTAATTCATCCCATATAACCCTAAGTTTAGAAAGATCACCTTGATTGAGAAAGGAAACCTTCATTTGAAGATCAGAAATGCGAGATAGGTCGTATTGTGAGTAGCAGGCTTTAAGATCGTTCCAGATATCCAGTGCCTTATCCATCCATATGATGTTTTTTGGTATGGGGACCGAGACCGAATGTACAAGCCAAGATACCACAATATTATTGCAACAAATCCAGGACGAGAATGAAGGATCTGATTCTGGAGGACAAGGTATTACACCATTGATGAATTCTACCTTATTCTTTGCACTTAGCACTGTGAGGACCAAGCGACTCCAAGGATGATATTTCACTGAATCGAGAACAGGGGAAACAAGGGGAGTCATAGGATTTTCACTTTGGTGCAAATACAAGAAGCTATGAACATGATTATCACCTTAAATAGGGTTCTTGTTCTAATTAGGGTTAGGGTTCTCCCTTCGATCAGAATTTTCAGCCATTGTAAAACAATTTCAAAACTACAAAAGATACAAGAAGGGAAAAGGAGATCAGAAAGCACAAAAAAATAACAATATAAGAACACGAATAAGAATAAGAAACTTGGAAAGAGGGAACCAAAGTGAGCGCAACAAAGCTCTTCACAATGAAGAGCTCTGATACCATATTACAGAATAGTGCACAAAATCAACTTTATGTATCAGAGACGTTTACAGAGACAGAGATAAAGCTATGGAGGTATATGATAAGAAGGCAAAGATGAACGAGAGAGAAGAGGGAAGACATTGGTATGAGAAACGTAAAACTATGTATTATTAATGTGAGCAAAAGTTTTATATAAAAGGGGTGCAGAAAGAAAAACCATAAAAGAATAACAAAAAAAACAATAATGCCCAAGGCAAAGCCCAAACCCAAACAGAACAGAAAACTAAAAAACTACAAAACTAATTAACAGAAAAATAAAAACTAATTTTATCAAATTTCCAAGTTTACAAAGATTTTACTCTCTTATCAACTCCATTATGACTTTATTTAATTATTTTAAAGAATATTTCTAAAAACCCGAAAAAAAATTAATCAAACATATGTTTTGGGTACTTATTCTAAAAGCACAATTCTAAAAGGATAATATATCATAGGATTAAATATGTTTTTTTCCTATACTATATCATAAAATTCATTTTTGTCTCTAATTCAAACTTTAAATCATATAAATGTTTCAAGTAGGAAAAATAATTGGAATAGATTCTTCTATATGTGAAATGATTATTAGTTTTTTCTCAAAGATTATTAGTTTTCTTTTAAATTCGTTATTGTTTTTATTGCAAACTTGTTCACTATAATTATATTTAATAGGTTGATGAAGTGAAAGCTTAAATTGAATCAATTTCAGATATATAAAGACTTATTTCAATCATTTTCATATTATAGATATCTGGATGGTTTTAAGTTTGAACTGAAAATGAAAATCAACTTTATATTAATATAATAGAGAAAAAAATTTAACCCTATATCATACTAAAACAGTTCTGGAATTCTTAACAAATTTGGGTGCCAATCCATGGTCGAAAAATAAAAGGGGGAGAATATTGTAGAGTCATGTGAGAATTTCTAATAATAGAAATTATACTTTTTCATGTTTTGAATACATTCGCCAACCATTCTTATGTGTAGCTTGACGATGAAGAGAGTTATTGGAAGTTGGAATAATTCAAAACCTTCTATATATATTCATATCTTTATATAATATCTTTAGACATTGACGATGAAGAGAGTTCTTGGAAAGTTGGAATAATCGAAAACCTTCTATTGCATGATTTATATATAAGTGTCATAAATTTATATTTCATTTTAAAAAAAAAAATATTAGAACATATTTACATGACGTAAAATTTAAACAAATTTCTAATTTTTAAACTATTTAATTTTTTCTTTCTTTAAATCTAGGATTTAATAATTTCATGTAAGATTTCTATATTATAAAATGCATCCTTTAAAACATTTTCGTAATATTTTTCCTTTTAAAATTTAAACATGTTTTGTGTAACAAGTCTCACATTAAATCTTACATTTATATTATTTAGTTATTGATATTAAGGATTTAAAAAAATAGGAGTTGTTAATCCTTTTCTTTCAAAGTGGAAATATGAAAGTATCCCAGACCAATTTTCAAAACATTAGTGATTCAAATAATTATTTATAATAATTTAATTATATAAATAGTAGTGACTAGAAAAGGTTGAAAAGAACAAATTTGACATATTGTTAATAAAATTTTGGTAGTTTTTTTTTTCCATAATGAATAAATTGGATAGAATAGGATATTTGAGAGATATTTCAATCCTTTTACAAAAGTAGACTACCTCTCATACCCCAAAATATGTGATTAATGGTCGATACCAATTTAGAAATTATTATAAAATTTTATTGATAATAAAAACTATTTTATATATCAATAATTTTTAATTTATAAAATAGTATCTCTTATTATAGTGACTAATTATTTTTTTCTCTAAATTAATTGCTATTAAATAATTTTTTTTACTGATATATCTAAATATTGAAATTTATGCAAAACATTTTATTTTTAAAAATAAGAAAAAGTATAGATAAAAGGTAGTAACTTTACATTCCTTTATGAATTTACTATATGAATTGGTATTTTTGTTATTTTTTAAAATTATTATTAATTACATTCTAAATATAACTTAAATTAGAATAAATTATATTGTTCATTAAATTCTCTTTTAAGACAATAGTAACCAACAACTATTAATTTTTTTTAAAAGTTGTAAAACAGAAAAAGAAAAATGCAATTCTAAATTATGGTAAACATGTTATATCTAATTTACTCTTCAACTATTTAGGTAATATACAGGAGGCTTAATATATGCACTTTAAGACTGAAAATATATGTGGCGATATTCACAATGATAGAAATAAAGACAATACAAGAAAAAAAAATAGAAAATAGTGCTAGAAAAAAATATTTGTTAACTAAATTTAAGTTATGAATTATATATATATATATATATAATATTTTCAATTTTGATAAATAATTTTTAATTCTTAATTCAATAAAAAATGTTAATAAAGTCATCTGATTATAAGCTACAATTATTTATAGTTTAATAATAATAATAATAATAATAGCATTGAAAAAGGAAAACTATTATAAAATAAATAAATGATACTTCAATTCATTTATAAACTAGAAATGATAAAAATTAAACAGTGTAAGGATTGTTATGCCCTTAAATTTGAATATTAACCTTTTGAACTAATTATCTTAGATTTTAAACTAATTTCTAATTTTAAATTAAAAACTAATTTAAAATATAAAGTAGTTAAAACTTAATATACAATGTTACATACTAATTTAGAAATTATTTATAAATTTTTATTAACAATAAAATTCACTTTAGATACCAGTAAATTTTTAATTTATAAAATAGTATTTAACTTAAATACTAATTATTTTTTATTTTTGAAATTTGTTATTATCAAAAAACTTTTTTTAGTATATTTATTGAATTTTTTTTGTCCTCCATCACTATATGTGTTTTCATTCCTTATTATTGATTAGGAAACTTTCATTCATTTTGAAAATCTCACTTTTAGAGGAAAAAAAAAGTGGTACTAAACGACATAACATATTACAAACGTTTTCTTCTGAATGGTTAGCCATTTATGGCATAACATATTCACTTAAATGTAGTTTGGCTTGTGAAAGGTTTTATGGACTTCAAAATGGATTATTACTATGTTGGATTAAAATGTTACAAGTCTTAAACATAATTAGGATTTTTTCCAAAAGGAAAGTATAATAATGGTGCACGTCTTCTCTACAACACTTTTGTCTTAATAACACAAACACAAAACTTTTTCCAACACAAAAATGGTAAAAGCCTGCAGACAAAAGGAGAATCCCATTGAAAATAAATTCTTGCATCTTTTTTAACTATTGATTGATTTGAAGGTAGTGTGCAACTGAGGCATAGGGTAGCTGTAAAACACTATGAATTTTCATTCTATCCTCAAATGTTCCACTTTACATTATTCTTTCATGTTCACTGATAATTTTTATTTATTTATTTACAGAGATAAAGTTATGTTTAATTGGAGAAGACTTTAATTTGCATGTTTAGTAAAGAGATTTAGAGGATTTTGTTTATTCTTTATTGTAACTACAATGGAGATAATTAGAAGAGATGTCATCACAACAATAAAATTAATATTCAAGTTACCATAAGAGTAATTTATGGAAAAAAAATTGAGACATTCTTATCATTATTGTCATTGTGACTGTTCTTATTATTTTTTCATGGAGGGTTTGAAATTAGTATTTTTTTTGCTGTAATAGTGTGTAACAAATGTGATGGGTGTGCTCACTGAAGATAGAAGTGAGAAAGAGTGAGACAAGTGGCCGGAAAACAAAGATAAATGTTATCTCTATGAAGGTTTGGATAAAGAAATTTATATATGTAATCATATAGTGAAAATATTTTTTCGTCCAACTAGGATAAAATGTAATTTGATTGGGTATTTTCTTGATAAATCAAACACATTATGCTACATCTTTGTGTAAGATGAAGATTTTCCAAGTTAATTATTGAAACTTGTTTTTGAAAAAAAAGTTATACATATATACAGTTTATTAACTTCGAAAGATTGTCAAGTAATATGGCATTTGATATATATATATATATATATATATATATATATATATATATATATATATATATATATAATATAAAATGTAGATTGAGATATATTATAAAAAAAAATATATAAAAAAAAAAAAAATAAAAAATA